>Ga0315275_10001383_pt1 | contig 21322 bp, 16 predicted proteins | sample YL17G03_0_MG_FD_205557 | JGI IMG/M metagenome (GOLD analysis project Ga0315275, IMG submission 205557) | Sediment microbial communities from Yellowstone Lake, YNP, Wyoming, USA - YL17G03_0 | ecosystem: Environmental > Aquatic > Freshwater > Lake > Sediment | place: USA: Wyoming | collected...
GGCCGAAAGCAGGACACGCTTCGCCGCCTCTGAGGCGGTATCGCGCATGACCGAAATGCTTGCACATGATGTTCGCAAGCCATTTTCCATCCTACGAATGGGTCTTGTGATGCTTGGCGGTGCCAAAGACCCGGCTGACGTTAAGCGCGTATTGTCGCGGCTACGGCCCGAGATTGACAAGGCCATTGGGAGCGTTGATGGGCTTATCGCCGATGTCATGGAAGTTGGGTCGACGAGTACCCAGCTTATTCAGGAATACTCCACCCCTGAGGTCTTGATCGAGGCAACGCTCGGCGAGACTTTCCGCATCTATCCCAAGGCCGAGATCGCTATTGCCTATGACCTCCAGCATACGCACATGGTTGATGTTCACGTCCAGAAGGTCGGCCGGGTGTTATCGAATATCGTGGGCAACGCCGTCCAAGCGATGGGAAAAAAAGGAGCGATTTGGTTCAAAACCAGAGAACGCGAAGGTTTGGTTGAGTTCCGAGTAGGTAATGCCGGTTCAATCATTCCTCATGAGAGCCTACCGAAGCTCTTCGATGCCTTCTTTACCAGCGGTAAAAAGGGTGGTACTGGGCTTGGCCTTGCTATCGCGGAAAAAGTGGTCAAGGCTCACGGTGGCAAGATTTGGTGCGAGTCGGCCAAGACTTTGGAACACCCAGACGGCTACGTTGAATTTAGTTTTACCCTCCCAGTTGCAGCGACCCATGTAAGCGCCTATAAGGGCAAGCTTCCTAACCACAGTTCGGATATTACCAAAGCCTTGCTAGGGTTAACCGATCATGGTGCTACGTCAGCAAGCACACAATCTGCCGAGGAGCTAAAACTAGAGACCGACGTTGCCGCAGCAAGTAAAAAGCTCGGTAGACCTTTAAAAATCCTTCTCGTTGACGACGAGGAGGTGTATCGCTCTGGTTTGGTTGGTATGCTGACGCATTCGCCCGAGCTTGCAGCCGCAGTGGCTATCAGCCAAGCTTGCACCAGCGACGAGGCGTTAGGCCTTTGCGAAAGCATGCCCTTTGACCTTGCGATCACCGACGTAGACCTTGGGAGAGGGTCGCCAATCGACGGCTTTGATCTAGTTGAGGCGATGCGGACCCAGCTCAATGCAAAGCAGCGCGACGAAGCCGTGATTTGCGTCCTTTCCAATCGTATTGTGCCATCGGACCACAAAACGGCGATTGCCAAGGGCGCCGATGCCTTTATTTCTAAGCCGATTAGCAGTGTGGCGCTGCTCAAGCTTCTCATCCAAACGTTTCAGTCCGTGCGGGTAGTGGAGGAACAGGTAATGGCAGCCATCAAAATTGATAATGCCAAGCACAGGCCGTCCGTAGCGATTCTGGATGACAACATCTTCATCCTAGAGGCGTGGACAGACGCTCTAGGAGCGGATTCGCGGGTATTTAGCTTTGCCAGTCCGGAAGAATTACTGGAAGCGTTAGAAAAGGATCCAAATTTCCTTAACACCCTGGCGTGCGTGGTCACGGATTTTCATTTCGACAACTCCACCGTCTACGACGGCATGGACGTTGGCAAGCTGGTTAAGAGCCGGCGGCCTGGAATTCCCGTGCTTCTAAGCAGCGATGGCGAAATGAATGGCTTGGACCTCGCAGGTTCGATCGATCATGTAATCGCCAAAGCTCCGGCTAGTCTTGAAACTCTGATACAGCGGTATAGCCTATGATTAATTCTAACCGGCATCGCCCCAGCTGAGCATCTGCTATGGATCAGATAGATGTCCCATCCCGGTGAGCCTCCGGTCACCCAGGGTGGGTTGTTTGCCGGGTATTCAACCTTTAGGCATTGCCGACAGAACTCGCGAATCGGATGGTAAAATCGCTACCGAGCGAGCGTTATACCCCCTAAGCGAGGTCATGCCCGCCGACCTTTTTGGTCAGACGGGGCGCGCGCACTTGGGCGTGGAAAATAATCCGCACTGGTTACTCGACGTCAGCTTCAATGAGGACAAAAGCCGCGACCGCAAAGATCACGCCGCAGAGAACTTTGCCACCTTGCGCCGTATCGCCCTCGCCTTGCTCAAAGTGCTCCTTCCAAGGTCGGCATTGCGACTCGCAGATTGCGTGCGGGCTAGGATCACGACTTTCTTCTTAAGGTGGCGCTCGGTCCAACCCGGCAAGGGACGATCCAGCTCGATTTGATGATGCTATCTCTACGCTGCTTAGATGGATCGACCTAGCAAGGTTGAACTCAAGTCGGAGGCGATGGCCATGGGATTAGGGCAACGCGAAATCGGCCTGCTTTCCAGCTAGACACCCAACCTGTCAAGTCCAATTAGATGCGATCCCCGTAGGATTGCCACGCAGATCCCTTTTTTCTCGGCTGGGTCTTTGCTACAAGAGAGGACTCAGGGCCGCTGAGGCCAAGTTTAAGCTTTTCGCAGGGGGGACATTATGCAGGAGCAACAGGCTCTACAGATCGGCATCGTTCGGATTTACCTCAAGGACTTGTCGTTCGAGTCGCCCAAGGCACCGCAGATCTTCCGCGAAAACTGGCGGCCTGAGATCAAGCTGGACGTCAGCGTCAGGCCAAAGAAGGTCGATGGCAACTTCTATGAGGTGACGTTGGGCATCACTGTCGAGGCCAAGGCTGGAACGGATACCGGCTTCATCGTCGAGCTGGAGCAGGCCGGCTTGTTCGATATCCGCGGCCCAGAGGGTGCCGGTCTAGAAAAAGCGCTGCGCGTCTTTTGCCCCAATGTGCTTTTCCCCTATGCTCGGCAGACCATTGATCAAGCTTTGCTGCTTGGGGGCTTCCCACCGTTGATGCTGGCGCCGATCAATTTCGATGGTGGTGAGCAGCAAAAGCCGCAAGACCTGATGAGCTGAGGCGCCTCAGGAGGCAAGGGGAACCGGCGGCTTTTGCTGGGCGCGCAATTGATTGACCTCGCGCACGAGGTTCTTATCGAAAGCGATGCCTTGCTCCGTCATCTGTTTGCTGACCCTGGCCAGGGCGGCATACGCTTTGTCAAAACTTGGGTCGCCTTTATAGCTGGCGACCAGTTCGGTAAAGGCTCTGAGCAGCTCGCCCTTCTTCGCCAAGGCCAGGCCAAGGTTGTAACGTAGCGCGTGTGTCTTGGCCTTGTTGTTTAGCAGCTTGATGGCATTTTCGTAGGTGGCGATCGCTTGCTCGAAGGACTGGCGGTGGGTCAAGGCGATCGCCATATTATTGAAATGACGGGCGAGGCCGTCGCCATTTTGCGTCTCGGCCAGCAGCTGCGCGGCAAGTGAAAGGTCGCCCTCTTTAAACGCCAATTTCCCCTGCTCATCCTTTAGCGGAGCGAAGTCGGGATCGATGCTGCCGACTGCGGCGAAGGTCTTCTTCGCGTCTTCTGGTCGATCGGCCTCGACATAAGCGGAACCGAGGTTGACCATGACGGATATATTTTTCGGCGATTTTTGCGACATCGATTGCAGTTGCCCAATCGCTAGCTCGTGGCGTCCGGTGCGCGAATAAACATTGGCAAGGGCGCTGGCCGATTCGAAATGATTTGGGTCTTCGGCCAAAGCAGCTTTTAGGCACTCCTCGGCCTTCGCCAATTGACCGGTGATCGTCCAGATCTGGCCGAGTAGGCAGTTGCAGCGCATCGAGTAGGGTGGCAATTTGAGCTTAGCGTCGACTAGTTGCAGGGCATCGTTAGGCTTACCTTCGGCCAGGTAAACCTCGATCTTGCGCAGTAGGACTTCCTCTTTGGGCAGCGTATTCTCGCGCTCAATCAAGGCTTCGATCGCCGTAGTGGCCTTGGCGCGGTCCAGCGGCATAGTCAGGATATCGCCTAGCCCCAGGTCGCGGGTGAGTGCGATATCCTGTTCTGTCATTCGTTTGGAATATAGGAGATACGGAACATATTTCCTGCGGTCTGACTTCATGCGCTGGATCATCGTCGTACCGGGCATGATCGACATCTCCCAGGCCGAGATCACCAGCTGGATGTTCTGTTTCTTGGCTTCGCGCAGTGCGATCTCACCATTGGCTGCCGTGACGACATTCTTATAACCAAGGGCGGTCAGCACGACGTTGAAAAAGAGCATATTGGCTTCGACTTCGTCGACGATCATAATCCGTTCGATCGGCATGGCCGCATCTCCCTTTCCTGAGGTAGAGCAAGATCCCCGGCAACGGCGTGAATCCAGAGCCTGATGGCGTATCGGCCTGTATTCGCTCAAACTTGAGGCTTGGGCCGTCCCTATGTCTCCTTGCACATTGCCTGGTAAATCCCTGTATTTATGGCTAGGTCGCTGCTATCTTTGGCCTCTTTGCTTAGATCGGAGGCCACCGGTGACGCAGCGGATTCTGCTCGTGCAGCTTCGCCAGCTTGGCGATATTTTACTAACAACTCCGTGCCTTAGCGCTTTGAGACAGGCTTATCCCGAGGCCGAGATCGTCTTTCTCAGTCATCCGATGGGCCGGCTGATTCTCAAAGATAACCCCCATTTAAACGAGCTGGTCACCTACGATCCTGAGTCCGGCTGGCGCGCCGAATGGGCCTTGGCGCGTCAGCTGCGGGCTCGGCGCTTCGACCTGGTCTTTGACTTTATGAACAATCCACGCAGCGCCTTCTACACGCGCATGACCGGCGCCGCCTGCCGTCTTGGCTTTGCCTCAGCACGTTCCTGGGCCTACACCCAGGCGCCGCGCAAGCCAACGACGGAGGATTACATCGTGCGGCATAAGTTTTTATTGCTGCAGGCCGCCGGGGTAGCCTCTGGCAGCGAGCAGTTGATCTTGCCGTGGCCGGCGGCGGCCGCGGATTATGTCGCGGACTTCTTGGCGGCGACTCCGGGCTTAAAGGCGGCGCCGCTTCGCATCCTGCTCAGTCCGACCCACCGGCGGCCGCTGCGGCGTTGGCCATTAGTCCATTACGCGGCTCTTGCCGACCGTCTCAGCAACGAGTGGGGTGCTGCCGTGGTCTGGCTGCATGGACCCGGTGAAGCCGCCGTCATCGACGAAGTGCATGGGTTGTGCCGTCAGCCAAGTTATAAAGCGCCACCGACTAGTTTTGCCCAGATGAGCGCCTTAATGGCAAATATGAATTTGTTTATCGGTAATTCGAATGGCCCAAGTCACGTCGCGGTTGCCGCCAACCTGCCCTCGCTACAGCTCCACGGTCACACCTCTGCCGTCGCGTGGTGTCCGATGAATGAGCGACACCAAGCCTTGCAGACGCCGGAGTACGGTCAGGTCAGCGTGCCACGTATCGAGGCTCTGACGCTTGAGGTGGTGTGGAGCAAGCTCCTCTCGATGCGGCCGACGTTGGAGCGTATTGCCAATGCAAGACCTAAGGACGCGTTGCGTCGGGATTGGCAGGAGCGGTCATGAGACAGTCCGCAGTGGTTACAACCGACAAACAGTAGTGTGACGCATGGTGCGGCCGACCTAGCGATTAAACACCGGGCACATTGACCTCGACTCGGCGACCATCGGTTTCAAACGACTTATCGTCGGCGATCTGATTGTAGATCGTCACGATCGCATTGCGATATCCGGCGGCGCCGTAACTACTACCGTCCTGAAAGGCGGTATACCCGCCGCGTATATAGTTTAAGGTACTCTGGATACCCCATGTGCGGAAGCCCTTCAGCAAGAGGCCAACCACCGTCCCTAGCTGATCAGGCGCATTGAGCGACGCGCCGTAATCGTTTCCGGTATAACCTAGACGCGTCAGCATATCGTAATTGAGGTTGAGAAAACTGACGTTCGCCGACGGCGTCCTGTCCTTGTGCGCATCGCGTTGGTTAGCCACCATCAGGGTCGTCTCCTGCATGGCGATAGAGATGACCAAGGCCAATTCCTGCTCAGTAGCACCGGCTTGCTGCGTCACCGTGTACAGATTTTGCTTGTTTGCTTGGAGGGTGCCACCGTAGTTGCCAATGCTTAAAGCGGCGTTGCCAGGGACCCCGACGGATAGTCCGGGTAGACCGCCTGGCGTTGGTCCCGGAACCGGACTTGGCGATGGGGACGGCGACGGCGCTGGCGTACTCGGGACTAAACAAGAGTGAGATCCACGCGGGTCCGTGACACTCGTGTCCCACCCGTACCCGCCGCCGGTGTTGCTGCCGTTCGTGCAATAGGGATACCCGTTGGGGCCAGTTTTCGGTTTCTGGTCTGGTGTAGGGGCTGGCGCTGGCGCTGGCGCAGGGGCTGGCGCTGGCGCAGGGGCTGGCGCGGAACGGACTAGACAAGAATGGGAGCCACGTGGATCCGTGACACTGGTGTCCCACCCATAACCGCCGCCGGTATTGCTGCCGTTCGTGCAATAGGGATACCCGTTGGGGCCAGTTTTTGCTGACGACGCGGGGGATGGCGATGGAGCGGGAGATTGAGCCGTAGCGACTAAACAGGAGTGCGAGCCACGCGGATCCGTAACCTTGGTGTCCCATCCGTATCCACCACCGGTATTGCTGCCGTTTGTGCAGTATGGATATCCGTTAGCGGCCACAGACAGCCGCAAGCTGTCCGCCGAGTCCTTTTCGACATGTGCTTTGCTGCGTAGATTAAGGTCTGCGTTGGGTTGACCACAGTTGGATATCACGAGGCTGAGTAGGAGGGTGGCTAAACGCGCACCTAACTTCACACCACTCGAAAACTGCATAGACACTCCCATGATGGATATTGTTTTGGCGACAATGCAAAGGGGAGCAGCAGCGGCTGAGACGCTTGAACGGAGCGAGATTGGACGAACCGGGGGTACTAAAAATTATATCGGCTGGAAGCGGCCCGAACTTGAATGTTTTTATTGCAGCGCCTTGGCGCGACCAATAGGCTAAGGATTTCAGCTCATTCTACGAAGTGCTCAGTGCCTGATGCGGAAATAATGAGTACGACGCTTCTGGGTCAAAGAAGAAGGGGTCAGATTCTGGGTCAGATGAACCTGTCGGATGACGCAGCACGCAGAAACGGCGCGTGGGTCTCGGCGGCCTGACCACAGAATTTGCAATTTAAGTCGGTATATAGAATTGGCTTGGACGAAACGTAATAGGAGAAAGAAGCCGACGGATGATGGACAAGATACCGCAGCACTTTTGGTCACGTCGTCTTTTTATGAAGTTGGGCGCCCTATTTCCTGTGATCTATAGTGGACAGCGCCGATTCGGGCATCCATCGAGTTATCGATGGTGCCGGACTGGCCGGACGCCGAACCAGCGGCACCAACCAGCAAGGCAATACAAGAGACGCAACGCCGCTTAATTCGGAGTCGCTTTTTACCACTCATGCCATCATTCCAGGCTTTATAGAGTCGATAGACAATAACGCTGGCATCATTTACTTCTCTTTTTCTTCCGCAAACAGTTATGTCGAAAGATAGAGCCTTGCCTCGATCGGTCCATTCACTTAAGATTATTCCATTGAGAATAATTATATTTGGAATAATCCTGGCGAGGGCCTTGCCTTGGATATATCATTTCTTAATAGAAACAGAGACTTGAGCGATTTTGATGCGGAGACCCAGGAATCGAACCTGGTGGTCTTGATGGGCCGGCGCCGGGTGGGAAAGACGGAGCTGATCCGTGAGTGGGCCCGCAGGGGCGGAGTCATGGCGTACAGTCAGGCCATTGAGAAGGCCTCGGCCACGCAGCAGATCCAGCAGATCTGGGGGGACTTTAAAAGCATCGTTCCGCTCGACCTTGAGCCCAAAAGTTGGGAAGAACTTTTGCAGCTCATGACGCTGCCGAAGGGAAAACATGTCTTTGTCTTGGATGAGTTTCCCTATCTGGTGGCCAGTGATGCATCGCTGCCATCTCGGCTGCAAAAGTGGCTTGATCATCATTGCCCGCCGCACATAACCCTGTGCCTGGCAGGGTCGAGTCAAACCATGATGCAGGAGCTTTTCTACGATGGGAAAGCTGCTCTTTACGGTCGCGCCAGACGCATTCTCAATATTCGGCCGCTTGCTTACAGGTACTTTTGCGAAGCGGTGCAGGTCGATCCCCAAGATGCGATGAGCTTCCTGCTTTATAGTTTGGTGGGCGGCATACCGAAGTATTGGCGTGCTTTTCAACCAAAATGGACACCGCTTGATGCATCTAATCATCTGTTTTTTGGCGAAAATGCCTTTTTTGATAACGAGATGCTGCGACTGACTAGCGACGAACAGATCACCGGTGCCAGTTCGATGGCAGCACTTGAAGCCATCGGCAGAGGCGCGCATAAGCCCATTGAAATAGCCGGACGACTTGGTATTAAGCAGACTAGCCTCAACAAAGTATTGAGCGCCCTCGTAACATCACATATCGTCAGGAGAGAGATCCCGTTTGGCGACAGCGAACGATCTTCTAAACGAAGTCTTTACCGGGTTGTCGATCCTTTTGTGCTCTTCCATTATGGCGTTTATTCTCCTCACAAATCGCGTTGGTCCATATACAAACCGGCCACTCAGCAGAAGCTACTGAATGATCATGCCTCGATGGTCTTTGAAGAGAGCTATCGCAGCCTTTTCCCCTCTGCCTCGCGCTATTTTGAGGGCGGCGACATCGAAATAGACTCTGTTCGCTTTAGCAGCGAATCCACCATCACTGTTTCTGAAGTGAAGTTTCGACCGGTCAGTGCATCGGAAAAGCGCGTCCTACTGGAGCATCTACAAAAAACCTTTGAGCGTAGTCAACTTTCGAGGTTCGCCGCAAAATATCACATCGACTATGAGGTGGTTGACTGGCAGCAGGGGATTGGTGAGATCATTCGTCTGCAAAGAGACTAAGGAAGTTGCCGCGCAATCGGTGTGCATGGTCTAATCCTACTTGCGATCATCATTTCCTTAGTGACCGGGGAGTGTCCGGTATGGATATGGACTACCGCTGCCTGGAGGTGGGAAGCTCCAAGCACGCCGCAGCGGACCAGTCACCGCTGCTTGATTCCTGGCTAGAACCTAAAGCGTGACGGAAGCTTGCGCAGAGGCACTAGATCGGCATCAGCCCAGGCGTATACCGACATAGTCCGGCATAAACACCGTGCTTCTTGCCAAGCAGTTCATGGTGCGTACCAGTCTCGGCAATGCGGCCTCCCTCCATCACCAGGATCATGTCGGCGTTGACGATGGTGCTCAGTCGGTGGGCGACGATAAAGGTCGTGCGCGATCTCACCAACCGTTGTAGAGCCTGTTGCAACTCGACTTCCGCCGCGCAGTCGACGGCGCTGGTGGCTTCGTCGAGCAGCAGTAGGCGTGGACTCGCGACTAAGGCTCGGGTAAAGCAGACCAGCTGGCGTTCGCCCAGGGATAGGGCCGCGCCACGTTCACCGACATGGGTGTCGTAGCCATCCTTGAGCGCGAGAAAGCGCTCGTGGCAACCGAGTTGGCGGGCTGCTTCGTGCAGTTCGTCGTCAGTCGCGCTGGGTTTACCGTAGCGCAGGTTGTCGAGGACTGTGCCGCTAAACAGATGATTCGATTGCAGGACCATCGCCATCTGCGCGTGCAGGGACGCGGCAGTGGCCGTGGCGAGATCATGCCCGTCAAGAAGGATGCGACCGCGTTGTGGCTGGTAGAAGCGTGCCAGCAGAGCGATGATGGTCGACTTGCCAGAACCGGTGGTGCCGACCAATGCCACGGTGCTGCCTGCCGGGACGTCAAACTGCAAATCTTTAATCACCGGATGGCCTTCTTGGTAGGCAAAGGTGACGTGATCAAAGCGGACCTGGCCCTTGAGGCGCGGCAGCGGTTTAGCGGCGGGTTGGTCCTCGTTAGTCGGGGGTTCGTCGAGGAGGGAAAACAGGCGCTCGGCGCCCGCCATGGCCATCATCAGTTCGTTGAAGAAGTTGCCGAAGTTTATCGCCGGCTGCATAAAGCCTTCCCAGTAGAGGGCGGCTGCGACGACGTCACCCGCCTGCAGGCGGGTCGTTGTGACCAGGTAGGCCCCGTAGAGCAGCAAGGTGGCTTGGCCGAAGAAGCGGCAGCCCTGCAGCAATGGGGAAAAGCCGCCGGCGATGGCGCTCACCTCGACGTTGTTGGCGGTGTTTATGACCTGCATCCTGGTATAGCGGCTGAGGTTTTCCGCCTGACGGTTAAAGGCGGCGACGACCCGGACGCCGGCGATGTTCTCAGCCTGGTTGGTGCTTTGGGCGGTGAAGTGGCGCCGCACCTCTTGCCAGCCCAGGCCGATCTTGCGGCCAAAGCGGATCTGCATCCAACTCATCAAGGGGGCGAGCCAAGCCACCGCGAGAAAGAGGCGCAGGTCGGTGCGGCAGATCATCGTGGCTGCGAGTAGCATCATCACGGCATTGGCGCAGAGGGTATTAAAGCCCCAAGCGAGGACGCCGCGCACGGCGTCGATATCGCTGGTGGCGCGCGCGATGATGCGGCCGGGGTGGACACGGTCGTAGTAGGCCATCGACAGGCGCTGGAGGTGGTCAAACATCTGCTGGCGCATGGCCGCAAGAGCGCTTTCGCCACTGTAGCAGGCTTGCCGAATCTGCCAGGCGTGGAGGAACTGGCAGACCAAGGTCAGGCCAGTCCAGACGGCTGCCACCTCGAGCACGGGTCGCATGCTGAACGCGCCCTTGGCGATTAGGTTGACGCAGTTGCCAACCAAGCGCGGCGGAATCATCTCTAAACCGGCGATCGTTAGGCCTGCGACGGCGACTCCGACATAGGCTTTGCGCCATGGCGCGAGTATGCTGATCAGGCGCCAGATCATGCGCCAGTTGATCGGCCGGTGTAGTGCCTCGATCTCACCGTCGTCACGCGCCTGCATCGCCACGAGGAGTAATTTACGACGCTTCATGCGGAAACTCCCAGGCGCCCGTGGTCGTCCGCTAGAGGTTGGTGTGGACCTTCGTCTGTGGGCTCTTGGTCACAGCGCTGCGCTGTTCCGTCGTGTCTCGACTGCAGGCGAACAAAGTCAAGGTAAGGACCAGCCTGGCGCAGGAGCGAGCTATGATCCCCTTGTTGCACGACGCAGCCTTGGTCAAGGACGATGATTCTGTCAGCTCGTTGTAGGGTGCTCAGTCGGTGCGCAATCAGGACGACGGTGCGGCCCTGCAGCAATGGCACCAGTCGGTCCTGGACTGAGGCTTCCGTGCTGGCATCGAGGGCGGCGGTGGCGTCGTCGAGGATCAGGATGCGCGGGTTGTAGATGAGGGCCCTGGCTAGCGCCAGACGCTGGCGTTGCCCGCCCGAGAGCAGCACGCCGCCCTCACCGAGTTTGGTGTCTAATCCCTGCGGCAAGCCGTCGATAAACGCGGCGGCGTCTGCCACTTCGATGGCCTGGCGCAGCATCGCCGCGTCGACATCGGTGCGGCCATAGAGGATGTTGCTGCGTACGGTGTCGGAGAACAAGAAGGTCTCTTGAAACACATAGCCGACAGTGCGCCTTAGTTCAGCGAGATGCCACGTGCGCAAATCGACGCCAGCGATACTGATGGACCCGACGTCAGGGTCATAAAAGCGGGCCAGAAGGCTAGCAAGGGTTGATTTTCCAGCGCCTGTAGCTCCGACTAACGCAGTGACCTTGCCCTGCGGTAGGGTCACATTGAGGTCCTTGAGAACGGCCTTCCCACCGCAGTAGCCAAAGCTCACATGTTCAAAGACGATGTCACCAAGCGGGTGGGGTGCAGCTGCGCTGCTTGCAGTCAGCGGCCTAGGTTCTTCGACCGGGGCGTCTAGCACTTCAAACAGACGCCGCGCCGACACCATGGCCTTTTGAAAGACGTCGGCAATCAGGTTGACTTGCTCAAGCTTGCCCAAAATCGTGCCCATCGCGGCGCCGAGGATCATCAGGTCGCCAATCTGCATCTGGCCGCGTTGAATCAACCAGCTCGTCAGCACAAACAGCGCCACATGGGACAGAATAGCTACCGTCTTGAGGCTGGGGCTGAGTCTAGACTGAAGCTTGATCATCGCTGCCATGCGGCCGAGCAGGTGGCGATTTGCCTCGCCATAGGCTGCGCTTTCTCGCTTTTGGGCGCCAAAGGCCTTGATGACCTGGACGCCATAGATGGCCTCGGTAAACTTTTCCATCAGGAGGTCCAAACTCACCTGCTGGGCGTCGTAACGGGGTTGTGCCTGCTTCGTGAAGCGGATGACGATGTAGAGTGAAATCGGTGTCGGCAGCAGTGCCGCTAGGGCCAGCCACGGTGATTTATAGGCGAGTAGCGCCAGGTAACCGGTGACCGAAACGGTGATATCCAGGATGTTGATCACCGACACATTGATGAAGCCGCGGACCGATTGGAGATCCGATAGCGCACGGTTGATGAGCTGACCGCTGGTCATGCGGTCGTAGAAGGCAAAGCCGACCTGTTGCAGTCGGTCATAGAGCTCGCCACGCAGGTGAAACACCGCGTTCATGCTAAGCTTGGAGTCCCAGACATGGCGCAGGTAGGTAAACAGACCTAAGCTGACTTGGCTTAGGGCCATCCACAGCAGCAGACGGCGTAGCTCGGTGACGGTGGTACTCGAGCCGCTTAGCCAGTCCCAGAACCCCGCGCCGGCAGCTCCCGCCTGATGCGGAATATGCGCGGCCACCGAGGTGATCGTCGGGCTCAAAAAGTAGACGCACAGGATCTCACTGCAGATCCTGCCGACGATGACCGTGGCCGTGATCAAGGCCGTCAGTCGAAGGTATTTCAAATACGAGAGCATGCGCAGCGCCAGGCCGACCTGGCTAGAGCGAGATATAAACATTGGAAACGACCTGCGGGCCCAGTCCCAACACAAGGCTGGCGACTGAGTCACGCGTCTGCCTCGGGGGCCGGGCAAAGTTTTAAACGGTTACGCTAAAGAGGATGATCTCCATTAGAACAACCGGAGGATAAAAAGGCAAGAAGCGGGGGGGCAAATTGCCGGCAATCCTGGGCGCCGCGGCCGTAGCTGGCGCCAGCATCTGGCACTCAGACGGTGTGGATGATGTCTTTCTTGGCAAAGCGGACCTTTTTGGCATGCTGCAACTCATCGTCGGCAGCACGGTAGCCAAGGGCCACGGCGGCGACCGTAGCGTAGGGAGTTTTCCCCAGATTCAAGATCTGGTCATACTGCACTGGGTCGAGACCTTCCATCGGGCAGGCGTCGATGTGCAACAGCGCGGCCACCGTCATCAGCGACCCCATGGCGATATAGGCTTGGCGAGCCGTCCACTGCGCGGCGATGGCGGCGCGCGGTCCCTTAACCACGTCGCCGACGATGGCGTCATGAAAGCCCTTTAGGTTGGCGACGCCGATGCCGCGTTGCGTCGCGATCTCCTTGATGTAGCGCTCGACATAAGCCTCGTCCAAAGCCTTGAGGTGGGTGAATACGACAAAGTGCGAGGAGCCTTCGACCTGTTGTTGGCCCCAGGATACCGGAGTCAACTTCTTGCGCAGGTCCGACGACTGGACGACGACAAAACGCCAGGGCTGTAGGCCGTAGGACGATGGCGCTAGGCGCAGCGATTCCTCGAGTAGTTCCCAGTCTTTGGCGGCGATCTTACGGCTCGGGTCAAATTTCTTGACGGCGTAGCGCCAGTTGAGTTGCTTGAGCAGGGTGTCATGACTGATCTTGTCCATGGGCGTCTCCTGTGGATGGATTTGGCACTATTGTACCGCAGAAGACACCTTGGCGCACGGCGGCAACCGCCAATCGATCGGGCCTTTGCCGTGCTCTTGTAAATACGCATTGATTTGGGAAAAAGGCCTACTGCCGGCAAATCCGCGGTGCGCTGATAGCGGCGACGGGTGCACGGCTTTGAGCACCAAGTGCCGCCTCTGGTCGACCTTCTCCCCCTTTTTTTGGGCATAGGCGCCCCAGAGGACAAAGGCGACCCCGTCGCACTCGCTGTTGATGACGTCGATGATGCGGTCGGTGAACTGCTCCCAGCCTCTTCGGGCATGCGAGGCGGCAAGTCCATGCTCCACGGTGAGGACGCTGTTGAGCAGCAAGACGCCGCGCTGCGCCCACGCCTCCAGACATCCATGCTCGGGACGGGCGATCCCAAGGTCTTGGCTTAGTTCTTTAAAGATATTCACCAAGGAAGGCGGCGCCGGTACGCCGGGGCGGACGGAAAAGCACAGCCCATGCGCTTGCCCTGGACCATGGTACGGGTCTTGACCGAGGATGACGACTTTCACCGCCGGAAGCGGCGTCAGATTCAGTGCGGCAAAGATCTCTGGGACGGCCGGATAAATGAGCTTGCGCGCCAGTTTTTCCTGCTGCAGGAACTGCAGCAATTGGCGCATGTAGGACTGGTTGAACTCGTCCGCCAGGGCCGCTTTCCAACTGGGTTCTAGGACAACCTTGGAGCTGTGGTCGATGGGGAACACCTCGCCTTTGGGTATCTTTGGGCATCACCTCTAGTCGGCTTTGTTGCATAAATCCTGCCCTCCTGTCTTTCCTATTATCCGCGTCTGGATGTTGGTCTCAACATAAATGACCTGACTCGGCAGACCCAACACCAATCGCTAAGCGGCGTCGATCACGGCCCATTTGTCCAAGATTCCTTCTCAAAGCAGCTACAGGGACACCTCAACAACGGCGCGGCATGGTGTCACGGTTGCAAACAAATCCTTCGAGCGCATCGAGGCTCGTTATGGGGTCGGTGCCGCCACCTTTCTCGACGTGACGACGGCACAAGTGGTGCTGGCTCAGGCCCAAGCGGCGGAGGCGCAGGCGCAGATCGATGTCCATCTGCAAGCGCAGGTGCTCAGGCACGTCGTGGGAGCTGCTGATTAGACAATAGCTACTATGAGTCAGGCCGCCGTGACAAGCTGAGCTGAGATCAGCTATGATAGGCCCAAGGTTTACTTTGTGAGGGAGTCGTCGATGCAAAAAGGCGTGGTCATGTTGATATGGTCGCTCTTGGTCGTACCGTTTGCCTGTAAAAAGGCCTCATCCTCCCAGACCTCTGGCACGGCTTGTCAATCCAAGCCTGGTCTTTGCGTGGCGATGCGCTCAGGTAAGTCGGTCGCCTGCAGTGAGGCACCTCTCAGTGCTTGTCCAGCTGCCAATAAGGTCGGAACCTGCCAGTTGGAGCCCGACGCACCGGATGGTCCGGTTCTGACCTATTACAAAGACTTTGTCGGCGACCCAAAGCTGGATTGCACCGACGGTCACAAGCTGCTTAAACCGAGTTATACGCCCATCAGCGGATGATGTGGATGCGGCCGCACTATCGGCACCAGGATGCCTAATCCTGCTTTGGCATCCCGTGGAAGTAGTAGCCTTTGCCACCAAAACCGAAGCCAAAGGTGCCGTAAGTCCACTCAAAGTCAGCGCCAAAACCAGCGACCATGCCGCGTAGCTCCGCTTCTGAGTAGACCCGCATCGAGCTGACAAAGCCGTCCCACAGGCCGGCGATTGCGATGATCGGCGTCAGCCAGGTGAGCACGGCTTTGCTCAGTTTATGGCGTGGGGCCAGTAGGGGATTGGCCAGATGCGCCAAAAATAGCGGTGGCATCAAGGGTAAAAAATTGTGGTAACCGCGCTCAAAGCATTCCGCAATGAAGATCGGTGCCTTGTTGCGCACCGCATCGGCGAGCAGTGCGCTGGCCGTCTCGGGCGGGAAGTGGTGCAGCGCATTGATGATCAACCTGGCGCGCTGCGCCGATAACGCGGCGCCGACGGCCGTCGCATCGACCGCCGTCGGTACGAACTCGATCGTCTCCGGCATTTCCAGCTGCAGGGCATTCCAAGCATCGGGATGGGGCATCATATCGGTGAGTAAAAACCGCGGCACGGCGCTGCCATTCTGGCGCATCGCTCGTGCTAGGATGCGCACCGGTCGCCCGGCTCCAGAGCACAGGTCGAGGACCTCGTGCACCTTCGCCGCCTTTGTAAAGGCCGCGAAGGGCTTGGCGACACTGGTCAAGATCCCGCCCCATTCCAGTCCACGGCTCAGGGTCTCGACGATGCTTTCTTTAATCGCCAGCGGTGTCGCGGCGGAATCATTGAATTCAAAACTCTGAATACGCCGCGTCGTCATGGCATGGTGCCTTTGGTAGGGGAACTGGCTGCGTTGTGCACTAAGGGCACTGACTTGCCGCATTTCAGCTCAACAGTCCCATGAATCCCCGTGCACTTCAAGTCACTACAGGGACCCGAGAAAGGCCAGCAGATCGTTGCGGTCCTGCGCCGGCAGCTTGCGAAACGCCTCGCGCGCTCCCTGCGCCTGGCCGCCGTGCCAGAGGATGGCTTCGGTCAGGGTCTGCGCCCGTCCATCGTGCAGGAAGCAAGCAGCCGAGGTCACCGTTTGCTGCACGCCGATCCCCCACAGCGGCGGCGTGCGCCATTCGCTGCCACTGGCCATGAAGTCGGGACGGTGATCCGCAAGATCCGGACCCATATCGTGGAGCAGTAGATCCGTGTAGGGATGGATCTCTTGATTGCGTAGTGCCGCGATTTTGTGCTCTAAGCCGGTGCGCATCGCATCTTGATGGCAGCCGCCGCAGCCCATGTCGTGGAACAGCACTTGGCCATGCAAGGCCGCCGCACTCTTTCTGGTGCGGGGCACGGGGGCGGAGAGCGTTTGAACATAGAAACTCAGCGCCTGCATGGCCTCATCGCTGGCTTCAATGGCGCCGTCTTTGCCTGGAAACAGACTGTTGTCCAGGCCAATATCCAAGGCCAGGGCTGCGGCCACTTGGTCTTCGACCAAGGCCTTGGTCGCTTTACGGCCAAAGCGCCCAATCGCTTCTTGTTGTTTGCTGCGACTCCAGACGTGATTCAAGCGCCCAGGAATGCGCCCTGGTGTGTTGCTGCTGGCGGTTTCATTGGCGATGAGCCAGTCATCGCTGACGGCCTCAAGTAAGCCCAAGCCGATGAAAGCTGGCGGCAGACGGACCGAGGTCAAGACCTCAGCCGGGAGCTTGCTGCCATCGGCCTTGGTGATGGTCACCTGCGGCGACCTTAGTTTGACGGCCGTGCCGTCGTCTAGCGTGACAGTTTTGGTCACCCAGCTGAGTTGGCCGGTCGCTGGAGCAACCTCGCCCGGGATCGCTTGATCTTGCAACTGCGTACCGAGCCCAGGTACGGGAATGGACCCGCCTGGCTCTTCAGGGTCGCCGCCGCTGGCTAAACTGAGTTTGACGATCAGCTGTGACCCGTTGCCCTCACTGGCCAGCACCGGACGGCCGCGGCCATCGCTGCGGTGGCAGCCGACACAGGAGGTGTTGTTGTAGTATGGGCCAAGCCCCGGGTTGACCGCTGCGGGTGCGGGGATGTATTTGGCCTCGGTGAGTCGGTCGCCTTTGCTGTGTAGCTCACCTTCATCGTCGCTGAGAAAGGAAACAGGCTCGTTGAATGCCGCCGGGCCGACGGAACCGACCGCATTTTCGCCTGATCCATGGCCATTGAGCGCAACGACCGCAGGGTTGTCCTTTTGTTTGCCGCTGCCGTGACATGCGCCGAGGCCAAGGCCAAAGCAAAGCCCAAGGAGCAGCGTCAAGCCCAGCTGATGATCGTTCTTACGATGGGTCCCGGCATTCGACTGTTGCACTGCAGCTCCTCCGCTCGCCTGAAGTTATTTGACCAGGGCCTCAACGTCGTTCAGCAGCAGCGTTTCCAAGTCGTTTAGGGCGTGTTGTGCCGCGGAGATCACGGCATCATTGCTGCTGTCGGCAATGGCCTTGGGAAACGGCTCCGGGATAGCCTGGATGGCGGTAATGGCATCGTTGATGCCCTTTTTCATGCGCTGATCGAGATCTGGGTTGCTCTTGGCGACCAGAGCCGAAAGCGACGCACCGCTTTTACCGGTCGTTGGATAAGTACCTGTGTAGATGTTTTGGACGCTGCGCACATTGTCGGCGAAGTCCTTGAGCGAATTGAAGCTAAACTGACTTTCGACATCGCTAGCAGCGCGCGTCGACAACGGCGTGGCGATCTTGGCGCTGCTGACTTCGTGACAGATGCCGGCCATCTTTTCAATCAGGGTCTGCATCGCCGCTTGGCGTGACGGGTAGGTGGTGTTGCCGGGTTCTCCAGCCGTGATCAACGTGTCTTTGTAGGCTGGCTTGTCGCCTTGCGCGGTACTCCAATCAGCAGCCAGTTGCTGACCGATCTTGCTGATGGCGCGAACGACGGCACTCAGATAGGCCATCTCGTTGTCGGTGAAGGCGCTGACTGGTTTGAAGCTGGCAAAATTGGCCGTGTTTTCGCCGTAGATGACGAATTCCGCGGCGTGAAAGCCCTTTTGATTGCGATCGGCGGTGGCGATCTTGGCATCGGTGGTGGTCGTGGTGAGGACCTTGCGCAGATCGGTGGCGTTGAGGGGCCAGGTGTCAATGGCCTCGTCGTAGCCGCCGATTTCCACTGGGCCAAAAAGAAAGCCCTCGTTTTGTTCCCACGGCGAGCGCGTCGCGCTCCAAGCGGCGCGCATGGCATCGAGATTGGTCTGGGAGCGGTCTTTATCGAAGGTGGTCACCGCAACGAGCAAAGCGTCGGCGCGCTTCGATAGTTCTTGATAGGTGGGGATGATGACGACTTCCACGGTGTCGGTGAGCATCTGTGTTTGCTCGGCGGGATTGCTATCCAGGGAGTGGTTGACGTCTGTCTGATTGCCTTTGCCGCCACTGCTTTTGTCGCAGCCAACTAGGGCCATCACCAAACTAGAAACATAGATAAAACGCATCATGTGTCCTTGCTCCAACGGGCTGAATTTTAGATTTAGTAGATAAAACCAAGGCCGAGATCAATCGAACCCTCTTTGTTTAGCTCATGATCACCGTAGGCACGCTGACTGGCGCCGAGCTTGGCAAATAGGGCCTTACTCGCGGCATAAGCCACGCCGACACTGGTGACGCGACGCTGTGAACGCGGGCTTTTGACGACGTTCGCGGTCGTCTTAAACATGGTGTCGTAGCTTTCATAGCGTCCATAAGGCTCAAGTCGATGCTTCTCGCTCAAGCCGACGAGGCTGGCGATATCATAACCGAATTCACCCCAGGCGCCACGCGCCGCCGAGCCGACGGGTGAGCGGTAGACCTGGAGGGCGTTGGAGACGCGGCTGTTGCGTTCCGAAACGAGGTCGGCATGGCCGAGGCTGCCCTGGATGAAGGCGGCACTGCCTCGCACTTTGGCGACCTGGAAGGCGGCGTGCAGATCGAAGATCTGCACCGGTGCACTGATATAACCACACGGCGCAACTTTGTTTAGGTCGACACTGGCGCAGGTGCGGGCTAGGTCGGGCTGCGGCCGATTGGCCGAGGTGTTGCCGTAGTAATAAGATGCGCCGATGAGCAGACCAGGGATAGCGGTCACGTCGGCTCTGACCACGCCGGCCAATCCGGTGCCGGAGATGGTTTCAAAGCGTCCCTGCCGGCCTTTGGCGATCCAGTACTGCGAGCTGAAACCCGTTGAGTCGAGGCCGTTGACGACCTGCAGCTTAAACTGCACGGGTTCGTACTCAGCGGCGAAGCTCGCACCCATCTCGGTCCACTTGCCTGGCAGCATCGAGGTCTCGGTCTCCGAGCGTTGCACGCCTAGGTAGTCGGTTGGCAGCGAGTATTGCGACAATAGTCCGACGGCGACTTCGACTCGACCGACGGCCAGGCTATAGTGTTCGCCAAAGCTCTTTTTTAGGTTGAACTCTTCGAGCGACACCTCACCGCCCTTGCTGACATCGTTTTGATAATCGCCCGACTCGTCATACTCGAGTTCTTTGGCGGTGCCGGTTCCGCCGTGTTCGAATTCGACCTCGGCGGTAAACTCGACATCGTAGGGCGCGTAGAGTCCGTTGACTTCGACAGTAAAACGACTGGCATCAAAGATGAGTCGCGAGTCCTTTTGGGCGCCATGCTTGAGATTGCGATTAGCGCCGTAGTTTAAGTAAGAGAACTGCAGATCGCCGTAACCCGACACCTTGAGTTGGCGAAGGTCGGCCGGTGGTGCGGCGGCGACGTGAGGTTCGCTTTCGGCATGCAGGGCCGTTGTGGCGAATGGTACGAGGAACATGAGAGACAAGGCAGGGTAAAAACGCATGAGGCCTCTTAAACCGGGTAGGGATGGCCGGGCGGTGGGCGCCGAAGGCCGCAAGATCCATGTGGGCTGAGATATAGCAAAGGCGGGGTAGGGGGTCAACCCAAAAGAGAATGATTCTCAATTGCAATAAGGGCTGGCTAGGAGCTGGCGGATATCCGTAGGAGTTTTAGGGGTTAGGGCGAAAGATAAGGAACACCACTTCGAGCTGACAGCTTAAGCTTTTGCTCATGTCGGGGTGTCGTGGCCGACTATCAAGGTTCGCGCCACCTTGCGCACCTCCGCCGAATCATCGGCTACGGCGGCGTTGCGTACTCGTTGGTCGGCTTTGCCACCAATGGATCGATGTGCCCAAAGTGCTCGGACGAGGGAAGCGCGAATGCGGACCGAGTCCTCTTTGTCGAGTGCTTCTATCAATGAATGGTTGTTGGCTAAGGTGGTCAATCGGGCCTCATAGAGGCTTTCGGTTGCCGAGTAGCGAACGCTCTCATCGGCATCGCTGGTGGCGACCATGACCACTTCATCAACAGCTTTCGCATCTGGGATGCGTGCCAGTGCAGAGGCAGCAGCGCCGCGAACGTCATCGGATGGGGCATGGGTCAAAGCTGCTAAGGTTGGGATGACCTCAGGATCCATGGTCCCACCGAGCGAGGCGATAAGTGCATTCTGACGGTTAAGGTCGGCGGCATTTTGAAGATATGCTGCGAGATCTTTTACTAAGGTCTTATGACGCGCAAGGTCGTGGTCGAGGCTGCCTGCGATGTTGCCCAAGGCAAGGGCTGCGGTGTTCGAAATAACTGGGTCGTGCGAGGTCGCGAGTATGCTGCGGATACTGTCTTCCAGCGCCTGATCGGGGTGGGCAATCAGGCCACTCACGGCGAGGATTTGGACCGTTTTGCCGCCGTTGCTGCTCAGTGTACCTAGGGCTTCGATCAAAGCTTGCTGGGCCTCGTGATGGCCGGTCTGATACAGCGACCCGAGTAGCAGGGAAAAGCTTTCACTGTCCTGAGGAACTTCGGCAAGGCGTGCAGAGAATCGCGGGGCATCTTCTGGATGTAGTTCGAGCCAGGCATAAAGTTGGTTGATCTGACGAGTCCTGGCATGAATATCGACTTCGCGACCTGATCGTTGCTCAATATCGGCCCTATCCAATTCCGCCTTGAGCGAGTCAAAGGTCGCGTCACCGAGTGCTTTCCGATTCAGCTGCGCTTCGATTGCGCTGTTCATATCCGCAGCAGTCATCGCTAGGTCTTTAAAGGACCGTGGGTCGGTAGAAGCTTCTAAAGCCCAGGTTGGCAGATCTGCACTTTCGCCTGTCCAGACGAAGTCGGCACTGGTCTCAGAATGCCCGATCGCCGTGCTACCGCGGTTGGCATCATAGACAAATTCACTAGTCAAATTGCGCAACCAACCGCTTTTCATATCGACATC
>Ga0315275_10001386_pt1 | contig 21298 bp, 19 predicted proteins | sample YL17G03_0_MG_FD_205557 | JGI IMG/M metagenome (GOLD analysis project Ga0315275, IMG submission 205557) | Sediment microbial communities from Yellowstone Lake, YNP, Wyoming, USA - YL17G03_0 | ecosystem: Environmental > Aquatic > Freshwater > Lake > Sediment | place: USA: Wyoming | collected...
ATCGATCACCTCGATCCTTATGTCGAATCGTATAAAGCCGGCTCAGGCGAAATTGACTGGATCGAGGCACTTGAACGTATGGCTGCTAAAGGCAAGCCCTTCTTTGTAGCCACAGGTGCCGCCACGATTGGCGAAGTGCAAGCCGCGGTCCATGCCATCCTGAAGATTAACAAGCAATTGGTGTTGATGCAGTGTAATACCAACTATACTGCAAGCCGGGAAAACTACGATCACCTCAATCTGAATGTGCTCAAGACCTATGCTGCCATGTTCCCGGAGGTTGTCTTGGGTCTCTCCGACCATACCCATGCCAATGCCCCCGTGTTGGGAGCGGTCACGCTGGGGGCGCGTGTCATCGAGCGTCACTTCACCGATTCCAATGAGCGTGAGGGTCCTGACCATAAATTTGCCATGAATCCTCCCAGTTGGTCGAAGATGGTTGAGGAGACCCGCCTGTTGGAACGTGCTCTAGGCTCGGGAGACAAGTCCGTTGCCGGGAATGAAACCCAGACAGTGATCATTCAGCGCCGCTGCCTGCGGGCGGCGCGCGACATCCAAGCAGGAGAGGTCTTCACCCGTGAAATGATTGACGTGCTGCGTCCCGCCACGCCGGGCGCCATCAAACCCAACGAGATCTTGAATGTGATCGGAACCAAGGCTCTGTCTTCTCTTCAGTTCGGACAGGAACTTCGCTGGACAGACCTGGGTGCATAGGTTTAATAGGACATATCTGGCCAGATTCCAGAATCAAAAATGAAAATCCTTTATTTTTCACTGGATTACACGCACCACGATCATCAATTCCTGTCTGCCCTTGCAAAGACGGAACACGAGGTCCACTATGTGCGTCTCGAGCGCGGCAAACACCAGGCTGAGGAGCGACCTATCCCAACGAATATCCACCAAGTTCAATGGATGGGTGGACAAAAAGAATTTCACTGGGCCTATCTGCCGCGCCTGACCTTTGAATTTCGCCATCTGACCGAAAGAATCAGACCCGACCTGGTCCATGCAGGCCCGATCCAGACATGCGGTTTTATTGCGGCAGTTTCCGGCTTCCATCCCCTTCTGACCATGTCTTGGGGCTTCGACCTGTTACAGGATGCAGATCGCAATGCCGGTTGGCGTTGGGTGACCCGTTTCACGCTACGCCATAGCACATTCTTCACCAGCGACGCAGAGGTCACACGGCAAAAGGCAGTTGGCTTTGGAATGAGACCCGAACGGACCAGCGTCTTTCCTTGGGGAGTGGACCTGGAGCGATTCACCCCCGGGAAGCCATCCAGGCGACCGCAGGAATTTGTGCTCATCTGCAACCGATCCTGGGAGCCCCGTTATGGAGTGGATATCCTGGCCCATGCTTTCGTTCGTCTCGCGAGGGAACGGCAGGATATCCGTTTGCTTCTGATCGGCACCGGGAGCCAAGCAGCAACCATCCGTCAGATACTGGAGAACGGTGGTGTAGCCGAACAGGTCACATTTACCGGGCAGGTTCCACAATTCGAGCAACCGGGTTTTTACCAGAGGGCTGACATGTATATCAGTCCCTCCCATGTGGACGGCTCATCCGTCTCCTTGATGGAGGCCCTGTCCTGCGGATTGCCCTGCCTCGTGTCAGATATCCCGGCCAACCGGGAGTGGATTTTAGAAGGTATCAACGGTTGGCTTTTTCCCGATGGGGATGCTGAAGCCCTGGCAGCGAAAATTGGAGCAGTGTTGGAAAGGCGCAATTCTTTGATAAAAATCCGTCGGGCTGCCCGTTGCACTGCAGAAGAGAAGGCAGACTGGAGGAATAATTTCTCCAAGTTACTGGATACCTACCGTCAAACGGTGCGTCAGAATGCCTAATACCATCGCCATCATCCAGGCCCGAATGGGCTCATCCCGCCTGCCGGGAAAGGTGTTGTTTGATCTCTCGGGTCAGCCTATGTTGGTACGTGTTGTAGAGCGGACAAAGCGTGCTAGTTGCCTGGATGGATTTCTGGTTGCAACCACATCAAAGGAATCCGATGATCCTATTGAGGCCTGCTGCCTTCACTATGGGTACCCGTTCTTCCGAGGCAGCGAGCTCGATGTCCTTGACCGGTTCTACCAGGCAGCCATGCAGGAGCGGGCGGATGTGGTCGTGCGAATCACCGCCGACTGTCCCGTGATAGACTCTCAGGTAATCGATCGTACGGTGGCAGCATTCCGGGAATTCGGGGCTGACTTTGCTGCCAACAGGCTGCCGCCACCATGGCGGCGGACTTACCCGATCGGGTTGGATACAGAAGTATGCTCTTATACATGTCTCCAGAAGGCATGGCACGAGGCACGAGAGACATTCCACAGGGAACATGTAATGCCATTTTTTTATGAAGGAATTCCTACGGATGCATACGATTTGACAAGGGACTCACTGGTAGTATCACCGCGCGGTTTCCGCACTTTGCTCGTTAACCATGTGCCAGATTTCGGCTCACTGCGATGGACAGTGGATACTGCTCCGGACCTTCAATTCATGCGGAAGGTATTCGCCCATTTCGAGAAGGATGACTTCCCCTGGCAAGATCTACTGAGACTTCTAGAGCAGGAACCCGATTTAGCGAAATTAAATGTAAATGAAACTCACAAAACCGTTTTCGATGTGGATGCACGCCAGGAAATAGGAGATGCACATCGTGACACGGACGACTCGAATATGTTTCACCAAGGAGAAAAAAATGACTAAAACGCACGTACTAGTAACTGGTGCAGGCGGCTTTATTGGACATCACTTGGTCACTTTTTTACGAAAGAAAGGCTACTGGGTGCGCGGCGTGGATATAAAGCTGCCCGAATACACCACTGTTGATGCTGACGAATTCGAGCTGCTCGACCTGCGCCGTTGGGACAACTGTTTGCAGGCAACCCGTGGCGTCGAGGAGGTCTACGGCCTGGCAGCCGATATGGGCGGGATGGGCTTCATCTCCAGCCATCATTCGGAGATCCTGCACAACAATTCGTTGATCAACACCCATACCCTGGAAGCAGCACGCCTCAATGGGGCCAAACGCTACTTCTACACATCCTCCGCCTGTGTTTATCCGGAGTACAAGCAGACGGAAGCCAATGTGAGCCCGCTCAAAGAGGAGGATGCCTATCCTGCCCAGCCCCAAGACGCTTACGGCTGGGAGAAACTCGTGATGGAACGCCTGTGCACCCACTACCGAGAAGACTATGGCTTGCAGACACGCATCGTTCGATTTCATAACATCTTCGGCGAGGAAGGTACCTGGGATGGCGGGCGCGAAAAAGCCCCGGCAGCCCTTTCCCGAAAAATAGCGATTGCCAAACTAAGCGGCAACCACGTGATAGAGATATGGGGCGATGGCGAACAGACCCGTTCTTTCTGCCACATCTCTGATTGTCTTGAAGGTATCTACAAGCTCATGTGCTCCGAGTATGCCCTCCCGCTCAACCTGGGTTCCGACCGCTTGGTGACGATCAACCAGTTAGCAGAAATCATTGCTGGGATCGCCGGGATCGATATCGAGATAAAACACATCACTGGACCTCAGGGTGTGCGCGGTCGTAATTCAAACAATACTCGCTTGCGGGAGGAGCTCAAATGGGAACCGCAGCTCACTTTGGAAGAAGGCTTGAAGCGAACCTACAAATGGATTGAGCAACAGGTTGCCAAGAAGATGGACCCGAAGGCGACCGGGAAATAAAGAGGCGTCTGCATGCCATACCTGACTATTTTCACAGCCCCCAAACCGTTTACCAATCCCCACATCCGCACCATCCAGCGGAACGCCATCCAGTCATGGATGCAACTGGATGACGTATCCGTAATATTGGTGGGGGAGGAGGCAGGACTGGCCGAGACGGCGGAGGAATTTGGTCTCCTGCACCTTAATCGCATCGCCCGCAACGATAAGGGCACTCCCTTGGTAAGTTCAGTGTTTTCCCTGGCTCGTCAGGCTGCAGACAATCCTCTGCTTTGTTATGTTAATGCCGATATGATCCTGATGCCTGACCTGCTCGCGGCGATAAAATATGTGCAGGCACAGCTGACCAGCTTCCTGATGGTTGGGCAACGCTGGAACTTGGACATCACCCAACCTTTGGAGTTCAAAACTGGTTGGGATGATGTCCTCCGGGACCAGGCGATTACCAGGGGCGAGTTCTACACTCCTTGGGGGGTGGATTTCTTTGTTTTCCCGCGCGAGCAATATACCCAGGTACCCGATTTTGCCATCGGCCGCCCGGCCTGGGACAACTGGATGCTCTACCATGCCCATTCCCAGAGCTGGCTGACTGTGGATGTGACTCGCTCGGTGATGGTCATCCACCAAAATCATGATTACAGCCACCTTCCGGGAAACAAACCCCCTTATGGTTCGGATGAAGCCAAGCAGAATCTGATCCTGGCGGGTGGACGGAGGTGCAAGTTCAATATCATGGACACCGACCGGGAATTGATCGATGGGCAGGTCTGCCGGCCTCTTTTCAATCTTGGTCGTGTTTTCCGCCGCATGGAACGCGTTTTCGTCACCGAGGGAATGGGTGGCCTTCGAGGCAGGGTCGCTGCTTTCTTCGGTCGACTGGCCTTAAAATACAGCACCATCCCGCGCCGTTGATGGTTGATGAAATATTATATGGATATTAGACATGCGTAAGGGACAGAATCCAGCCAAGGAAAATATTCCAGCCTACCAGCCCAAAAAGGTAGGGGTGGCGGTTGTTTCCTATATTCCCTCTCTGGGTGGCTATTTTGAGCAATCGCTGGAAATTTTGAAATTCGAGATTGCCAGCCTGCATAAATCTACAGGTGTGCCTTTCGATCTTTATATCTTCGACAATGGCAGTTGCACTGAAGCCCGTTCTGAACTTTTTCGTCTGCAGGGGGAAGGCTGGATTGATTTTCTATTTATTGCCAGTCACAATCTCGGCAAGATTGGCTGCCTGAATTGGATCCTGGGTTCAGTGCCAAACGAGTTGATCTGCTATGCTGACTCGGATGTTCTCTTTCGCCCGGGCTGGTATGAAAAAAGCCTTGCAATTCTAGACTCCTTCCCGCATACTGGACTGGTAGCGGCCCAACCTTGTCTGGACGACGTGCTGCGCGGCAAGGGACAAGCGCAAACCATCTTCAATGACCAATCAACCTTTCGGGTGGAGTCGCAAACCATTGATCCGCGCTGGGTGGATGAGTATGCCACCGGATTCGGTTATTCCCCGGAGAAAGCTGAGACCTTGAAAAAAGACCACTACCCAGTGGTGACCAACATAATGACTGGGGTGCAGGCTGTAATTGGGGCCAGCCATGTGCAGTTCTTGATCCCGAGGGAAGTTGCCCGACAGGTCGTGCCTCTCCAGGCTACGATGAGTTTAAGCCGCAAAGAGGATCTTAATTTCAATCAGACAGTGGACCGAAAAGGCTATCCTCACCTTTCAACCCTGGAACCTTATTATTATCATGTGGGCAATACCCTCGACAAGAACACTGCGGAAGCAGTCGCCAATATGGGATTGAACGAATTCCTGGAGACCTCCCCGCAAAAGCACGACTCACAAAAGATGAACTGGTGGCTGCGCCTCCTGAAGAGGTTGGCCCGTTTCCCTGTGTTTGGCTCCATCATATACCGCTCGTATAGACTGCTCTTTGAGATCTACTCACAATAATGAGGTTAGCTTTAGATGAAATTCATGATCGCTGGGCTTGGTTCGGTGGGACGCCGGCACCTGCGCAACCTGCGGGCACTGGGAGAAGAAGATATCTTGCTCTATCGTACACATCTTGCCAGCCTGCCGGATGAAGAGCTATCCGGTCTCCCCGAAGAAACTGACCTGTTTCGAGCCCTCGAGCATCATCCTGACGCCGTGATCATCGCAAACCCGACAGCCTTTCACCTCGATGTGGCTATCCCGGCGGTCCGGGCCGGCTGCCACATCTTCCTGGAAAAACCTGTCTCTGCTTCACTAGATCGACTGGACGAACTGACCGTTGCAGCCGCGCATTCTGGCAGCCGCATCCAGGTTGGGTTCCAGTTCCGCTTCCATCCCACTCTGCGCACAGCCGCCGAGTTAATTCTGGCAGGAGCGATCGGTCGTATGCTGACCGCCCATGTCCACTGGGGGGAATACCTGCCTAACTGGCACCCCTGGGAGGACTACCGTCAGGCTTATGCCGCCCGTGCTGACCTGGGCGGGGGCGTGATCCTGACCATGACCCACCCCTTGGATTACCTGCGCTGGCTGGTGGGGGAGCCAGAATCGCTCTGGTCGTTTAAAGATCACATCTCCCCCTTGGAGATGGATGTGGAAGATGTGGCTGAGATCGGTCTGCGTTTTGCCGGAGGTGCTATCGGTGGCGTGCATCTCAACTACATCCAGCGCCCGCCTGTGCATCGCCTGGAGATTGTTGGAACCGGAGGGACCTTACGTTGGGATAATGCTGACGGCATCCTGCACCTGCAGCGGATGCCTGCCCTGTTCGGGACATGGAGTGCCGACCCGCCTCCACCCCTGGAGGAGCATTTCGCCCCACCTCCTCGCTTCGAACGCAATGATCTGTTCTTGGAACAGATGCGCTCCTTCCTTGCGGTGGTGCGCGGTGAAGCCGTCCCCGCCTGCACTCTGGAGGACGGGGTGCGCGCCTTACAGATGGCTCTGGGGGCACGGGATTCAGCTGCGACCGGAAAAATATTTACGATGAAAGGGACGCAATGAGCAACATTCTGGATAAATTTGATCTTTCCGACCAGGTGGCGGTCGTCACTGGGGGAGCCGGCTTGCTTGGGAGGGAATTCTGCCGGACCCTGGCTGAGGCAGGGGCGGCTGTAGCAGTTGTGGATCTGAACGCTGAGGCTGCCGGGAAGGTAACTGCTGATTTATCAGCAGCCGGGTACCGGGTCCGGGCCATACCGACCGATATCACAGATCTGGATTCAGTGAACGAACTGCTGACCACCACATTGAAGGAATTCGGCCGGCTGGACATCCTGGTCAACAGCGCCGCCCAGGACCCGAAGTTTGACCCGGAGGCTTTGGCAAAAGGCCTGACACCCGGCAAGTTCGAAGATTTTCCGCTCGAGCATTGGAATGCAGCCTTAAATGTAAACCTGACCGGCATGTTCCTGGTCACACAGGCTTGCGTCCAACCGATGCTGGAACAGGGCAAGAAAGGTTCGATCATAAATATATGTTCGACTTATGGGTTGAACGCTCCCGACCAGCGCATTTATCTCAAGGACGGCAAACGGCTGGCATTCAAGCCGGTCTATTACTCAGTCACGAAGGCCGGCGTGCTGGGCTTTACCAAATACCTGGCTGCTTATTACATGGGAACCGAGATTCGCGTCAACGCCCTCACGCCGGGTGGCGTGTTCAACAATCACGACGATACTTTTGTAGCCAATTATTCAGCCAAGACCATCCTGGGCCGCATGGCCCGCAAGGACGAGATGAATGGCGCCCTGTTGTTCCTCGCTTCAGAGGCTTCTGCCTATATGACCGGCGGGAATCTGGTTGTGGATGGAGGCTGGACGGCATGGTAAAAGATAGGAAACCCGAGTTCCTCGCTCTCATCCCGGCTCGCGGAGGTTCCAAGGGCATCCCGCGCAAGAATATCCATCTTTTCAGTGGTTATCCCCTGATCGCCTGGTCAATCGCGGCCGCCCGGCAAGCCAAAACGGTGACGCGCATCCTGGTCAGTACCGACGACGAGGAGATCGCGGCGGTGGCGCGTTCCTTTGGTGCTGAGACACCTTTTCTGCGACCGGCTGAACTGGCCCAGGACACCACAACTGACTTGCCAGTCTTCGAACACGCCCTCCGGTGGTTGGCTGAGAACGAGAAGTATCAACCGGAGGCAGTAATTCAATTACGTCCCACTTCACCCATCCGCCCGCCGGACTGCGTGGATGCGGCCGTTCGGATCCTGATTGCTCACCCGGATGCCGACTGTGTGCGCGGCGTGGTCCCGGCCGGGCAGAACCCGCACAAGATGTGGCGGCTGCCCGACGGCAAGGATGCCCCGATGCGGAATCTACTTGATGTGGAAGGCATGGACGAGCCTTATAACGCCCCGCGCCAGATCCTGCCCCCGATCTTCTGGCAGACCGGACACATCGACGCCATCCGCACCGGGACAATCCTAAAAAAAGGGTCGCTGACGGGTGAGGTCATTTACCCTCTGGTGATCGACCCGCGTTACACCATCGATCTGGATAACCTGCAAGATTGGGACAAGTACGAGTGGATGGTTTCCTTTGGCGGGCTGGAGTATGTATCCCCTGGACGAACTCGCCGCCCGATGCCCGAACAGATTGACCTGTTGGTACTGGATTTCGATGGGGTTCTGACCGACAACCGGGTCTGGACGGACGAAACCGGGCACGAGATGGTAGCCGCCTCGCGTAGCGACAGCCTGATCATGAGCAGCATTAAACAGGCAGGGATCGAGGTGGTAATCCTATCATCCGAGACAAATCCTCTGGTGAGCGCCCGTGCTAAAAAAATGGGTGTAGATGTGATCCAGGGGATCGGCTGGCAGGACAAGGCAGCCTCACTGCGGCAGTTGCTGGCAGAACGAAAGTTGGAAGCTTCCAGGATGGTCTATGTTGGCAACGATATCAATGACCTGCCCTGCTTCGAACTTGCCGGCTGGGCGGTGGCAGTGGCGGATTCCTTAACGGAAGTTTTGCACGCCTCCGATCATGTGCTAAAAAAGACGGGCGGTCATGGCGCGGTACGTGAATTATGTGACTTAATTTTGATGGAAAGAAGGAGAGTCCGTTAGATTCATACGCAAATTTCATTTAAAGAAGACCGCCTAAAAACCATCTCAATCTCAAAGATGAATTTCAATTATTACTGCAGAAACCTTTCAACTGAAAAATCTCATGAAAAGATTGGATCGTGAGGAAGAGCCGAATGAATCTGGCTCTTCCTCCAAACCGAATACTTGCGCAACAATAAACTAAGCAATAAAAAAATTTCTGAAACGACAATTGGAAATATTGACTGCGAATGTTTATTCGTGAAACGAAATATGATCTCATAATCCTTTTAGAATAATAAATTTTTTACATCCAGGATAGAGGTGCAGAAATGAAGCGTGAAGTCAAGATCGGGAAACACATGGCTGGGGAAGGTCACTCGACTTACATAGTGGCTGAGATTGGCATCAACCATAACGGAGACATCCAGGTGGCTAAGCAGATGATCGATGCTTCCGTGCATGCCGGTGTGGATGCAGTCAAATTCCAGAAACGCACACCCGAGGTTGCCACACCACCCGAACAGCAGAAACAAATGCGCGAGACCCCCTGGGGGTACATCACCTATCTGGAATACCGCCGCAAGGTCGAGTTCGACTTGGCAGCCTATCAGGAAATCGATCGTTATTGCCGCGAGAAAGACATCGCCTGGTTCGTTTCGGTCTGGGACGAGCCGTCGGTGGATTTCATGGAACAATTTGACACGCCAGCCTATAAGATCCCATCCGCTTCGCTGACGGATCACTCGCTCTTGCGGTATGCCCGCCGGACGGGCAAGCCTGTGATCCTCTCGACTGGTATGTCCACCCTTGCACAGATCCACGCGAGCGTGGAGGTGTTGGGCACGAAAGATCTGGTGATCCTGCATGCCACCAGCACCTATCCGTGCGAACCGGAGGAACTCAACCTTAAGATGATCGAGACCCTTCGTGATGAATTCCCGGATGTCCCGGTGGGGTATTCCGGTCACGAGGTCGGCCTGGTACCGTCGGCAGTGGCGGTGGCTCTCGGGGCTTGCATGGTTGAGCGCCACCTGACCCTGAACCGGGCTATGTGGGGTTCGGATCAGGCTGCTTCGGTCGAGCCGGGTGGTTTCGAACGTCTGCTGAAATACATTCGGGTTACGGAAGCTTCCCTGGGAGATGGCAATAAACGCGTCTATGATAGTGAACAATCCTCGCTAAAAAGACTCCGGCGGGTAAAAGAATAATTTCACTATCGGTATGTTTTTGAGGAGTATTTGAGTAAATGAAGAGAATGGCCGATTGGATAGTGCATCCATTTTTATTGGGGATTTACCCTGTTGCAGCCCTGCTGACACTTAACCTTTCCCAGGTCGGTCCGATGTTCGCGATCCGTCCTGCCCTGGCGGGGCTGCTGTTGGCTGGTTTGCTGGTGATTGTATTCCGCCTCCTGCTTGGGAACTGGCAACGTGCTGCTCTGGCTGCCTCCCTGTCCGTATTGTTCATTTTTCTTTATGGCCATGTTCACAATCTCATTGTTGATGTAAAGGTTGCAGGCATCGAAATCGGTAAACACCGCTACCTGGCAGTTGTTTGGCTCATACTGTATGCCACGGGGCTTTGGTTCATTATAAGAAAGATCAAGGATTTGCGATCCTGGACGCGTACACTGAATATCATTGCCATTCTCCTGGTTGGGATAGCTTTGATCCAGATTACAACGTACGAGGTCCGCACCTCACAGGCACGGCAACGAATCCGATCTAATGAAACCAATTCGGTAAGCTCCCAACTGAGTCCACCAGCAGGGACATTGCCACCGGATATCTATTACATCATTCTGGATACGTACACCCGCCAGGATGCCTTACTGCAAGCATTCGGATATGATAATTCCGGCTTCGTGAGCAGTCTTGAACAAGCGGGTTTCTATGTTGCCGGCTGTAGCCAGAGCAATTACAACACAACCGAACCCTCCCTGACATCCTCCCTGAATATGCAATACCTGGATCGTTTGGACGCGAAGTTCTCCCCGCCAAACACCAGCCTATCTGGTCTATTTCCCTACCTGCAGAACAACGCTGTTTTGTTGACTCTCCAGGACCTTGGTTATACTTTCATCGCCATGGAGTCAGGTTACTCCCTCACTGAATTCACCCACGCCGATGTCTACCTGTCTCCACAAAGCGACCTTCATAATCTCCACCTTACGGGAGGTCTGTCACCTTTTGAAACCTTGCTCCTGCGCACATCGATTGGGAATTTCTTTTACGACACCCATTTCTTCCCCCGCTCGCTGGAGAACAGCTTCTTCGACGCCGCCTATCTATCCCACCGCGATCGCATCCAATTTGAATTTGACAGGCTTGCTGACATTCCTTCCCTGCCGGGACCGAAATTCATTTTTGTCCACATCCTTGCCCCTCATAATCCTTTTGTTTTTGGGCCCCAAGGTGAGTTTCTTGATCGCACGACACCGTTCTCCCTGAATGATGACGTTGACGCAATGGACAGCAATAGTTATATCTCCGGGTATACCGGGCAGGTCACTTACCTCAACCGTCGTGTCCTGGAAACTGTCAATCAAATCCTGGACAAATCGGCTACTCCACCTGTGATCATCATCCAGGGCGACCATGGGTCGCTGCGCACCCCGGAATGGAACATGACGATTCTCAATGGGTATTACCTTCCCGGGGAAGGCAACCAGTTATTATATTCGTCCATTTCCCCAGTTAACACTTTTCGTTTGATCTTTAATGCATATTTTGGCGGACAACTAGAATTATTGCCCGATCTGGCGTGTGATTCTCCCGAAGGTGATCCTTTTAACTGCGTGGTGGCGCCAGATCCGAATCCGGCTTGCATAGTGCCGTAAGAAAATCATGTAGATTGTGAAGGAGAAATATTGAGCCCCGTCTCCAATCGATCCCTGCTTGACAAAATTATCTCCCCACTCTACAGATTGAAAGAGGAGCTGACCTATCATAGCCATCCTGCAGGTCGTGCCAGCCTGGCTATGCTGGGTGATCTTCGCGATTGCTATCAAGGCGAACGCTGTTTCATAATAGGCAACGGTCCCTCCTTACAAAAAACCGATTTGACCCGCCTGCGGGATGAATATACCTTTGGTTTAAACCGGATTTATTTATTGTTTCCTCAATTGGGATTTTCCACGACTTTCCTGGTGACGGTGAATCACCTGGTCGTGGAGCAGTGTGTGGACGAGATCCTGTCTGTGCCCTCTATCAAATTCCTGCCGTGGAGTTTGCGGAAGATAATAAATGCGCCAATGCATTCAGATTCCATCTTTTTCCGTGGTGATCGCTCCGGGGGAGGTTTTACGACCGATGCCTGCCGTCCTCTCTGGCAGGGGGCGACGGTTACTTACATCGCGATGCAGTTGGCCTACCATATGGGCTTCAAGCAGGTTGCTCTTATTGGGGTGGACCATTCCTTTTTCACCCAGGGCAAACCTAATACGGAAATTGTTTCCCATGGGGATGATCCTAACCATTTCTCAGCGCAGTATTTCGGGAAAGGATTCCGCTGGCAGCTCCCGGATTTGGAGACCTCCGAAATTGCCTACCACATGGCACGCCGAGCCTTTGAAGCCGATGGGCGGGAAATTGTTGACGCTACCATCGGTGGAAAACTGACTGTCTTTCCGAAAGTGGATTATTCGTCCCTTTTCTGATGACCATGCCTTTGTTCAGTATCATCACCCCCTGTCTGAATCGTGTTGACTTCATCGGCAAGGCTGTTGAAAGCGTATTGGCGCAGAACTTCCCTGACTTTGAGCATATCGTCATGGATGCCGGTTCCACGGACGGGACGCTGGAAATCCTGCGTACCTACCCGCACCTGCGTGTGGTCAGCGAGCCGGACCGGGGCATGTACGATGGGATCAACAAAGGCTTGCGCCTGGCCAAAGGTCAGATCATCGGTTTGCTGAACAGCGACGACCTTTACGCAGCAGGTTGTTTCGATGCAGTTGCGCAATCTTTTGCCCAGAATCCGGAGGCGCTGGCGGTGGTAGGCGGAATTAACACCTTCACAGAAATACAGAATGGATTTGAAATAATCGAGACTGTCCCGACCATCGAACCGGACGAGTTATGGACCCGCCTGACCCGGGGCCACCCGGTGACGAACGCATGGTTTTTTCGCCCAGCGGTATTTAAGCGCGTCGGTTATTTCGATGATCGCCATCTCTATTCCTCCGATCGTTACTTCCTGATCCGCGCCGCGCTGGACGGAGATGTTCGACCGGTTCCAATCCATCGGGTCCTTTATCAATACCGCAAGCACAGTGGCTCAGCGACGATCAGTACGGTTGATTCACGGAAACCAGGTTATGGGCGCATCCGGATAAAATTCCTGCAAGAAGATGTCGATTTGATCGAGGAGGTGCTCGACCGACCCGATTTGCCAAAAAGAATCCGGAAGCTAGAACTTGCCGAACACGGCCTGCGCTGTTACCGCCTGGCAGCGACGGCATTCTACCACCGGAAGTGGCAGGTAGCTTTTAATTCAATCCAACGTGGCTGGCATCGAAACATATCCTGGCCGCTGTTATTTGTCAGCCTGGTCTTTGGCCGCCTGTGGAAAGAGATGGCAAGACATGAGTAAAGTGGCCTTCTTCTTGCCTTTCATGGCTGGTGGAGGGGCCGAGCGCGTTAGTCTCAACCTGGCTGAAGGATTCTTGCGCCATGGTTTGGAAGTTGACTTTGTGTTGGCCAGGAAAACTGGCTCACTGCTGAAGGATATCCCGCCAGATGCGAGAGTGGTCGACTTATCCGCCCGGCGTACCCTCGCGGCCCTTCTACCATTGGTCGCTTATCTGCGCCATGAGAAACCCTTCGCCCTGATCGCCGCTCCCGATCATGCTAATCTGGTCGCGGTCTGGGCAAAATTGCTTGCTTCCAGCCAGACCAGGGTATTAATCGGAACTCACATTTGCCTTTCTATTGCCATCAAGAACTCCAAAAAAATCCAAGAGAAAATCTATCCGCTCCTGTTGCATATTTTTTATCGACTCGCTGATGCCTGTATTGCTGTTTCCCAAGGTGTAGCGGATGACATGGCTCGCGTGGCCAAAATTCCAAGGGATTGCATCCATACAATTTACAATCCATTCCCTGTGGCTGAGATTGCTCGGCAGAGTAAAGAAACACCTAACCATCCCTGGTTTTCTCCGGGTGAGCCACCGGTCATCCTGGCAGCCGGTCGGTTGACAATTCAAAAAGATTTCCCCACTCTGCTGAAGGCTTTTGCCGTAATCCGCAGCCGCCGTCCGTTGCGCTTGGTTATTCTTGGAGAGGGTATAGAACACACACGACTATTGGTGTTGGCTGATGAGCTAGGTATCCGCGCTGACTTCGACCTGCCTGGTTTTTTAGACCATCCATATCCATTAATGGCTCGAAGCCGGGTATTCGTTAACTCTTCGGCCTGGGAGGGATTTGGCAATGTGCTCGTGGAGGCGCTGGCTTGCGGTGCGCAGGTGATCGCGACCGACTGTCCTAGCGGCCCCGCCGAAATACTTGAGAACGGGAAATTTGGTAAGCTTGTGTCGGTGGGAGATCCTATTTCCCTTGCACGTGCGATAGAGGAAGCACTTGACCATCCCTTGTCGGTGGAAGTTTTAAAAGAAAGGGCTAAGGCGTTTTCAAGCGAGACAGCCGTCAGTGCTTATCTACAAATCCTTGGGTTGTCGTCCTATGACCATTAATATCCTACACCTCATCACAGGCTTGAATACTGGCGGCGCAGAAATTAGCCTGTACAACCTTCTCGGGAATATGGATCGTTCTAATTTTGAGAATCAGGTCATCAGTCTCATCCCGGTTGGTGAAATTGGAGAAAAGATCCGTGCCCTGGAGATTCCAGTAACATCCCTGGAACTGAGACCGGGGCAGGTTTCTCTCGTTGCCTTATCATCGCTTGTTCGCGAATTGCGGAGCAAGCGACCGGATATTATTCAAACCTGGATGTATCATGCAGACCTAGCCGGCGGGCTGGCCGCCTGCTTGGCAGGTTCACCTCCTGTGGTCTGGGGTTTACACCATACCATGACCGGAACAGGAGCGGTCAAACCGGCTACCTATTCCATTGTGCGGGTGAACGCGTTGCTTTCACACATTCTTCCAGCGAGGATCGTGTGTTGCGCTGAAGCAACTCGAAGGACACATGCCCTGCTTGGATATTCGCACAATAAATTGATTGTCATCCCCAACGGAATTGATCCTGCGGTATTTCACCCCGATGAGGAAGCGCGCCTTGCAGTGCGGCGGGAGCTGGGGATCGCAGAAGGGTCGCTTCTGGTTGGATTATGTGCCCGTTTTCATCCCCAGAAGGACCATGCCAACTTCATGAGGGCTGCCGGGATATTGCACAAAAGTATACCTGGCGCACATTTCCTTCTGTGGGGGCAGGGTGTTGACCTGGATAACGACATTCTTGGGGGCTGGGTACGCGAGGAAGGTGTGGAACACTTTGTCCACCTTCTGGGACAGCGTGGAGATACGCCCCGCCTGATGTCTGCGATGGATCTGGTGTGTCTCAGTTCAGCATATGGGGAGGCATTACCGCTGGCAGTTGGGGAAGCCATGTCTTGTGAAACCCCTTGCGTCGTGACCGACATCGGCGATTCCGCACTACTTGTCGGAAGAACCGGACGTATCGTCCCTCCACGAGACCCGGAGGCTCTGGCTGCTGCCTGGGCAGACCTGCTCTCCATGTCAACCGAAGACCGCCGAGCTCTTGGGCGGCTTGCACGCCAGCGTATCCTGGACAACTACAGTCTGGAAAAGATGGTAACAGCTTATGCCAATCTGTATCAGGATATAATCACCCATGGCAGATTTCGTAAATGAAAATATTCTTCGTTGCCAACACCGACTGGTATCTCTACAACTTCCGCCGCGACCTGGCCCTCGCATTACGCGAACAGGGTAATGAGGTGATCTTGATTTCTCCTGCCGGTGACTATTCGTCCAGGCTGCAGGCACTTGGATTCCGCTGGATCGACTTCCCTCTTTCCCGGCGCGGGATGAATCCGCTGACCGAACTCCGCTCGATGACCCGGTTGGTTCGCCTCTATCGCCTTGAAGCCCCGGACCTGGTTCATCACTTCACCATCAAATGCGTGCTCTACGGGACTCTGGCGGCGCGCCGCGCCAGAATCAGGGCAGTGGTTAATTCGATCACCGGTCTTGGCTATATATTCCTTCCGGGCGGACTTCTAAAGAAAGTATTGCGATTTTTCGTGCGCATCTGGTATCGGATGGTGCTGCGCGGCAGCCAGGTCATCTTCGAGAACGATGATGACCGGCGGGCATTCCTGCAATACGGCTTTATCCATCCTGCAGACGGTCACCTGATCCCGGGAGTCGGAGTGGACACGCGGCGTTATTCTCCTTCTGTCTTCCCAGCGGGGCCGCCGGTCGTGTTGCTGGCAGCGCGCCTGCTTTGGGATAAGGGTATCGCAGAGTTCGTCGAGGCGGTGCGCCTGTTGCACCGAACAGGCGTTCCAGCCCGTTTTGTCCTCGCTGGACGGACCGATACAGGTAACCCTGCCTCCATCCCGGAGGCCCAGATCAAAGCCTGGGCAGATGAAGGCTTGGTGGAATGGTGGGGCTGGATCGAAGACATGTCCGCGATCCTGCCTAAAGTCAGTATTGTCTGCCTTCCATCTTATTACCGGGAAGGACTGCCCACCGTCCTGGTGGAGGCATCCGCATGTGGCCGACCGGTGGTGACAACAGACTGGCCCGGATGCCGGGACGCCGTCCGCAATGGCATCAGCGGGTACCTGATTCGGGAACGGGATGCGGTCTCCCTATCGGAGGCGCTGCAGAAACTGATCGTATCTCCCGGTCTCTGTTCCGAAATGGGCGCTGCAGGCCGGCAACTGGTCGAAGAAAAGTATTCGTCTGATAAGGTCCTGGCGCAAATTTCCGCTGTATACCAGGAATCGCTGTCGAAAGGCAGGTAAAGTGAATCTTCCAACCGGCCATTATCCGTTGTTCGTTTTCTTAAATATACTGATCGGTCTGATCCTTTCCCTGGTGCTGGGGCAGGTTGCCATCTGGTTCGCCCGTCGCGTTCACCTGATGGATCTGCCTGGAGCTTTGCCGCATAAGAGGCATACAACTCCCACGCCATTGGCAGGCGGCCTCACGGTGGTTATTGCGCTGATGGTGGGAGGGCTTGTATTCAACTTGCCGATGGTCAAACAGTTATGGACGGTTTTCCTGCCTTCCTTGATCATCTTCGGGGTTGGCTTGTGGGATGATTTCAAGCGCCTTCCTCCCTGGGTTAAATTTGTCGGGCAGACCATTGCTACCATCCTGCTGATGTCCTTGGGCACGTATGTGCAGATCATCCCATATCAATTCCTCAACCTGCCGGGTCATAGCAACCTTATCGTCAACTGGTTGATCACCTTCATCTGGGTGATCGGTATGACCAATGCTTTCAACTTTGTGGATAGCATGGATGGGCTGGTGATCGGGCTGAGCGGTATCGCGGTGGCATTCCTGGTACTGGTCACGCTTGACTCCACACAGACCATCCTCCTGCAGCTTCTGACTCTTCTCCTCGGGGTGTGCGCCGGGTTGTTTTTCTACAATTTAACCCCCGCCCGTCTATTCATCGGCGACAGCGGAGCGCAGACCATCGGTTTTCTCCTGGCTTCTGTAGCCATCCTGTATACGCCTGAAAATTACCCGCAGGCAGCCTCCTGGTTCCTGCCCATCCTGGTGCTGGGTGTTCCAATCTTTGACACCTGCCTGGTTTTTTTCTCACGGCTGAGGCATAGGGAACCGGTTTATCATGCAGGGCGAAACCATACCTATCACCGCCTGGTAGCGCTTGGGCTGCCCAGCACCCACGCGGTGGCAGTGATGCACATTGCCGCCATTGCCCTGGGCTGCCTGGCATTCATCGCCTTGAATCTCGCTCCTATTTGGGCGAACATTCTTTTTGGCCTGGCTCTTCTGGCTGGTTTTCTCGTTTATCTATTTCTTGAAAGGAAGCGGAATGAATGACATAGTAATAGGTCATGATTTTCAGGCATTCTCACGCCGCTGGTGGATATTTGTGATTTTTATGCTGATCGGGGGGCTGGCAGGTTGGATCATTGGTTATTTCCTTCCCCCGATCTATGAGTCCACTGCTTTCTATCAAGTTGATTTAAATAAGAATGAAGTGGTCAAACGCGACGCTTTACCCAGCATCGCTTCTCTTGATTACGCCATGAGCAATTATTATCTGGACCCTGTTGCAGAACTATTCTTTAATCCTGAAGTCCAGGCTGAGCTTATCTCCATTGCGGCCCGGGATGGGATTTCGGTGGCTGTTGGGAGCATTCGCGAACCCACTTTCTTTTTGGATCGGCGAGGGAGCGTATGGTTTATTACAGTCCGTGATCGTGATCCTGGGACCGCTGCACTTTTAGCCAATCTCTGGCTGGAACTTGTGGATACCAGGGTGCACAGTCAGCTGGCTCATGCCAGCTCTGCTGAAGATCTACAGACGGTCCATGCATTTGTGGAAACCTGTTTTACTGATAACAACCTCGCCCAAGCCAATCAATGTGCTGGTACCACGTTTTCACAGCCTTCTGATTTGGAAGCCTACCTGCAGGACTTGGAAAGACAAATCGCCTCAGAACAAGAAGCCAGCGGTGGTTTGGTCCCTGTGATAAGCCTTGCGATTACCCGACTGGCTGAGCCTTCCAGTGCGCCGATTTTGTATCGACGCGGTGTACTGATGGCATCTGGCAGTTTACTCGGACTGTTGCTTGGCATGCTTTTTATTTCCATTCAATCAAGCTCACGAGCAGTGTTATGAAGCGCGTTATTTTTTACCTTCTGCCCATTGCGGAGAGTGTTGCCCGACCGGTCATGGCATTGACCATTATCACCCTTCCGATAACCAGTTTGCCTCTTTTATCCAACTTAATGGGTGGGACGGTGGTTGCGCCTGCTGTGATTATTTTTACTGGTATTTTGATGGTAATCTGGGTACCGCTTTATGTTTTGCGGAATGGGGTCCTTCCCGGGGAAATAAAACCGTTATTGGTTTTTGTCTGTGTAGCGTTCGCTGCCTCAATAATGGCGTTTTTCCTTCCCATTCCACCAGGGAAAGGAAACTCGGTCTTCAGGAGTGAACTCGAAGGATTGATAACACTGGCTATCGGTATTTCTATATATCTTGTCTTTACGTTGTGGAATCGAGACTCTACATATTTAAAGTGGACACTGCGCTTCATCAACCTCACCGGAATGATCATTCTGATCTGGTCATTCATCCAATTGGTGATAATCCTTTTTTATTCGGGTCGTTATCCGGACCTGATTGTACGGTTGCAGTCGTTATGGTCCTCCCGCAATCTCCTTGAACTGGGTTTCCGTAACCGTGTGACTGGATTTGCCTTTGAGCCTTCCTGGCTGGCACACCAATTGAACTTAATTTTTCTCCCTTACTGGCTGGCCGCGACGGTTACCGGTTACTCTGTTACTAAAAAATTCCTTCGAATCTCTTTTGAAAATATCCTCCTTGTGGGTGGTGTGGTGATCTTGTTCTTCAGCCTTTCCCGAGTCGGGCTGGCTGCCTTCCTGTTCACACTGGTTTTTATTGTGCTGCGAATCAATGCGTGGCTGTTGGGCTGGATACAGAAGCGTTTCCACTCCCTGCCCGTTTTGGCGCGCACAGGGAAATGGGCAGTAGTCCCTCTTTCTCTATTAATGGTGGTTTTCTATGCCAGCCTTGTGCTGGGAATGGTATTCCTGGCAGCTCGTTTTGATCCTCGTATGGCGCGTCTGCTGGCATTGAAAAATATACCCACCAATTTCTTTGATTTTGCCGCCAAGGTGGATATTTTGGAACGAGTGATCTATTGGGCTGGTGGTTTGAGAATATTTTCCCATTATCCTCTTCTGGGTGTTGGTCTGGGTAATAGCGGATTCTTTTTCCCACAACAGATGCCATACCTGGCTTACCGATCCAGCGAGATTATGTATACGATTAATGATGCTGCTTACCTGGTCAATATTAAAAGCTTCTGGGTGCGATTGTTGGCAGAAACAGGATTGGTTGGGTTTTCATTATTTGCTGCCTGGCAGGCGTTTCTCTGGGGAGCCGGGAAATTCCTGCGGAGTAACCGGTCAGCATTGATGCGTACAGTTGGCTGGATGGGAACCTTTGCCATTCTGGCTTTCATACCGGAAGGCTTCAGTATCGATTCTTTTGCCCTACCTTATCTGTGGGTATCCATGGGCTTGGTTACTGCTGCCGTTGTCCTGGCCAGACGGGAGGAGAAATTATAGGTTTGGGAGATGAACTTGATAAATAAGCGAAATGTAAAAATTAGGGTTCTAGAACTGGTGTCTGAGGCATTGCAGATTCCGATCTCTCAGGTAAGCGAAGGCCTATCCTTGGGGGACATTCCGCAATGGGACTCTATGGGACATATGGGAATTATGCTGCTGCTGGAGGAACGATTCAACGTAGAGATCGACACCAGCATATTAAACACCCTAACCAGTATTCCATCCATCTGTGCTTTCCTTGAGAAGATGGAGCAAATATGACAAAAAAATTCCAGATAAAATCCGCGATCATTATTCCTCCATACCTTGTGGGGGACGTACAATCCAAACTGGGTTATATTGATGAAGCCATCCTGCAGGGAAAAGTTGCTCCCGCTGGAGATGTTATTGATCTAACATTGACTTCCTCTCCGGACGACAATCTTAAGAGCCGCATCGAAGAAAAGGTTCAACGCATGGTGGCTTCCATGGTGGAAGGCTCTTTCAAACCAAAAATTCAAGTCTTGGAAGACTGCATGACTCGGCCTGTACCCTATACAAAGGATCCCAATCCAGAATTGATGGCGCGCGGCGAGATGAGCAAGGAAGATGTGGGCATATATTCCCTTGGGCCATTGATGTCCCGCCTGATCGATTATTTTGAAAGCAAATTCCTGCTTCTGGCAGACTCTTTTGGTGCCCGCCCTTACCGGTTCCCGACACTCCTCCCAGCGAAGCTGTTGGGGCGGATAAATTACTTCCGGGCATTCCCGCACTCCCTGTCGTTTGTTACACATCTACGCGAAGACCTGGATATCATCGACAATTTTGCCCATACTGCCTCCTGTGACGACCATGGTCTGAATGCTCCGCTTGATTCCTTCGCCCCCATCCCGGCGCTGCTTTCTCCGGCCGTTTGTTATCACCTCTATTTTTCCCTGGCGGATAAACCTCTGCCTGATGGAAAGTTGGCTGCCACGGCGGTGGGTCATTGTTACCGCTACGAGTCCACTAATCTCATCTCCCTTGAAAGGTTGTGGAATTTTTCCTTGCGGGAAGTCATCTTTGTCGGATCAAAGGATTTCGTGGTCGAGAGCCGGGAGGCTGCCCGTGAGCGGATGAAAGGTGTATTCGAAGAGTTTGGAATGGCTTACCGTGTGGAAAGTGCCACCGATCCATTTTTTGTGGGCGAGTTCCGCAAACAGGCTGCCTTCCAGAGCGCTTTCCAATTAAAATTTGAAATTCGCGCCCGCCTGCCTTTCAAAGAAAG
>Ga0315275_10001387_pt1 | contig 21293 bp, 21 predicted proteins | sample YL17G03_0_MG_FD_205557 | JGI IMG/M metagenome (GOLD analysis project Ga0315275, IMG submission 205557) | Sediment microbial communities from Yellowstone Lake, YNP, Wyoming, USA - YL17G03_0 | ecosystem: Environmental > Aquatic > Freshwater > Lake > Sediment | place: USA: Wyoming | collected...
GCGTAGATCGAGGCTGGCCGGCTGGATCTGCCGGTCTTCGATCGGCAAGTCGGCGTGGATGGCACCGCTCGCGATCAGCTGCTTAATCTGTTGGTAGGGCAAAATGCCTTGCGTGGTTCGAGTGCTCACAGGTCGTCGTGCTCTCCATTACTGCACGATCCCAGTGAAGGCCCTGCGCTGACCATCGGCAGCTCGCGCGAGGATCCCTGTTTCGGTTGAGGATAGTGGAACGCCTTGTTCTCATAGTTCTTCAAGAGGACCCCCTCGGCATCCATGTGCACCATGTAGTCGCCGGGAAGCAACGGAATCTTGCCGCCCCCGCCTGGAGCATCGATCACGAAGTGCGGGACCGCCATCCCGCTCGTGTGGCCCTGCAGCGACTTAATAATATTCAGCCCCGTTTCGACCGTGGTGCGGAAGTGATTCGTGCCCTTGGTCAGGTCCGCTTGGTAGAGATAGTAGGGTTTGATGCGAGCGAGCAAGAGCTGATGCATCAATTGTTTCATGATATCCGGATCGTCGTTGACGCCTTTGAGCAGTACGGTTTGCGCGCCAAGCGGCACCCCGGCATCGGCTAACATTCCGCAGGCCGCTTTGACTGCCGGGGTCAGTTCGTCCGGGTGATTGAAATGCAGGTTCATATATATAGGGTGGTACTTCTTCACAATCGCACAGAGTTCCGGGGTGATCCGTTCCGGCAACGTGCCGGGCACGCGGGAGCCGAGGCGAATCAACTCCAGATGCGGGATGGTACGCAGGGCCTTGAGGATCCGCTCCAGCAAATGATCCGGCAAGAGCAAGGGGTCGCCGCCGGAGAGAATGACGTCGCGCACTTCGGTGTGCTCGCGCAAATAGGCGATAGCCTGGTCAAGCTCGCCTTTCTTGAGGAATCCCGGTTTTCCGACCAGCCGTTTTCTCGTGCAGAACCGACAATAAATCGGACACTGGTTCGTCACCATCAGCAGGACACGGTCCGGATAGCGATGGACGAGATGTGGGACCGGACTCATGAGGTCTTCCTCGAGCGGATCGTCTTCCGCTTCGAAGTCGTCCATTTCGGCGATGTCCGGGACCACCTGTTTCCAAATGGCGTCGCCCCTTTCTTTAATCGTCGCCATCACAGTGGGGGTAATGCGCATCGGATAGTCGCCCACGATGGCTTCGATTTCTTTCGCGTCGACACCCAGTCGCTCCGCCAAGTCTTTTGGTTTCACGATACTGTCAGCAAGTATGCGTCTCCATGCTTCCATGCCGGTCTCCTTTGCTGTCTAGTGGATCAGCAGGCCTGCTGGCGCGATGAGCTGTCGGCGATCTGTTCCTGACCGTAGTTCTTGTCCAAATGATCGAGGATGTCGTCGGTCTCCGTCAACACCTTGTCTCCATCTTTGAGGACCGGGACATAGTACTGGCCTGAGACCTCGTGGACCACTGTGCGCATCGGGCGAACGTCAGGCACGACGACGTGGTCGTATTCGACGTGGAGGTCCGCCAGTTTCTGGCGCACGACCTCACAGTCGGGACACCAGTCGACATGATAGAGGGTCAGAGCCATAGGAAATACAATAAATGATGCATGTGAAATATTATGTGGTTCTGTTTTAATTTACTACAATGGTTCATGGGGTTCCTGCCCTATTGCACACGGCACCATGACGGCGTCTTTCATTCCGTGGATCACTTTCTTATCCGCCGGGCAGATGGTAGCCAGGATACCAGCCAGTTCGATCTTTTCGCCACTCACAAAATAATAGGGCGAGAGCCTGGCGCGACCGGACATCCGGTTCATTTCACCGGTCACCGGATCGAAGTAGTCGAGTTCATACAGGCGGCCCTTGTGGAACTCCTGCAAGATATAAGGTGTTCGGGAAAAGGCGGCCAGGGCCTTGTCGATGGCGCCAGCCCATTCGTTCTGCGGCATGTCGTGACCGACCGATACTCCTCGGCTACCCCAGGCGAGTTCAGAAAACCCCGATGGCTTGATCACGAAGTGCCGTTCTTTTTGGGTTGCCGTGGCCAGATCGCGCCAGTTCATCACGGTCCGTCCGCCGATCGCCAAACCAGGAATTGTGGCGGAGGGCGGGATCGGTGCAGGATCGAGAATCCACGTATGCGGCATGATGGTGGTCAGGTACAGGAAAACCTCCCGGCCAAATGCCCGTTCCCAGAACGGTTGCAAGGCTGGGTGATGCAGGAGGGCAAAGGCGAGTTTTTCTTCCAGCGCCGGTTTGTACGGGGGCGTGACGGCGACCCGGTCTTTTTTGATCGCATATTGAACGAGTTCTGATTTGGGAATGTTGAGGAGATCGAATAACTCATAGAAACGGTAAATCAAGGCAATCGGCTGGTCCATTCCCTCGTTGGTGAGCTGAAGGCCTTCTTCAGTGAATCGAATGTGACGAGGTTCCACGCAGTAGGCGTCGAGACCGATGGCTCGAAGCCGGGCCGCGAGCCACGTCATTTCCGGCCGATAGTCTTTGGCTTCCTCTGACATCAGAATTGCGACGCATCCGGTATGCTGGGCGAGCTGGGCTCTCAACATGGCCGCAAATCCCCGAACCATCCCCTCGGGGCCTCCCACGAGTGAGAGGCCGCCAGCCTCCCTATCGGCATAGAGCGCCGACAGGCATGCGGTCATACCGATTCCTCCGGGGACTGAGTCGAGCTCGGTGATTACCATGCCATCCTGGGTGGGGATGACGTCCGGTCGGATGACCGAGGGGAGGTGGTCGCGAAACCGTTTCATCCGGCTGTACGTGAGCAGACCTTCCGGCTTTCCTTGGTCGAGGTACCCCGCGACCCAGGCTGGCTGGTGGCCGCGTAGGCTGTCGAGATAGAGGCGGTTCAGCGCCCGATAAAAGGATAAGAGCTGCGGTCCGAGCTGGTGGAAAAAATCTAACTGGTCTTTCGTGAGAGGGAGTAGTGTGGTGGCAATTCGCCAGGTAGTCGAGGCGGTAACCGCTCCGGGAGCCGAAGTCTGTCCGGGCAGAGATGGAAAGAGACCAGCTTGGCTCAGCTGGTCACGGATGATCTCGCAGCGGTGAAGGAGGTCGGAGGTAGCCAAGTCAGACAGAGGCAGTATCCGTGTCAATGAGAGCCCCTCAAGCGAGGCCAAGAGACTGTAACACGGGCCTTTAGGATCGTACAAGGGGCGAAGGGAGCGGTGAGGAAGAAGTGCAGGGCTCGCCATGCGTACCAATTTCCCCTCCGCCCTCTTCGCGGCGTAGACCGTCGCATCGGCGGCGACAACGAGTTTCGATGGAACGGACGCATGGATGGAAATAATATTGTGGCGTTTACTAAGAGGGGAACCGGTGAAAAAGTGACATCCCCTTGGGCACTTCTGCAGAATGATGCTAGTATGAGCCGGATTTCGATTGGAATCCTTCCATGTCCGCATACGCCGATGAGCACGTGGGCGCCTCCGTGACACGACCGATCGTGCTTCCACAACTCGTGCCGAGTCGCGCCTGTCTCCAGTGCGATGTCTGCTGTCGGTTCCCGGATCCCGATAGTGCCCTCCGTCCTTATTTTACTGAGAACGAAATCGCTCGAGCCCTGGCCGGGGGTGTTGAGGGAACGGCCTTTCCCAATCGGCGAGGGTCACAGGTGATCCTCGCTCCCGACCCCCAGGGAGAGGGGTATTTCTGCCCGGCATTCGACTCAGCGACCTCAACCTGCCGCATCTACGAGCAGCGTCCGCTCGATTGTCAGCTCTATCCACTGGCTCTGATGTGGGATGAGGCGCACGACCAAGTATTGTTGGGGTGGGATACGAAATGCCCGTTCATGCGAGAGGAGATTCCGGGGGAGATCCAGCATCATGCTGACCGGGTGATGGCCTTGCTCGATCAACCAGACATCTGTGACCAAATAGTTGCGCATCCTCGCCTCATCGGGCGGTTTCAAGAAGACGTGGTCGTGCTCACCCGCCTCCCGCGCCTCACCGATGCCGTGGCTGGTCAATGGGGGCCTGCGCCGCTGCATCGGCTCATGTTGGACAATATTCCTCGCATGACGACGGCTCTGGATCGGTCCGGATTATGCGGCCCTCAATCGCTCGCGGCCTATTCGCCGGTATATCACTACATGTGGAATGGGGTACTGGCCTATTGGTGGATGGAGCTTCAGGGGACCTTTTGCCTCTTCGCACAATCGCCGGACGGCTGGTTTATGCCCCTGCCTCCGATCGGGACCGGCTCGATCAACGCGCCCCTGTTTGATGCGATGGGGCTGCTGCGGCGCTGGAACGGTGACTCGCCGGTCAGCCGAGTCGAGAACGTGCCCTCCCAGTTGGTACCAGGGTTGGAGCGGCTGGGGTATCGTCTGACGACCAAGGAGCCGGATTATCTGTATTGCGCGACGGACCTCGCGGCCTTGGCAGGCGATCGGTATAGATCTCAACGCGCATTGTGCAATCGATTCGAACGAGAGCGGTCTTTTGAGGTAAGTTCCTATCAAGTTGGCGACCATCAGGACTGTCGTGCCCTCCTAGAAGATTGGTCACGGCAGAAGCAAGCGGAAGGGCTTGAGGCGTTCGGTGTGATGTTGTTGGCCGATGCTGCACCGGCGCATGAAGTCATTTGGTCGCAGGCGTCGGCCCTTCGAGTCACGGGGAGGGTCGTCAGGACTCACGGTCGGCTGTGCGCGTATACCTTCGGCTATTGGTTGACGAGCGCGACATTCTGTGTCCTCTTGGAGGTGACGGATCGGACTCTTCCAGGTCTGGCGCAGTATCTATTTCGGGAGACCTGTCGGACGGCCGTGGAGGAAGGGGCCGAATACATTAATGCGATGGATGATGCGGGTCTTCCTGGTTTGCGCGCATCGAAACAGGCCTATCATCCTGCCATGCTGATTTCCAACTTCATTGCCGCCCCGGCTCGTGAATCATGAAGACCTCAATAGCCTTTTCATTCCTCAATCTTCGCCGATATCAGTGGTTGCCCTACCTCATTTTCGCCTTGACCATATTCGCGGTCCTAGCCGGTTTTATCCTGATTCGGTTCGTCGAAGATCGTCTCGTGGAGGCGACGGGAGAAGAACTCACGCTGGCTGCGGCAGAAGTTGCTGAGAAAACCGACCGGATGTTGTTCGAACGCCAAGGCGACGTCCTCATGATGGCCCGAGCCTTTTCGTTGCGAGCCTCCGAACCGAGATATCTCTCCGAGTATCTGAAGTGGATGAAGACGGCGTATTCCCCGGTCTATCTGTCGTTAGCAGTCACGGACATTCAGGGTACGGTCGTGGCGGCGACGGAGCCTTCGATGGTAGGACGTGACTATAGCCGTGCCGCATCGTTTACCGTTGCGCGTGCAACACGGCGAATTGAAATTGCCGACGTCGCGGTGCAGGAAGGGGAGAGCGGCGTCGATACGGTCGCGTTTACGGCCCCAATTCTCGACTCGCAAGGCACGTTTCTGGGTGTTGTGACCACGCGGGTGGGGATCCCCTTTTTGGAGGAAGTCACAACCAGGACCATTCGCTCACTTGAGGTTCGACAGGGAACGGGCGGGCGAGTCGAGTACCAAATGTTGACGCGGCAGGGCAGGGTGTTTGTCGATTCGGATCTGCTACACAAGGGGGCCATCAATCTCAAAGAATTCGGGCTCCCTTCGGCGCTGCTGAGCGGGGCTGGCGTGCCGGGGTTTATCGAGGAAGAGCATGTGCGCCGGCACGTCCAGGTGGTGACTGGCTACGCGCAGACCAGAGGCTTTGGGGAGTTTGTAGGGCTGGGCTGGTCGGTCCTGGTGCGAATGGAGCGGCAGGACATCCTGGCGCCTATCCACACCTTCTTGTGGAAAGTCGGGATCGCAGGCGGGGTGGTCTGGACTCCCATGCTGGGGTTGTTGTTCTGGGCCACGGCACGATTGCGCGCGGAACATCGACAGGCACAACAGGAAAGTGCCTGGGCGAAAGCCGCTGAAGCCGCGTTGCTCCAGAGTCAGGAACGAAATCGGGCTATCGTCGATACCGCGCTTGATGGGGTGATCACCATCGATTCAACCGGGATTGTAACCGATTGGAATCCGCAGGCCACGGCGATTTTTGGATGGTCCCGCGAGGAAGCTCTGGGACGGGCCCTTGCCGAAACCATCATTCCTGAGCGGGATCGTCAGAGGTACGAACATGGCATCCGTGAATTTCTCCGGACAGGGGCCTTAGCGATCTTGAACCGCCGGATTGAAATTATCGCCCTACACAGGGATGGGCGGGAGCTTCCCGTTGAGCTTGCGGTATCCCCGGTAAAAATTGGGGATGCGTATATCTTCAGCGCCTTTATCCGGGACATCACCGACCGCCGCCGGGCTGAACGGCGTCTCGCATCTCAATATGCGGTGACCCGAGTCCTCTCCGAGTCGACGATCCTGGAAGAGGCTGTTCCGAAAATCATCCAAGCAATAGGGGAGAGCCTGGAATGGGATCTGGGCGTGTTCTGGAGGGTGGATAAGGCGACCAGGGTGCTGCGCTGTCTTGATCAGTGGAAGGTGCCATCCGTGCAGGCCGATTCGTTTGCCCTGGACACCTGGCAGCGTATGTTTACACTCGGGGAGGGTTTGCCTGGGCGTATTTGGGCCAGTTGCAAGTCGGTCTGGGTGATAGATGTCGCGCTGGATGCCAATTTCCCTCGTGGAGCGCAGGCTCGACAAGTTGGGTTCCACGGGGCATTTGGATTTCCTATTCTTGTAGGGAGTGAGATCGAGGGCGTCATCGAATTCTTCAGTCGCCAGGTGCGGCAGCCCGATGACGAATTGTTGAGGATGGTGGAAGACATCGGTCTCAAGATCGGCCAATTTGGCGAGCGGGCTCGAACGGAAGGGGTGTTACGGGAAACCGAGTCGCAATTGCGACAGGCGCAGAAGATGGAGGCGGTGGGGCGATTGGCCGGTGGCGTGGCGCACGATTTCAATAACCTTCTCACGGTGATTCGAGGGTATAGCGAGTTGCTTCTTGGTCGCCTGGGGCCCACCGATGCCATGCGGAAGGACATGGAGGAGGTGAAGAAAGCGGCGGACCGGGCCTCCGGGCTGACCCGTCAATTGCTGGCGTTCAGTCGTCGTCAGTTCATCGCAGCGAAAGTCCTCGATCTCAACGCACTCGTTGCCAATATGGACGGCATGTTGCGGCGTCTCATTGGGGAAGACATTGTTGAACTCTGTGCCGAACTTGACCCTCATGCCGGTGCCATCAAGGCGGATCCTGGACTGGTCGAGCAGGTCATCATGAACTTGGTGGTCAATTCGCGAGATGCGATGCCCAAGGGCGGGCGCCTGACGATCGAAACCCGAAATGTGACGATTGGCAAAGGGGTGCACCTGGATGCCATAGGGGTGGAGCCGGGATCCTACGTGTTGCTCGTAGTTCGTGATACCGGCCAAGGGATGGATGCTGAGACTATATCGCATCTGTTCGAGCCGTTTTTCACGACGAAGGAACAAGGGAAAGGGACGGGATTGGGACTCTCGACTGTCTATGGCATCGTCAAACAGAGCGGGGGACACATCACCGTGGAGAGTGCTCCTGGTCGGGGCACGACCTTTCGGATCTACTTCCCACGGGTCGACAAAGAGGTACCAGGGACAACGGCGGGTGCCGAAGCGATCGAGCCGGCACATGGCCGAGAAACGATTCTCTTGGTCGAAGACGAGCCGGCGGTCCGGGGGCTTGTGCACGAGACGTTGCGGCTTCATGGCTATACGGTGCTGGAGGCGCGTCACGGCATCGAAGCCCTCCTCACGAGTACAAAATACGCGGGTCCCATCCATCTATTATTGACGGATGTCGTCATGCCACAGATGAGCGGGCCCGAAGTCGCGGAGAAGCTCCTAACCGTTCGACCAGGGATCAAAGTGCTCTACATATCAGGGTATCCGGACCATCCGGTGTTTGACCAAGGCAGCGTGAGTTGCGACACCGGATTCCTGCCGAAGCCCTTCTCGCCTCACGTGCTGGCGCAAAAAGTGCGCGAAATTCTGGACGGGGTGAAAGCCGCCTAGCCTGCATTCGGTCAATCCATCCGGATCGCTTGATCTTCAACCTCGGTTCCGTTTATCGTGCCATACAACGGTGCGAAATAGTTTGAACCTATAAGGGCAGGAGCCATGAGTCAGCAGGGGCGCGAAGTCGACGTCGGGCAGTATCGGATCGAACGAGAGCCATTCTACGCGGAGGTCCGTGGCGAGATCGGTTTGTTCACGATCGCGGCGAACAGCAAGATGCCGGTCATGCTCAAGGGACCAACCGGGTGCGGCAAGACCCGATTTGTCCAGCATATGGCCTACCGGCTTGGTCGTCCCTTGATCACGGTGGCCTGTCACGAAGATCTTACCGCCTCCGATTTAGTAGGACGGTATTTGCTCAAGGGCCAAGAGACAGTCTGGGTCGATGGGCCGCTGACGCTCGGGGTGAAATATGGCGCGATTGTCTATTTGGACGAAATCGTCGAGGCGCGGAAGGACACGACGGTCATCATCCATCCTCTGAGCGACGATCGCCGCCTGTTGCCAATCGAGAAGAAAGGCCAGGTGATCGAAGCGGCCGACGACTTCCTCCTCGTGATTTCCTACAATCCAGGCTACCAGAGCGTGCTCAAGGATTTGAAGCAAAGCACGAAGCAGCGATTTATGGCGATTGAGTTCGACTATCCGGCGCCTGACGTCGAAACCACCGTGGTTGAGCGGGAAGCGGGGGTCAGCCGTGACCTTGCTGCCAGCTTGGTTAAGCTCGGCGGAAAGGTGCGGAACCTCAAGAATCATGGCTTGGAAGAAGGGGTCAGCACCAGATTACTGATCTATGCCGGGACCCTTATTCGGCAAGGCGTGGCGACCGATCGAGCCTGCGATGTCGCGATTGCCCGCCCGATCACCGACGACCCCGATATGCAGCGCAGCATTATGGAATTGGTGAAGGCCATCTTCTGATCTCTTCACTGTGGGCCCCCGTCACGGATGAACCCGCTGATCGTGCAGGACACCAAAGACGGAGCGATCCTCACCGTTCACGTCCAACCTAAAGCCTCCACCACAGAGTGTGTGGGCATTCACGGTGATGCGCTGAAGATTCGTGTGGCCGCTCCACCAGTCGACGGCGCAGCCAACGATGAATTGATTCGGTTTTTAGCCCGCCAATTATCGATTCCTCCTACTTCTGTGCGGATTCACTCCGGTGTAGGCGGACGGCACAAACGTGTCCTCATCAAAGGAGCCACCGCGCAGCTGGTGATGGCTCGCTTGAACTTTTGACCTCGGAAGGGATCGGCAAAGGTATGAGGCACAGCATTCTTTCCCTCATCGGGGGATCGCTGTTGCTCACCGCCTGTTCGACTGCGCATCCCATTCTGTATTCCAATGCGCATTTGCAGTCTGTGGGGAAAGATGCCGCGGAACAGGATATTGAGGCCTGTCGGCAATTAGCGGAGACAGCTGGGGCGGAGGAGGGGAGTGGAAAGGCTGGTCGCGTGGCAACCGGCACCGCAGCGGGGGCCGGAGTCAGTGCGGCGAGCGGCGCTGTCGGCGGAACCATCTCAGGCGCAGCAGGCAGCGGTTCCATGATCGGGGCAGCGAGCGGAGCGGTGTGGGGATTACTCACCAGCCTGTTCTACGCAACTGTCAGGCCGATGGAGCCGAATCAAGCCTATACGAACTTCGTGAATCGATGTCTGCAAGAGAAGGGGTATGAGGTGAGTGGCTGGCAATGAGGAGGGCCCTTCTTGCTCGCGGAACGCGCGGAGTAGAGGGCTCCTCCTCCCTGCCATCATCGGCTGGTGAAAGAGGTATAAGCTGAAAAGATCGTTGCTCGATGCTGGCTCGCAGTCGTGATTACCCTGGCTGCGAGACCTGAGAGAGTGACAGGATTAAAAAGGTGCTCGCTTGGGTGGGCGGGTGAGAGCGGGGCGCGCATGTGAGGTCGCCCCCTTCCATCCCGTTACGAGTTGGCAGAAGGAGAAATAGATGACGGAAAAGAATTGTCGGTGTTGCAGTTGATGTGGCAGCGTTGGGTGGTGTTCGTCCTGGGAATGAGTCTTGTGGCCTGTGCAGGACCGGAGCCGATGTTGCGGTCGAACGCGAAGTTCCAGCTGCAGGGGCGGGAGGCGGCGAAGCTTGATATTGCCGGTTGTGAGCAGAAGGCTGAGGCGGCCGGGTTGAAGCCGGGCACCGATCGCAGCAGCAATGTGAGATCTGGCGCCGTAATCGGCTTTGTCGCCGGTGCTGCGGTCGGCGCGTCGAGCGGGATCATCGGCGGTCTCCCTGGCGTGGCGATTGGGTCCGCGGTGGGCGCAGGACTCGGATTCATCATCGGCTCAGTCGGTGGAGCCTACAAGCCGCTTGAGCCGGACCCTCCATATGCCGATGCGGTGGTGCGGTGCTTGATTGAGAAGGGATATGACGTGTCGGGCTGGCAGTAGAGGCGAGACGGGCGGCCAGCTTCCTTGCTCGCAGACCGCGCACGATCAGAATGTGCTTGGTCGATGCGCGCAGTAGAGGCTGATCCGCCCATCTCACCACGGGGTGAGTGAGGAAAGGGAAAGAAGCAGAAACAGAAAAGCTGTGGTCGGTGGCCTCGCCCAGCTAAAACTCCTGTCATCCTATGGTTGAGAGGTGAGGGGAAAAGAACACAGACCTGCTCGCTGCTTGAAAAGGCTCAGTAAAGGTTGGTTTTGCAATCGGCCACCACGAGATTTGCGACTTTCTCACCCGCCTCTAGATCGAGAACCAACCATGCCAGCTCCGCTAGCCGTTCGTCCTGGTGCGTTCCCGATCCCCATTCGATCAGGCTGACGATATAATAGCGCCCGGCGGGAATCTTGGTGAACCAGAAATGTCCGGTGGGGTTGGTTCTGGTTGTGCGGAGATAGGGAGCCAACCGCCTTTCTGTCTGGAGTCGAGTCAGCGCCTCGTGCGCACAGTCAGTGAGAGAGCGTGGCGCTGCGGTGCTTTCAGCGGAGGTAGGGTTTTCTGTCGCTGAACAGGATGCGGTTCTGACGCTCTGGTCAAACCAATGGCGCGGTAGGGGGGAGACGGGGATGAGGTGGATCAGCGCGCCGGCTTGCGTGATGGCTTTCCCTGATGGCGAACCAAGAAACACCTGTCCAGCCAGAGCGCCTTTCCCCTTCTGCTTGTAGGGGAATAAGTCTTTTTCGTTCAGGCCTGGAAGCTGTGGCGCTATTGCAGGAGACGCGTTGCCTGGCTCGGTGGCCCGTGCCTGGTTGAACCACAGGCTTCCCAAGTAGGAGTGCGATGACTGTCCCATACAGGAGTCGGCCGCGCAGTGGCATGGTTGTTACGAAGTAGGTGAAGACGATGCCGGTGTTTCGCCTAAGGGTGTCGGTGCGGCAGCGGCCTTGTGTTTGAGGGCGCGGCCTTTGTCTGGAGTCGGGTCTGTGACGACGCCATAGACCTCCCGTCCTTCGTGGCCTTCCGGGAGATATTCCGTGATCGGCATGCCGTCTTCTCGCACAAATAACAGGCAGTGGCAGTATTTGTAGATCTGCATCTCGTCGCAAGCGCAGATCCAGCGCCGGAGTTTGGCTTCTGCCTGTTTATCTTTGTAGAAGTTACAAGGGCAGAGGGGTTTGCCCAGCTCATCCACGTGCATCGCGAGGCCTTTGACCACGGCTTCGGTGACTGCGGGAGTGGGGTGCATGGTCGTTCCGCTCTTCTCCGCGAAGCCCTTCACGTACTTCCACATTTTGTCGAGACTCTCTTGCTTGGGCTCAGACATCGTAACTCCTTTGGCAAAAGGCACTGGGCGAGGGGATAAAGGGAAGCCCTGCGCCGCAGGGGCGTAGTTTACAAGCGCCAGGGCGTCCTTTACAATCCAGCCGTTCTTGTAAATTTTGTCGGATTTGGATCGAGAATGGAGATGTCAGACACCCATAAGCAATTGATCTCCAAACTGGCGGAAGAGCTGGGTCCGATCACGGCCCAGCATCTGGTCTCACGCCTCATCGAGGCCAACGTAAAACCGAACCAGGTGGAAGGTGTTTTGCTGTTGCTCGATGAGCTGCATGAGGTCTCTCCAAAAGTTGTTCGTGCCGCGATCGAATCGTTCCCCGATTTGGAGCGGAGGGATCGGCTCAGCGATGCGGTGGCCTGGCTGGATCTGGGGATTGCGCTGGCCGGATCCTCCGGTGCGATCGGGTTGAAGTTTTTCAAGGAGAGCCCGCTGGTTCTGGGGCTGATCGAGCAACCATCGGTTCGGTCGTTGGTAATGAATACCGCCCTGGAACTCGCCGAGCAGGATGCGAACGTCGCGCTGGAATTCCTCCGTATGTCGCCGGAGGTGGTGACGGTTATCCCGCCGGATCAACTGGGGCCCTGGTTAGAGATTGGGCTCGAACTGACACAGGTCAATTTTGTCGTGGCGCTGGAGTGTATTCGCCAAGTTCCCGCGGTCGCCCGCGTGCTACCGCTTCAGGAGGCCAGGGCCTGGACAACGTTCGCGCTGAAGCTCATTTCCCAGAACAGTTTCGGCAAGACGGACTATTTCGGGACCATCGAATTCCTCCGCACCAGTCCGCTCATCCTCGGCGATCTCGAAGATCCGTCGGTGAGGGCCAAGGTCGTCACGGTCGGGTCGTTGCTGGCTGAACGGGATCCCGGGGCTGGCATTGCCTGGTTATCGGAATCGCCACGTCTGTTGCGTGCCGTACCGAATGAGGGATGGCGACTAAAAATATTGCAGTACGCGGCCTTGGTGGCAGAGCGTGACGCGGACACGGCGCTGGCCTATTTGCGGCGTGCGCCGGAACTGGTGAGCGTGATCGGCGAGTCTGCCGTGGCCATGACTCGTTTCGAGGCCTGGTTCACAGCGGGGATGGAAGTCCTGGCCTACAGTGTCGAAGGAGCCAGAGCCTATTTTGCCCTGGAGTCGCAGAAGGCGCTGACCTCGGTGGAAGCGGCCTTAAGCGGTGTGCCGCTTCGGCAAGTGGCTCGTACCGTGAAGCTCTTCGTGCAAGGGCTCTGCGGAACGGATCTGACGATTCAGGCGCTCCCAGATTCGCTGAGCCAGGAGACTGCTGCGCGGGCCACGGTGAGCCAGGACGGACGCATCATCTCGCTGCCGGCGCTCCTCCGTCGCTATCCTACTGCCGAGGAGAATACGCGTTTATATCTGGTGATGGCGGCTCACGAAGCGGGGCATGTGGAATTTGGGACGTACCGGCTGACCCTTGAGCCGTTCGCGGACTTGGTCATGACCCTGCGCCAGAAATATGGTCGGGTGAAACAGGCTGCGCCTGATAGCTTGGCAGGGCTGTTTCGGCTGTATCCCCATCCGGGTCTGATCCAGGATTTGTGGATGCTCGTGGAGGATGCGCGGGTGGAATGGTTGCTGCAGCGGGAATACCCGGGACTTCAACGGGACTTACAACAATTCGCTCGGGAGGCAATCATAACCCGGTCGCTGACGCACGGGCTGACCGCCAAGGAACTCGTTGTCGATCAATTGCTCCAACTGTCGACCGCCGCATCGCAGCCTGTCGCCATTCACGAAGCCATCGAGGACGAGATCGCCATCCTCTGGCCGATGTGCCAGGCGATTCTGGCTCCAACCGCGACGGCGGAAGAGGCCGTGCGCCTGGCCCATGCTCTCTACGTGAGGCTCGAAGAGTTGTTGGGGCCAAAGGGGGCAATGACCCAGGCTGATCAAGTCGATGACGCGACAGAGGAGCTGGGTGTGGGCCCGTCGGCTTCCGAACAGACGGGTGAGGACTATCGCCCCGTCACCAACTGGGTATATCGTGGGGCGATGAACCCCGAGTTCATTCGACAGAATGAACGGGGTGGACGGGCCTCGGACGATCAGAAACAATCAGAGGATATCGATCGAATGGCGAACGCTGCCGGCGGATCGCAGGAGGCCTCGGCACAGGGTCAACGGAATCGGGACGGCACGCGCACGGAAACCGAGGGTGACCGGCTTGCCGGGGGGCGGCAGTTGCCCTCCCGTGTGGAAGAACTTTTGGCCTTGAAGGTCGAGCAGCCGGCGCCGATCGATCATGCCGGACCGGGCGATCGTGCGGTGCGCTATCCAGAATGGGATCAGGGGATCGACGACCATCGCCTCAACTGGTGTCGCGTCGTCGAGCGTGCAGCGGAGGAGGGGAGCGGGGATATCGTGGGCGCTACGTTGAGTGCGCACGGGAGTGAGGTTTCGGCCCTTCGACGATTCTTTGAAGGTCTGCGGCCACCGGGGTTACGGCGCGTGCCTGGCCAAGCCGACGGCGACGAGCTCGATGTGGATGCGGCGGTCCGTATGTGCGCGGAGCGGGCGGCTGGGATAGATCTGTCTGACCGGATCTACGTCAGGCGGGAGCGAAAGGAGCGGGATGTCGCGGCCGCGTTTCTTGTGGATGTGAGCGGGTCAACCAGTCGCCAGTTGGACAGCGGCCGCCGCGTGATCGATCTGGAGAAAGAGGGGCTGGTCCTCTTGTGTGAAGCGCTCGAGGCGGTCGGAGACCAATATGCGCTCTACGGCTATTCTGGCCAAGGCCGTGGGCAAGTGGACTTTCTTGTAATCAAGGATTTTGACGATCAGTTGGGCGGGAAGGCGGCGCAGCGTTTGGGCGGACTGGTTCCCATGCAGCAAAACCGTGATGGGGCGGCCATTCGGCACGCCACAGCCAAATTGCTGGCGCGAGAGGCGCGGACGCGACTGCTCATCCTCATCAGCGATGGGCGTCCGCTCGATGACGGCTATAAAGACGAGTATTCGCTGGAAGACACCAGGGCTGCGTTACGAGAGGCGCGTCAGCGGGGGGTGCATCCGTTTTGTATCACGATCGATCGGGAGGCCGATGGCTACGTCAGGAGAATGTATGGGGACGTGCAGTTCGCGGTCATCGATCATCTCGAAACCTTGCCGAAGCGATTGCCGAAGATCTATCAACGGCTGACGACCTAGCAATATTCAAGGGGTGCAGAAAGAGACATGGCCAACGAAACCGAAAGACCGACCGTGCAGCCCTGGGTATACAAGCTGTTTACGGGGCATCAGTATCCCTATGTCCGTCGGCTGGCGAAGTTCGCACAGCCAACCAAGCCGGGGGAGGATCGTTCGGAGCCGACGAAGGAGATGATCGAGGCCAAGTTTTGGGAAGTCTATCCCCGTTGTTGGGCCAAGCTTCTTCAAGAAGTTAAAGTGGGGATGATCGTGGTATTTCACGACCTCGGCGAATATCCTGCGGGAGGGTATCAGGAACTGGTCGACGACCCGGACGCCTTTCTAGCAAAGACTTATGGTAAGAAGAAGATCAAAGTTAATTTCTATGACGGGGACAATTTCGTCTGTACGATCAATTTTAAAGTGGCGGGTTGGACTGAGCATGAACACACGTGAGAGGTGAGACGTAAGGGAAACTTGCGTTTCATGTTTTACGGTTCACGTCTGACGAGGAGTAGTTGAAATGGGAAGACCGAAGATTACGGTGGTGGGCGCGGGAAACGTCGGAGGCACGACGGCGCAGCGGCTGGCGGAGAAGGACGAGTACGAGGTGGTGCTCGTCGATATTGTCGAGGGGGTCCCGCAAGGCAAGGCGCTCGATATCACACAGGCCGGGCCGGTTTGCGGCTATAGTACCCGTGTGGTGGGCACCAACGGCTATGATGAAACGGCCGGCTCGTCGGTGGCTGTGATTACGTCAGGGATTCCTCGCAAGCCGGGGATGAGCCGTGACGAGTTGTTGACCACAAACGCAAAGATTGTGAAGTCGGTCGTTTCTGCGCTGGTGTCTCGATCGCCGAACGTCATCCTGATTCTTGTCACCAATCCGCTGGATGCCATGGTCCATGTGGCGCGGCGTGTCAGTGGATTGCCGAAATCGCGGGTCTTGGGTATGGCGGGGGTTCTCGATTCCGCCCGCATGCGAGCCTTCATCGCTGCCGAATTGAGTGTGTCGGGGCCCGACGTGGCTGCGATGGTGTTGGGGGGGCATGGCGACACGATGGTACCACTGTCACGCTATACGACTGTGAAGGGGAAACCAGTCTCGGAGCTGATGTTACAGGATAGGTTGGAGGCGATTATGAAGCGGACACGCGAGGGTGGCGCCGAAATCGTGGGCCTCTTGAAGACTGGCAGCGCATTCTATGCGCCGTCGGCGTCGGTGGTCGATATGGTTGAGGCAATCATGAAGGACCAGAAACGGGTGTTGCCTTGCGCGGTGCTCTGCGAGGGCGAGTATGGATTAAATGATGTCGTCGTTGGTGTGCCGGTCAAGCTGGGCCGGGGTGGGGCGGAACAGGTAGTCGAGTATGAGCTGACGGTGGAGGAGCGAGCGGCATTGGCGACCTCTGCTGGCGCGGTGCGCGAACTCTGCGCAACGGTAGATCGATTAATGGCTAACGAAATATGATCAAGGTCCGAGACCCGCTTGACAAGCGAAGCGGGCCTACAGTACAGAAAGCGACTTAGCAATAGATTGAGCAGTACACTGAACGAGGAGATACTATGAAATTTCTTGAGAATCCGATGCAAACGATGGGCGCAGGATTCGTGCTCGCCGCGGTGTTAATCGTGGTGTATCTCGGTATGGCTGGCATTGGGGTCAGTGATGCCGACTGGGGTGGTCTGTTGTTGCGCTGGGTCCACTTTTTGGCGGGAATCACCTGGATCGGGTTGTTGTATTTCTTCAACCTGATCAATGCGGCGTTCCTGAAGAGCTTGGATGGTCCCACCAAGAACATCGTGATTCCTAAGTTGATGCCCTCCGCGCTGAACTGGTTCCGTCATGGCGCGACGGTCACGGTGCTGGCCGGGATCGCGTTGTACTTCTGGCAGTACTCCAAAGGTGGCACCGGCGCGATCTCGCTGGGAATTGGCGGGCTATTGGGCATTATCATGATGGCCAACGTCCATGCGATCATTTGGCCGAACCAAAAGAAGATCATCGCAGCGGTGACTGCGGCGGCCCAGGGGACTCCTGCGCCGGCGGAAATGGCCCAGTGGGGTCGGACCGCGCTTCTCGCCTCGCGGGTCAACTTTATGTTGTCGATTCCCATGCTGTTATTCATGGGTGCCGGCAGCCACCTCAAGTAAGATTTCGTCTCACCGTCGGTGGGCAATCCCGCCGGCGGTCAGCTCATCACCCACCTCTGCTTTCAACCTCCTGAATTCCTTCGATACGCTCAGATGGCCCATATGCCCAGTTCCCTATAGGGCAGTGGCCCTAACTCATTGAGATTCAGGCCTATTATCGGGTCATTGCCTTGACGAATACCGGCGAGGAGCCGTATAGTATCGCTCCGTACTTTGAGCCAAATTGGTAAGGAAGGGCGCATGACGACTGCGACTGAACCACGAGTTCTCCAACCGCTTGATGGCGCTCCATGGGAAATCGAGGCCTACCTGAGTATCGGGGGCTACGAGGCCTGGAAGAAGTGCGTCAAAGAGCTGAGTCCGAACGATATCGTCAATGAACTGAAGAAAGCCGGGCTCCGTGGACGAGGGGGCGCGGGATTTCCCACTGGCATCAAGTGGGAAAAGGTCCTCAACCACCGGGTAAAGGAACACTACTTCGTCTGCAATGCGGGCGAACACGAGCCAGGCACGTTTAAAGACCGACATTTGCTCAAGCTAGCGCCACACCAGCTCATCGAAGGCTGTCTCATCGGGGCCTACACGGTGCAAGCCAAGGCGGCGTTTATCTATGTGAATCATGAGTACCACGAAGAGCGGGAGAATCTGAAAAAAGCGTTGGCGCAGGCGAAGGAACGAGGATTTCTAGGCAAGAATGCCCTGGGTAGCGGCATGGACCTCGACCTACAAATCTTCGACGGCTATGGGAGCTACGTGGCCGGTGAAGAGACGGCGATGCTCGAATCGATGCAAGGGCGGCCGGCGATGCCGAGACAGAAGCCGCCGTTTTACCCGACGGATTTCGGCCTCTACGGGAAGCCCACCCTGGTCAACAATGTCGAAACCTTGTGCAACATTCCGCGGATCATCCAGAAAGGCGCGGCCTGGTTTACGCAGGTCGGCACAGAAAAATGTCCAGGCACGATGATGTTCTCGCTTAGCGGTGCCGTGAATCGGCCAGGCGTGTACGAGAGGCCGATGGGTATCACGATCCGGGAACTCATTGAGACCTGTGGTGGTGGCGTGCCGGGCGGGCGCAAGATCAAGGCGGTGTTTCCCGGTGGACCGGCGTTTTCGATGGTCACAGCCGATCAGCTCGACCTGACGATGGATTTCGATTCGTTGAAGAAAGCTGGGACCGGACTCGGATCAGCCGGCATGATTGTAGTCGATGATGCCACCTGCATGGTGGCGAAGACTCTGCATTTTTCGAACTTCTTCAAGAGCGAGAGTTGCGGACAGTGCCCTCCCTGTCGAATGGGGACGATCAATCTTGCAGCGCTCATGACCAAGATCGAGCAGGGAGAGGGGACGGAGAAAGATATGGATAGCCTCTTTCAGCTCTGTGGATTTGTGAAGGGGACAGGATATTGTACGTTGGTGACTGGAGCCGCAGTGTTGGTCCAGAGCAGCATGAAATTGTTCCGTCACGAGTTCGAGGAACATATCCGATTGCATCGCTGCCCCTATCAGCCGGTGGCGGCCGGTGCAACGGCGCAGTGAGAGGGATTCGCGATGCCGCGCGTGACGTTTCTCCATCCTCAGGGCAAGAGCGGAGAGGTTGGGCTCAATACGTCGTTGTTGGAGGCGTCGAAGCTTATCGGGTTTGTGTTAAATAACGATTGTGGTGGGAACGCCTCCTGCACCACCTGTCGGGTTGAAGTTCAGATCGGAGGGGAGAACTTGTCGGAGATCGACTTCGACGAGCAGGATCTTCTCGATCGGGAAGCCCTTAGCGAGCCGTGGCACCGCCTCGGGTGCCAGGCCAAGGTGCTTGGAGACGTGGTGGTTCGGGTACCAGAGGGGAAGTGGGTTGCACCTACGACGACGCAGTCCGAGTCGCAGGGTATTGAAATCCGGTAAAGAGGTGTTACACTAGATCATTCCAGGCAGGTTTTCGAATGACGGCCTGGTCACAAGAGGAGGGTTCTGATGTTGACGATTACGGCAGTTGCAGAACAAAAGATCAAAGAATTGATGGTGGAAGAGAAAGATATCATTGGCTTGCGCGTCTACGTCAAGGGCGGCGGGTGCCATGGCTATCAATACGGGATGGCCTTTGAATCGAAGATGGGCGATGACGACACCGTGATAGAAAAGGGTGAAGTCAAAGTCATCATGGATTCGCAGAGCGCCCCGTTGTTGCAAGGCGCCGAGGTTGATTATGTTGATAGCCTGCAGGGCTCCGGGTTCGCGATCAAGAACCCGCAAGCGAAGACGACCTGTGGCTGCGGCAGTTCTTTCAGCGCCTAAGGAATGGGCGCTGGAGTGGCGCGAGTTGATCCGTTGAATGATAGGGGAAGCCAGGATTGTCCGGGTGTATGGGCATTCCTGGCTTCTCCATTTAATGAGCTGGATGTGAGCTGAATCCACGATGGCGCAGGCGACCGTTACTAGACGATATCGGTTCTGCGCGGCCCACCGGCTGCACACAGATCATCTGTCTCCTGAAGAAAACTGGGCGTCGTTCGGGAAGTGCAATAACCCCAACGGGCACGGCCATAACTATGTCGTGTTGGTGACCGTGAAGAGTACAGTTCCAAGCACGACAGGTAGCGGCGTGGATCTCGATCGGCTGGATCGGATTGTTTCCGACCAGGTGGTTACACGATTCGATCATCACGATCTCAATAAAGATCCAGAATTTGCCGATTGCACCACGACGGGAGAAAATTTGGTGCTACTGATCTGGGATATCCTCATGAAGCATCTTCCAGCCGGACAGTTAGAAAAGGTCGGGTTGATCGAAACACGCGACAATTACTTCGAGTATGCGGGGTCGGCGAGTCAGGCCCCGGTGCTCAGAGAGAGACGGCATGGCTAAGCAGGGAGTCAAGCGGCGAAATCAACGGCAGGTTGAGGACGTCAACGGGAGCATCAGACCGGCAGATCTGGACGTGCTGCAATCCCTGGTGACAGAGATGTTGCTCGCCCTCGGCGAAAAGCCCGGCCGGAACGGGCTCATCAAGACTCCCGAGCGAGTGGCCAAGGCCCTTGCCTTCATGACCCAGGGGTACCAGCGGGACATCGACCATCTTCTAAACGGAGCGCTCTTTCCGATCGAATACGACGAGATGGTGATTGTAAAAGACATCGACTTTTTCAGCATGTGTGAGCATCACCTCCTGCCCTTCTATGGCAAGGTCCATGTGGGCTATCTGCCAAATAAGAAGGTGGTGGGGCTCAGCAAGATTCCGCGCATCGTGGACACGTTTGCAAGACGGCTGCAAGTCCAAGAGCGACTCACTGTGCAGATCGCCGAAACTATAAAGTCGAAGCTCAATGCGCATGGAGTGGGCGTGGTCGTGGAAGCGCGACACCTCTGCATGATGATGCGGGGCGTCGAAAAGCAGAACACCATCGCGGTCACCAGCTCCATGCTAGGCGCCTTCCGCAGTCAGCCGCAAACTAGGCTGGAGTTTTTGAAGTTGATACGACGAGGCAGCGTCGGCGACTCCGACTAGCGGAGAACGTTGAAAAAGCCCCCCAGCCGCGTTCTCGCATCGTTCAGATCTTCAACGTACCCAGGGGGTATGCCTCCCGGTCTTCACTCGCTGCGGCCTTGATGGATGAACTGTTGGACGTCCTGCGGGTACATTCCTCTTTCATCTAAGAACAGAGTCTTTCGAACACTTGCCAGTCCATTCTCGGTACATGAACCCCTCCATTGAGTCCCTCGTGTCGGCGCTCGGTCTGTTAGCATTCTGAGTGATCTGAAAAGTCGTGGTTGATCGGCCTAGTAGAACCGCCAAATGGGGTCACTGGAACTTCGTCGTGGTTCATCATGACTCCGACACTAGACCTCACATTCCACCACGTAACGAGTGGTGGGCAAATAAATGGCACGCAGCAGGATGCGCACGCAGGAGCCAGTCAGAGTAGCTTCAACGATCAATTGCTCTGTTCGAATAAGGACTCCCTTGACGAAAATATTACTGTCGACGAGTTTTGTGGCGATAGTGAACTTTCGCTTTCCCCCGACAGCCATGCTGTTCAGGCCCAACCAAACGCCTGGTTGACCATACGAGAGAGCTTCAGCGCTATTGGTGGCGTTATACAGGAAGGCATCGCTCTCGAAGCCAATATTGATCTAAGTGGGACCTCGATAGGCGACCGTAACATCGGTGTATCGAACCTCAACATCGGCTTCGAGCCTACGATTCCAGGCGGCGAGAGGGCCGTCCCCAATTTTGAGATCTTCAATCTTGAGCGGTTCTCGC
>Ga0315275_10001390_pt1 | contig 21282 bp, 21 predicted proteins | sample YL17G03_0_MG_FD_205557 | JGI IMG/M metagenome (GOLD analysis project Ga0315275, IMG submission 205557) | Sediment microbial communities from Yellowstone Lake, YNP, Wyoming, USA - YL17G03_0 | ecosystem: Environmental > Aquatic > Freshwater > Lake > Sediment | place: USA: Wyoming | collected...
TTCCTGAGAAGGTGGGCGATTTGCTTAAAAAGGGGAGGTTGGGGCTGGCGGGAATGCAGGAGCGTATTCAGTTGCTTAATGGCAGCTTGAAGATAGAGTCCCAGCCCGGCAAGGGTACCACAGTGGTAATTGAGGCACCGATTTGACCTGATGAAGAGAGGGGTAAGTTCTGCTATTCCTGTGATGTGCGTGTCGTATTTGTGATGCGATTGTGACGCTAGCAATCGCAACCCAGGCGGAGGTCGGGGGATCCAATACCCGCGCTAAATGTTGGAGTGGGAGTTAAGGAGATTCATATCCGCAAAATGAGCCGCAAATGGGCGAGTTACTCCAGCAGCGGCAGGCTCACCTTCGACCCGTCTCTGCTGGCTCAGCCCGATGAAATCAGGCTAAAGGCAGTTCTGCACGAACTGCTCCACATGAGATACCCCAATCACGGCAAAATGTTCAACCTGATGCTCAATACCCACCTCAAAAGAGCAAAGGGCTCCATAAGTCCCCGTTGAGATTGCTTCGCTTCGGCTCGCAATGACATGACGGGGGCATCCGACTTAGGCGGACGCCCCTACGATGGCGTCTATTTCGCGGGTGAGGGAGTAGCCTTTGACGATTTTGCCTTTGGTGTCAATTATTTTGCCCTTCTCTATGCGCACTCTGCCCTCGCTGAAGGCTTTGACGGTGGTCACTACTAGCGGAAGCTCTCTTTTCATGCCTTCCTGCCGTATCAGCTTGAACAGGGGGTGGTTCTCCCCTTCCCCGGCTTTTAGCTCTTTTACGGGCAGCCCTTTTATCGCCTGCCAGTGCCTGTCGAAAGGCTCGCCCCGAATGGGGAATACGCAGTAGGTCACCGGCGGTCCTTCGTCCAGCTCTGGGGTTACCATGTGCATCATGACGCCGGTCTCGGCGGCTTCGCTGGCGATGAGCTGCCAGATGACCTCCTGCCAGGTGCCTTTGGGTCCGCCCGGCGCAGCGGGATGCAGGTTTATCATCTTGTAGTGCTGGCACATCTCGGGTCCTACGACGAGCATGTAGCCGGCGAGGACGCAGAGGTCAGGATTGTAGCCTTTGAGCCGCCTCATCGCCTCTCTGTCGTACTCCAGCCGCCACGAGGGCGAGAGGTATTCTCCGGCGCCGGTTCTAAACCTTTTTGAGGAGAGGCAGACCAGCGGAAGGCGATAGGATTTGACCAGCTCGATGAACTGGTCGCTGCCCGGGGCATCGCCGAGCTCGCGGCTGCAGAAAACGAAGTCTATTCTGGCTTTTACGTTGCCACTCTCGATGTCATCGCGCATCTTGGTGAGCAGGGCGCGGGAGCCTCCGCCCCGACCTGTGGAGAACCAGCCGAGTTTGTACATGGACTAGCTCCTTTTGAGTCGCTTTATCAGCCTGTTCCTCAGGTTGTAGAAATGGATGAGGGGATTCGTTCTGCTGCCCGTGATTTTTCCCTGCGCGAGCGCCTGACGGAACTGTGCGGCGTCGTTGAAATCGGGAAGCTCCATGTAAGCCCTGCCGACCTCAGAGATGACATGGGCATCGCTGCCGGCGGTGCCGGGCAGCCCGTGTTTCAGGGCTAGCTGGCGGGCGTGCGCTGCGTCCCGCGGCAGCAGGGTGCGCGAGTTGAAGACCTCAATCAAATCCACCTGGGGCATTATCTTCTCCAGGGCACGGCGCCGCAGCCTGGACTGAGGACGCAGGCAATCGCTGGGGTGCGGGATGCATACCAGCCCGCCCTGTGCTTTTATGCGCTTTACCGTCTCCTCGGGGGAGAGGCGAGGGGGTATCTCCTCGGTTATGAAGTAGCCTATGATTTCGCCGGCGTTGGTTAATATCTCCTCGCCTATGATTACTTTGAAAGGGGCGATGCGTTTAACCTCAAGAGCCCCGGAGATGGTGTCGTGGTCGGTTATTGCGAGGCAGTTTATGCCTGTTTCCAGGCAATGCTGCACAATCTCTTGGGGAGGGGATATGGAATCTTTGGAGTAGCAGGTGTGCACATGGAGGTCAGCTTTCAACAATTCTATTCACCTGAAGCCTATGCCCTTTCTATCTTTTCAGCCCCCTGGTTCCCCCACTCTTGGGGGCGTCCCCCAAATCCCCCGTCATCCGCCTTAGGCGGACTGCCCCTCTGAGCTCCCCGTTAGTAAGTGGTCTTTATATCTTCCTCGCTTTGGTCAGGAGCCTGATTTTGCCATCCTCGAGCACTGCCATGTCCTCAATCCTGACACCGCCCCACCCGCCTATATAGATGCCGGGCTCGACGGTGAACACCATGCCCTCGGTCAATATGGTGGTGGAGTTAGTGCCGAGGCGGGGCTCTTCGTGAGTTGCCAAGCCGACGCCGTGTCCCAGCCCGTGTCCGAAGTTGTCTTTATAGCCTGCTCGCTCGATGACACTGCGACCAAGGCGGTCTGCCTGCTCCCCGCTCATCCCCGCTTGAATGGTGGCTATGGCTGTAAGCTGCGCGCCTAAAACTATATCATAAATGCGCTGGAACTTGCTATCCTGGTTGCCCAGGCAGATGGTGCGGGTGATGTCGCTGGTGTAGCCTGCAACCTTAGCCCCGATGTCGATAACTACAGGCTCGCCGCTGCGGATAATCTTATCTGTAGGTCTGGCGTGGGGCATGGCTGAGTTCGATCCCGAGGCAACTATAAGCTCGAAGGGAAGAGGCTCGCTGCCGTTACGGCGCAGGAAGCTCTCGATTTCCCAGGCAAGCTCTTTCTCCGAAGCCCCCGGCTTAATTCTGGGAATTATATATTCTATGGTGGCATCAGCCAGCGCTGCTGCCTTCACCAGAAGCTCTAATTCCTCTTTGTCCTTCACTGCGCGCAGCGATTCCACCAAGCCATCCGTGGGGACGAGGCTTATCTTCTTTTTTGTGTCACCGATGACATCTGTCAGCTCTTTGTATATGGAGAATGTAAGCGCTTTGCCTTCGAAGCCCAGCTTGACTGCATTCAGTTCCGAAGCCAGGGGAGGGAACCATTTGGGTATCTCGCCCTGTATTTTTACTATCTCGAAATCGGGCGCTTGTGCCTGTGCCTGCTCGACATAACGAAAGTCGGTGGCAAGGATGGCCCTGTGCTGCGAGATGAGGAGGAAGCCAGCCGAGCCGGTGAATCCGGAGAGATAGCGGCGGTTCTCGCTCTGGGAGATGAAGATAGCTTCGAGCCCATTCTGGGCAAGCTGGCTACGGAGTTTACCGAGACGGCTTGTCATGTTTACCTTCGGACAGCAGAGCCGTCAGGGTCTCCAGGGCTAGGATGTATCCCTTCCACCCCCGACCTGATATCTGTTTTCGGGCTATGGGTTCGATAACGGAGTGCTTTCTAAACTCCTCGCGCGCGTGGATATTGGAGATATGGACCTCGATAACGGGCAGGGAGGCGTCTTCCAGGGCATCGCGCAGAGAGAGCCCGTAGTGGGTGAGCGCTCCGGGGTTGATGATGATGCCTGCCGCCTTCTTAGCTTTCTTCTGAATGAAATCTATCAGATAACCCTCATGATTGGACTGGTATGACTCCAGTTCCACGCCGAGCTTGCGAGCTTTACTCTGGAGCAGGGAGTCTATCTGGGCAAGGGTTTTAGTGCCATAGATTTCGGTCTTGCGCGAGCCGAGCATGTTCAGGTTCGGTCCGTGTATGACTAGAATCTTCATCGCTTTACCTCTTTTTGCCACTTCTGGGATGGGCGGCAAGGTAAGTACGGCGTATCTGGTTCTGGCTGACGTGGGTGTAGACCTGGGTGGTGGCTAGCCTGGCGTGTCCCAGCAGCTCCTGTACCACCCTGAGGTCAGCGCCGCCGTCGAGCATGTGGGTGGCGAAGGTATGACGCAGCATATGTGGGTAAACCCTCATATCTAACCCCGCCTGGCGGGCATATTTCTTGATTATATACTGGATGCGGCGCTCTGCAATCCTCTCGCCGAAACGGTTCAAGAAAAGCGCCTGGGTGCTTTTCTTGCCCAGAAGCCTGGTGCGGCTTTGCCTGAGATAGCGCTTCAGCGCCTCCGCTGCCGGCTTGCCTATGAGCACCATCCGCTCTTTGGAACCCTTGCCCCAGGCTCTGATCTGGCGCGAGTTGAGGTCGAGGTCGCCTACGTTCAGGTTTGTCACCTCGCTGAGCCTCAGTCCGGCGGCGTAGAGCAGCTCCAGTATCGCCCTGTCCCTGATGCCCACGATGGTAGAGGTATCGGGCGCCTGAATCAGCTTCAATATCTCGTCCTGGGTAAGGAAAGTGGGCAATCTTTGCTCCAGCTTGGGCGCTGATAACGATGCGGCAGGCTCGGAACTCACCAGATTCTCCCGTTTCAGGAAGCGATAGAACGACCTCAGTGCGCTGAGCTTGCGGCTGATACTGATTCGAGAGGTCTTCTGTCCGTGGAGCAAGCCGAGGTAGCGGCGCATGACGAGACGGTCTACCTTATCGAGCGAGGTTACCTTATTCTGGCTCAGGAAATCCAGGAAGCCCTGGATGTCGGTGGTATAGTTCCTCACAGTATACGGTGAGAGTCCACGCTCTATTTCCAGGTATTTGGTGTACTTGCCGAGCAATTCCTTCACTGGTTATTCCTCGAAAGCGTTTAGAAACGCTTTTCAGCCCCCTGAATCCCCCAGTCTTGGGGGATTCAGGGGGCTGGGGGATACCCCCATCCTTCCGCGGAAGGACCGTCAGAGGGGCTTTGCCCCTCTGGACTCCCCGGTTTCTAAACGACTTTATTCCTCTGAGCCTGTCTCTCCCTTGAAGCTGCATTTGCTGCACTTAGGCTGTCCGCTTTTCGACAGCGTCATCAATCCGCCGCATTGAGGGCATTTCTTCGACAAAGGCTTGTCCCAGACGGCGAATTTGCATTTGGGGAAGCTCGAGCAACCGTAGAAGAGGTGCCCCTTCTTGCTCCTTCTCTCCACCAACTCGCTGCCGCATTCGGGGCAGTTGACGCCAACTGTAACTACCAGAGAACGGGCGTTTTTGCACTCGGGGAAGCCGCTGCAGGACATGAACTTGCCCCTGCGACCCCATTTTATTACCATGGGTCGCCCGCATTTCTCGCAGACCTCGTCTGTGGGCTCGGTGAACTTAGGGATAGCCTTGGTAGCTTTGGCAACGGCCTCCTGGAAGGGGTTGTAGAACTCGTGGAGCATGGGAACCCACTTCAGTCTACCGGTGGCTATGCGGTCCAGCTTCTCCTCCATCTGGGCTGTGAAATCTACGTTGACGATTTTGGGGAAGTGCTCGCTGAGCAGGCGCGAGACGATGAAGCCAAGCTCCGTAGGCTCCAGCTTGCCTTTGCTCCGCTGCGCGTAGCCTCGTTCCTGAATCAGGGAGAGTATAGGGGCGTAGGTGCTGGGACGCCCGATGCCTTTCTCCTCCAGCGCCTTTATCAGCGTGGCTTCTGTGTAACGCGGCGGAGGCTGGGTGAAGTGCTGCTCGGGTGAGAGGTCGAGCAGCTTGAGGTTGTCGCCTCTGGCGAGTTTGGGCAGCACATGCTTTTTCTCCCCATTCTCGTCTTCGTCTCTGCCCTCCTGGTACAGGGTGAGGAATCCGGGGAAGGCTATCGTCGAACTGGCTGCCCTGAACAGGTATTTATCTTTGTTACCCTTGGCTTCTATTTCCACAGTGGTGGTGTCGACCTGGGCTGCTGCCATCTGGCTGGCTACCATGCGCAGCCAGATGAGCGTGTAAAGCTTCAGTTGCTCTGAAGTTAAATACGACGCTACTCTCTCAGGCTCCCTGTGGATGGAGGTGGGACGTATCGCCTCATGTGCTTCCTGAGCGCCCTTCACCTTTTTGGCGAAGCGGCGCGGTGTGGGAGGCAGGAAATCCGCGCCGTACCTCTCGGATATATAGGCTCGGGTCTCTGAAAGAGCGGAGGCTGAGACTGTAGTGGAATCTGTGCGCATGTAGGTTATCAGCCCTACATGTCCTGCTTTGCCTAAAGGCAAGCCTTCGTAGAGCTGTTGGGCGATAGCCATAGTTTGCTTGGCGCTGAACCTGAGCTTTCGCCATGCCTCCTGCTGCAGGGTGCTGGTGATGAACGGCGGCGCGGGCTGTCGAGCTGTCCTCTTCTCGCGCACAGCGGAAACGGCGTAGCCGGACTTTTCCAGCTCTTTCACCAGCTCTTTGGTTTGCTCCTCGTTTTTAAGCTCGATTTTATCGCCGCCGACCAAACCCACCAGCCCTGCCCTGAAGCTGGGCGACTTCTTAGCCTCTTTGGTAAGCTCGGCTTCGATAGACCAGTACTCCCGGGGGACGAAGCTCAAAATGTCTGACTCGCGGTCGACGATGAGCTTGAGGGCGACCGACTGCACCCTGCCGGCGGAAAGCCCCGGTCTGACCCGCTTCCAGAGCAGGGGGCTCAGCTTGTAGCCGACCAGCCTGTCCAAGATGCGCCGTGCCTGCTGGGCGTTCACCAGCTTGGAGTCTATGGCGCGGGGGTGTTTGAAGGCTTCTGTGATGGCTTCCTTGGTTATCTCGTGAAACACGACTCGTTTAAGCGGCATTTTGCTTAGACCTGCTGCATAAACCAGGTGCCAGGATATAGCCTCTCCCTCGCGGTCGGGGTCTGTGGCGAGGTAGACAGCTTCTGCCGCTTTCGCCCCTTGCTTTATCTCCTGAAGCACCTTTTTCTTACCCTTGGCGACTACATAGGTGGGGGTGAAATCGTTGTCGATATCTATGCCGAGCTCTTTCTCGGGGAGGTCGCGCACATGCCCCAGGGATGCTTTGACCGAGTAGTCCTTCCCCAGGAACTGGCTCAGGGTTTTGGCTTTGGCGGGTGATTCCACAATAACAAGATTCTTTGACATCTTTAGTTTGCTCCTACCCTATAGCTGCTTCTAGCCTCGCGGGACAGGATGTAGTTCATCCCGCCCATCTGGCGTACTATACCTTTAAGCTCCATCATCGCCAGGGTGCTGGATACGGTGGCGATGGGGAGGCAGGAGCTGCGGCAGACCTTGTCGATATGGGTGGGCTCGTAGGAAAGGTGTTTCACTATGAGGGATTCGGTCTCGTTCTGGGGGACCAGCTCTCTCATCTCGATCTGGCGGGGTATCATGGTCAGATTCAATTCCTCCAGGATGTCCTGGACACCGCTCACCAGCTTGGCTCCTTCCTTAATAAGGCGGTTGGTGCCGCGGCTTGCGGGCGAGAGCACGCTGCCGGGCACTGCGAAGACCTCGCGGTTCTGCTCCAGTGCCTGGCTGGCTGTTATCATGGCGCCGCTGCCCTCTCCAGCCTCGGTGACCAGAACGCCCAGGCTTATTCCGGACATTATGCGATTGCGGCGGGGGAAGTGGTCAGCCTTGGGCTTGATACCCAGGGGGTACTCGCTCACCAGTGCACCGTGTCCATTATGGACTGCGCCAGTTTCACGTTCTCCGGCGGATAGACTATGTCCAGCCCGCAGGCGAAGACGGCTATGGTGCGTCCTGCGGACTCCAGAGCGGTGCGGTGTGCAATGGTATCTATGCCACGCGCCAGTCCGCTTACTATGGTGATGCGGTTGCGCACCAGGTCAGCGACCAGGTACTCGGTTACCTCTCGACCGTAGATTGTGGCTCCCCTGGTGCCGACCACGGCGATAGTCCATTCGTCTTCTGGGGTGATAGTCCCTCTTACGTAGAGCACCGGCGGGACATCGTAAATCTCCTTGAGCCGTGCAGGGAAGGCGGGGTCGTTCCAGGTGAGCGCCTTAATCTGGAATCGCTCCAATTTCTCGAGTTCAGCGTCGGGCGAGATAGCGGGGCGTGCGGCGACGATGGACTCGATGGTTTTAGCGTCCAGTCCTGCTGCCTTCAGCTCCGCAGCGGTAGCCTGCCAGGCTCGCTCGAAATCGCCGAAATAGGTCTCAAGTTGGGAGAACCTGGCGCGACCTATGCCCTGTATGCGATTGAATCCCACCCAGTATTTGATGTCTGACATCTCAGCTCCCTAATAGCCGAGAGATTGTAGCACATCTGGGGCGGGTAAGGCAATCAGTTTTTGCTGGGGGCGGACTGTTCCAGGGCGAGCCGCATTTTGCGGAAGAGCTCGGTGAGTTGCTCGACGCTCATGGACGCCATCTCTGGCGTCAGCGCCAGCACCATGGGGAATTGGGGGGAGCCCACGACCTGGGCTGGGGACTGGAGCTCTAACCCCTTGACCGCAGGCTCGGCCTGAGGTCTGGCATAGGGGTGGGGCTGAGCTTTTCCCCTCTTTCTTCCTCGGGGAGCCCCTGTTGGCGATTCTGGGGCTAACTCTATTTCAGCCATCCGGCACAGCTTGATGAGGAAGCGGGTGGCTTTGTTGGCCATCTCGGCTCCCAACCCGCCGTCGGTGACGAAGTAGTTGTAGATGCCCTCGCGGGTTATCTCGTTGGGTCTAATTTTGCGGAATATCCCTGAGTAGGCTTTGCGTACCAGCTCTTGCAGTGCCAAAGTATAGGTGGCGCCCTTGGTCTTCAGCAGGCGGCTGTTATCGGTGGGTCTGCCGTCATCATCTATCAAGTCCAGGAACCTCAGCGCGCCCACCACCTTGTACTCGTTGCCCGGGGCGATTTTGTTCAGGCGCAGGTAGTCGCTGTCTATGCGGGAGGGCGTAGTCCTCTTGAGCAGGTGCAACGCCTGGAGCATGCCCCGGGAAGGACCGTAGGGCGGGATAAGTCCGCGCCCCTCCAGCTCATAGTCTCTAACAGCAGCCATTTTCCCTCCCTGGACTCCATTTTTAGCGGACTGAACTGTCCAGTCCGACATTAGTATTATACCAAAAAACAGGCGGACTGTCAACAGTCCGTAATTACTCAGTCCATTTGGTCGTTATTAGCTACGAACTGGTCGTCTGGGAAGCTGGGGTTGGCGGGACTGTTTCCGGGGAAACGGTCTTCAGTCCGAGCCATTTTTGTGGTTTGGACAGTGACAAGACATTAAACAGGGGGTTAGTCCCGGCAATAAGACAGGTTAGTCCTGATATTAAATAACAGGACTGAGGCATTTCAGGCGGGGGTCTTGACAGCTTACACGAAAACGTGTAAGCTCCCGACCATGAGTTCAGCTAAGGGAAGAAGGGTGCAGTGGGACAGCGGGGGCGTGAGGGCGCTGAGAAAACACCTCGGTTTGACCCAGCAGGGGCTCGCTGACGAAATGGGGACGCGGCAGCAGACCATCAGCGAGTGGGAGACCGGGATGTATAAGCCACGCGGTGCCTCGGCGACGCTGCTCACCATGATTGCTGAGCGAGCCAACTTTGTTTATGGGGCGTCTGAGGGGGCGGAGCCCTCCCAGGATGTGGTTTGAATCGGCGGCGGGGGGCAAAGCCCTCTAAATCGAATTCTAGAGCCTTGAAGCTGGTTATCAGCGCTCAGCGGTCAGTCGATAAGGAAAACTGAATGCTGATGGCTGAGGGCTGAAGGATTGGTTGGAGTTTAGAAATCCCAGGATTCGGGATTTCGCTTGGAGAGAATGTCCTAAGTATGGTAGGGGTTGAGGAGCGCCTCCTGGCACGCATCTGGGAGAGGCAACTGGTGGCGGCTGATAATATGGTCACCGGCTCGGGGGAACGGCTGCAGGTCATCCACCCGGGCAAGGAGAACAGGGATAGCGGTCCCGATTTTCTGGGCGCTATCATCGCCACCGATGCAAGCGGACTGCTGGTCGGCGATGTAGAGATTCACCGGAGGGTGGGGGACTGGAGGAGCCACGGACATCAGCATGACCCCAGGTATAACGGGGTGATACTCCAGGTGGTCTGGGAGGGGAGGCATCGGTGGCGCTGCAAAATGGCGGGGTGGTACCCACGTTGAGTTTGCGCCATTGTCTGGCAGGCTCGCTGGATGAGGTGCTTCAGTGGGCATATCTCAGCCTGGTTCCGAGCGAGCCCTGCCACGGAGCCAGGCAGCATCTCGGCGATGGCGTCCTGGGCGGGTTGATGGATGAGGCAGGCGAGGAGCGCTTCAGGTTGAAAGTTGGACGCTTTGCAGCCATGATGCACGAGGGGCAGTCCTCGCAGGTGCTCTACAGGGGCGTTATGGGTGCCCTGGGCTATACAAGAATAAGGAGCAGTTCGAGGAACTGGCTATCCGTTTGCCTGTAGCAGCTCTAGAGGGGTTTTGCAGGGGCAAGCCATTTGAGGAACGGGTTCAGGTGCTGAAAGCCCTGTTGTTGGGCACGGCGGGGCTGTTGACAGAAGGCGGTAGTGTTGAGATGGAGCGGCTCTGGCGCTGCTCTGGCAGCGGTGAGCCGATGCGCCCTTCCTGCTGGCGCACCTTCAGGGTGCGCCCGGAGAACCAACCCGCGCGCCGTCTCACAGGCGCTGCCCATCTACTCGCCCGTTTTATGTCCGGGGGACTTCTCGAAGGTGTTTTGGGGCTGGTGAGGGAGTCTGGCTGGGGTGTGGAGGGGCTCGAGGCTGGTTTTATGGTGGGCGCTCCAGAGGGCTCTGCCCAAGGGGAGCGCGCTCTTATCGGGCGGGGGAGGGCGAGGGAGGTTGTGGTAAATATAGTGCTGCCTTTCGCTTACGCCTGGGCTGAGGCGAATCAGCAGTCGGAGCTGGCGGAGCAGGCATTGGCGCTCTATAGGGGCTATCCACCCTCAGGCGGGAATGAGATAACGCGGGGGCTGACCAAGCTGCTGGGCGATGGTTCCGCCGCTCTGGTGAACTCAGCGCGGCGTCAGCAGGGGCTGATTCATCTGGATAAAACCTACTGTAGAGAGCGAAAGTGTGGGGAATGCCCCTTGGCTAGAAGGTTGGCTGTTCTGCAGCAAGTAGCTTGCTGAAACACTAAATTCTAAATCCGAAACTCGAAATCCTAAACAAATTCTAACACCAAAATCCAAAAGCTTAGAAGACTTTGGTTTTGAGAATTCGATATTGTTTAGGATTTAGTGCTTGGAGTTTAGGATTTTCCCCCGAGGCTGAGCCCGGGCACTACGTCCAGGTCCCAGCCAGCGACCTTACCTCTAAGCAGTTGGAAGTAGCCGCAGGAGGCTACCATGGCGGCGTTATCGGTGCACAGTATGGGCGCCGGGATGAGGACGGGGATAGGGGAGCGGGCAGCAATGGTCTCGCGCAGAAGATTATTGGCGGCTACCCCTCCGGCGAGCAATATCTGATTCACCCCATTTTTGTCGGCTGCGGCTAGGGTTTTGGTCACCAGGACATCGACAACAGCCTGCTGGAAGCTGGCGGCGATGTCCAAGACTGTGGTACTGGGTTGGGACGATATCGGGATTTTCAGTTCCTCCACCAGCCGCACCACCGCTGTTTTGAGTCCGCTGAAGCTGAAGTCGTCGCTGCCCCTGAGCCAGGGGCGGGGCAGGCGTTGTGTGTGGGTTATCCCTTTAGTGGCTTTCTCGATGACGGGTCCTCCCGGGTAGCCCAGACCTAAGGCTCGTGCCACCTTGTCGAAAGCCTCTCCGGCAGCATCGTCTCTGGTCCTGCCCAGCCTCGTGAGTTCACCGTGGTCTTTCAGAAGCACAAGCTCGGTGTGTCCGCCGGAGACGATGAGCGAGAGCAGGGGGAAGGCGGGTTTATCCGAGCCCAGCCAGTTGGCGTAGATATGAGCCTCGAGGTGGTTAACCCCGATTAAAGGTAGTCTCCATGCCAGCGCCATAGCCTTGGCAAGGTTCACGCCCACCAGCAGCGAGCCTGCCAGTCCGGGACCGTTGGTGACGGCGATGGCGGAGAGGTCCTCTGCGTCCGCCTTTGCCTCTGCCAGCGCCTTCTCTACTATGGGCATTATGGAGAGCAGATGCTGGCGTGAGGCGACCTCGGGGACGATGCCGCCGTAGCGGCTGTGTATCTCGACCTGGGAGGAGATTACGTTGGATAGTATGATGGTGCCGTCCTCGACCACGGCGGCGGCGGTCTCGTCACAGGATGTCTCTATGCCCAGAATCTTCATACTCTATCCTATGAAGGTGCAGACCTCCTCGATAGGTTTACGTGACGGTCTCTTGCTGGGCTGCTTTGCGGCTATCCCCAGTGAGATTATGCCTACGAGGAACCAGGGTTGCTCCACGTGCAGAATTGCCTCAAGCTCCTCACGCGCGAACTCAGCGGGGGCGCTGGCGAAGCAACTGCTGTATCCCAGCGCGGTGGCTGCCAGTTGCAGATGCTCTATCGCCATAGCCACGCTCATCAGAGCCAGGTCGCGGTGCGCTGGGTCGGTAGGAGGGCTGTAGCTGCCTCCCACCCAGGGGCGCGCCAGCACTGCGATAGCCACAGGCGCATCGGCGAAGTGAGTGCTGTAGGACTGCATCCATTTCAGCCGTTTTATGTGGGCTTTACTGTCTGTGGCTGCCATAGTGGTCTCGACCATAGCGTTTACTATCTCACGCATGCCCTCTTTGAGTTCTTTGTCGCGAATCACGATGAAGTGCCAGGGCTGCTCGTTGGTGGCGCTGGGAGCCAGTATGGCTGCCTCGAGCATAGCCTGGATATCTTTATGCGCCACGGGGTGGTTGCTGAACTGGCAGACGCTGTGCCTTTTCTTAACGGTCTCGAAGAAGTCCATTCTCCCTTCCCAACGGAACTCTGCTGAAAACAGACCTATTATATCATCATATTATGCTTGAGACTTCTTGATTAAGTGAAATACTAATCTCCAAATACGAAATCCTAAACAAATTCAAATAACGAAATTTAGAAGGTTCGGCAGATTGGGATTTTGAACATTCGATATTGTTTAGGATTTAGAAATTAGAGTTTAGGGTTTAGGGTTTGGATTGCGTGTAACAGGCTTCTGCTATAATTACGAGGGATATTCCGGAATGGAGGATTGAACGGATATGGTGACCAATACCAGAATCCAAGTTAAGACGAGGGGCAATTGCGACCTTATTGATATAACTGACGAGGTGGAACGGAAGGTGGGGGAATCGGGCATCGGGGATGGCACGGTCACCATCTTCGTGGCGGGCTCGACGGGTGGGGTGACCACCATAGAATACGAACGGGGTGCGCTCAGCGATTTCGATGGTATGTGGGAGCGTTTAGTTCCCAGGACTATACCCTATCGGCACGATGCCACCTGGGGCGATGGCAATGGCTACTCCCATGTACGCGCCTCGCTGCTGGGCGCTTCTCTGGTGGTGCCCTTTGTAAACAAGAGGCTTACCCTGGGTACGTGGCAGCAAATCATCTTTGCCGATTTCGACAACAGGCCCCGCTCCCGCGATATCGTGCTCCAGATTATGGGCGAGTAGGGGCGGAGCCAACGCTATCTCTACTCGATCACGCCTTCCCTGCGGAGTTCGGTTAAGTCCTTTTTCTTAAGACCGATAACGCTCTTTAATATCTCCTCGGTGTTCTCGCCGTAGAGCGGCGGGCGCGCTCGCGGCTTGACCGGGGTAGCTGAGAGCCTGAAGGGGCTTTTAATGAGCTTCACCTTGCCCATCTTGGGGTGGTCTACCTCGACAATGAGCCCACGATGAATCACATGCGGGTCGGAGATGGTCTCCTCTATGGTGTAAACTGGCGCTCCCGCGACGTCTGCTTCATCGAAAAGCTTGAGCCACTCGTCCCTGGTCTTGGTGGCGAAGATTTTGCAGAGCTCCTTATACATCTCCTCCTGCTTCTCGATGGTAGCGAAGTGGTTGGGGATGAAGTCCTCTTTGCCAATGAGGCTGCAGAGGTTGTGCCAGAGCGGTGGCTCCAGGCAGGACAGGGCAACGTACTTATCGTCCTTCGTCCTGTACACATTCAGCCAGGCCTGGTCGCTGCCTGTGGGCAGCATGCTTCGCTCCGCCTTCTCGCCGCCTAGCAGATACCGCAGGGTCATCACCCAGTTGAAGAAGAGCATGCCGTCCGCTATGGCCACCTCGACGAACTGCCCCTTGCCTGTCTTCTCCCTGGCGTAAAGTGCGGCCAGGATGGAGCTGATTGCCTGGCAATTGGCGGAGAGGTCCGATATCTGGGGTGAGATTACATGTATCGGAGGCCCGGCTTTGGTGCCGGTAGCTCCCAGGATTCCGGTCAGGGCGACCACGTTGATGTCGTGCGTGGCGCGGTTTAGATAGGGGCTGTCCAGCCCGTAGCCTGTGATGGAGCAGTAGATGAGGCGTGGGTTGCGCTTGCTCAGGGTCTTGTAGTCCATGCCCATGCGCGCTGAGGCGCCGGGGCGGAAGCCTTCGATGAAAATATCCGCTTTGTCCACCAGATGATATACGATATCTCTGCCTCTATCGTGCTTGAGGTTGATGGCGATGCTCTTCTTGTTGCAGTTCATGCCCACATAGCGGAACCAGGTATCATTGGTGAACATGAAGGAGAGCGCTGGCGCGTTGGCCGTGCGCGGTGTCTCTATGGTGATAACCTCAGCGCCGAAATCGGCCAGCATCATAGAGGTGTATCTGCCCGGGCTGTGCCGTGCCAAATCCAAGACTTTTATTCCTTCAAGGGGACCCATGTTTTCACTCCTTTGTCTCTGAAAATTAGCCCTACTCGATGACCTCTTCCTTGAGCAGGTGAGCGATTTTATTTTCGCTGTAGCCCAGGAGGGTGCTCAGTATCTCCCTGGTGTGCTCTGCCCAGAGCGGCGGCCTTGTCCTGACTTGAGCTGGCGTATCGGAGAGCTTGAACGGGGTGTTCAACAGCTTCACCTTGCCCAGCTTGGGGTGCTCCATCTCTACTGCTACGTGGTGGTCCTGGTAATGAGGGTCGGCGAACATCTCCTCGAAGTTGTACACAGGGGCGACGCAGACATCCGCTTCGTCCAGCAGCTTCACCCATTCATCCCTGTTCTTGGCGGCAAAGGCTTGGGAGAGCGCCTGATATGATTTTTGTTGCTCCTCGAGGGTGCCGAAGTGCTTGGGTATGAGGTCTTCCCTGCCCACGAGCTTGCAGAGGTTGCCCCAGAGCCAGGGCTCGAAGCAGCCTATGGTGAAGTACTTGCCATCTTTAGCCTTGTAGATGTTCATCCAGGCAACGTCGCTGCCGGTGGGCGAATCCGCCCGCTCCGGAGATACTCCATCGCGGAAGAACTGGGGCGCATGAACCCAGTGGTAGAACACTGCTCCATCGGTGCTGGAGACGTCTATGTACTGCCCTTTGCCTGTCTTGTCTCGGGCGAGGAGTGCTGCGAGGATGGCGATGACGGCCTGGTTGGTGCCGCCGAGCACATCGGCTATCATGGGTGAGACAACGTACGATGGCGGGCCGTTCTTGCTGCCGCTGAGCCCCAGGATGCCAGACATGGCAACGAAGTTGATGTCGTGTCCGGGACGCCGAGCGTAAGGTCCTTTCTGTCCGTAGCCTGTGATGGAGCAGTAGATGAGGCGTGGATTGAGCTTGCTCACCGTCTCGTAGTCCATGCCCCTGCGTTTGAGCGTACCGGGGCGGTTGGTCTCCAGGATAACATCGACCTTCTCCGCCAGGCGATAGAATATCTCCTTGCCCTCGTCCTTCTTCAGGTTGAGAGCAATGGATTTCTTGTTGCGGTTGAGTCCGATGTAGTGTGGCTCCGTGTCGCTGGTCATCATGCTGAACATCTTCCCCGTGGTTCGGGGTATCTCGACTGTTATCACCTCGGCGCCGAGGTCGGCGAGAATCATGGAGCAGTATCTTCCTGGCCCATATAGCGACAGGTCGAGAACCTTTATTCCTTCGAGCGGCCCCATTTTCAACCCCTTGCTTGAGATGAGGCTAGTATACATCGGGTTTAGAGGTGAGACAACGACGCCTGCGAGCAAAAAGGTAGGGGCGGTTCGCGAACCGCCCCTACGACGGGTAACAGGTTTATGAGTCTCTTATCTTGAGTTGGTGTTGAAGACCAGCCCCTCGGTGCTGAGGTCGACTTTGACTTCGTCGCCTTCTTTGAACTCACCCTGCAATATCTTCTTGGACAGCGGGTTCTCCACTTCGCGCTGTATGGTGCGCTTCAGGGGGCGGGCGCCGAAGGAGGGGTCGAAGCCTGTCTTTGCCAGCCACGCTTTGGCTTCGTCGGTCAGGGTTATGGTTATCTTCCTGTCCGCCAGCCGTTTCTGCACCTCTTTTATCTGGAGGTCAACTATCCGCCGTATCTGCTCCTCGGTGAGGGGACGGAAGATGATGACCTCGTCTACGCGGTTGAGGAACTCGGGACGGAAGGTCTTCTTGAGTGCGCCTTCAATCTCGCCCTTGAGCCGCTGATGCTCGCTCTCGGACTGAATATCATGACGGAAGCCGAGCGAGCCGCGCTGGAATTCCTGGCTCCCCAAGTTCGAGGTCATGATGAGCACGGTGTTCTTGAAGTCGACAGTCCTGCCGTGGCCATCGGTGAGACGGCCGTCCTCCAGTATCTGGAGCAGGATGTTGAACACATCGGAATGCGCCTTCTCTATCTCGTCGAACAGGATGACCTTGTAGGGGCGGCGTCGCACCGCCTCGGTGAGCTGGCCGCCCTCCTCGTAACCTATGTAGCCCGGGGGTGCGCCGATGAGGCGGGACACGGTGTGCTTCTCCATGTACTCCGACATATCGAGCCTGACCATGGCCTCCTCGTCATCGAAGAGGAACTCCGCCAGCGCCCTGGCAAGCTCGGTCTTGCCCACGCCGGTGGGTCCCAGGAAGATGAAGCTGCCGATAGGTCTCTTGGGGTCTTTGAGACCGGCGCGCGCCCTCCTTAGGGCATCGGAGACTGCGTCTATAGCCTCGTCCTGTCCGATGACCCTGTTATGGATACTCTCCTCCATGTGGATGAGCTTATCGGTCTCTCCCTCCAGCATGCGGCTTACAGGTATGCCGGTCCATTTGGAGATGAGGTCAGCTATGTCCTCCTCGTCTACCACATCCTTTATTTTTTTATCCTTGAGCCACTTGTTCTTGGCTGACTCGTACTGTTTCTCCAAACCGAGCCGCTGGGTTTTCAGCGTGGCTGACTGTTTATAGTCACCGCGCTGCGACGCTGCTTCCTCCTCGTTGGTCAGTTGCTGAATTCTCTGCTCCAGCGACTTGACCTCCTGCGGAGGGCTCTCAGCGTCTATCCTCAGCTTGGATGCAGCCTCGTCAATAAGGTCGATAGCTTTATCGGGAAGGTGGCGGTCTGAGACATAGCGCTGGCTGAGCTTGGCTGCGGCCTCCAGTGCCGAATCAGCAATCTTTATCTTATGGTGGGCTTCGTATCGAGGTCTCAGCCCCTTCAGCATCGCTATGGTATCTTCGATGCTAGGCTCGTCGATAAACACGGGCTGGAATCTTCTCTCCAGGGCGCGGTCTTTCTCTACGTACTTCTTGTATTCATCGAGCGTGGTAGCGCCTAAAGCCTGGAGCTCACCCCGGGACAGCGCTGGTTTGAGCATGTTAGAGGCATCAATGGCTCCTTCGGCAGCACCGGCGCCAACCACGGTGTGCAGTTCATCGATGAAAAGAACTATCTCCCCCTGGGCACGCCTGATTTCGTCCATGACCGCCTTGAGCCGTTCCTCGAACTCGCCGCGGAACTTGCTGCCGGCGACCAGAGCGCCCATATCCAGGGCGAGTACGCGGCGCCCTTTGAGGGAATCGGGCACGTCTCCGGCCACTATCTTTTGAGCCAGCCCTTCAGCGATGGCGGTCTTGCCTACGCCGACCTCGCCGATGATGACAGGGTTATTCTTGGTGCGGCGGGTGAGTATTTGCATCACGCGCCTTATCTCTTCATCGCGACCTATGACAGGGTCCAGCTTGCCCGCTCTGGCGAGCTCGGTGAGGTCGCGGCTATACTTCTCCAGCGCGCGATATTTGCTCTCAGCCCGTGGGTCGGTGACGCGCTGACTACCACGTATGTTCTTCAGGGCTTTCCAAACCTTTTCCCTGTCTATGTCGAATTCCTTGAGAATCCTGGCTGCTTCCCCATTCTGCTCACCGGCGATGGCTATGAGCAGGTGTTCCGTGCTCACGAATTCATCCTTGAGCCTGTCAGCCTCGTTAGAGGCAGCTTGGAACGTGCTGGCGATACGAGGTGTAATATATATCTTATCTCCCTCACTGGCTGCCTTCGGGCTGTGCTGCAGGGCCTGTTCCACTCTTTCCCTGACACGGTCGATGTCAACGTTGAGTTCTCTCAGAATATCAGCGACAACGCTGTCATTCTTCTGGAGCAGGGCGAGCAGCACGTGCTCCACGTCCCACTGGCTATGGTGATATTGAAGAGCTAGCTCTTGGGAGGTTTTGATGATCTCCTCTGCTTGTTCTGTGAATCTATCCGGTTTCATCATGTCTCACTTCCTCTAATCTCTAACTTCAGAGGTTTTTTTGCGCATAGCTTGACTAGGTTTCAGCCTCGGTGAGGCGCTTCACCCTTTCCTGCAACTCCTGTATCTCCCGCTCCATCTCGACCATGCGCTGTCCCATCCTCATGATTACCTCTACGCCAGCGAGATTGACTCCCAGGTCCTCCATAAGGTTCTTCACCCGGCGCAGCAATTCGATGTCCTCCTGTGAATAGAGGCGTCTGTTGCCCTTGGAGCGCGATGGCTCTACAATCCCAGCCCGCTCGTAGTACCTCAGAGTCTGGACGTGTACGCCGAGCATATCGGCAGCCACGCTTATGATATAGCGAGGTTCGGAGTATTCGATTCTCATGGTCTTTGACCTCCATAGTCTAGGCATTCTGCATCACCCCTTGGGACGAAGCCCGTTCAGTTGCTGGAAAAGTTCCTTCTCCTTTTGAGATAGCCTGGTGGGCAGTACTACCTTTACTTTGGCATAGAGGTCTCCTCTGGTATTATTGCCCAGCCTGGGCATGCCCTGCCCTGTCAGGCGGAACACCTTGCCGTTCTGGGTCTCAGGCGGTATCTTGAGCGCCAGCCTCTTCCCTTCCAGCGTGGGCACCTCGGTCTCGCCGCCCAGGATGGCGTCAGCCAGATGGATGGGCACCTCTACATGGAGGTCGTCCTCTGTCCTCTGGAAGCGACTATCGGGCTCTACCGAGACTATCAGATAAATATCTCCAGCCTCGCCACCCATGTGACCCATACTACCTTTGCCTGCTATCCTCACTCTGGAGCCGTCCTTGACACCGGGCGGTATCTTGACCTCGAGACGTCTGGGACGGATAACCGCCCCTGCTCCGCCGCAGGTCTGGCAACCCTTGCCTCTGCAGGTGGGGCAGGGCTCCTCTGCCTGCATCTCGAGCATGCGGGTTGCCCCCCGGTAGGCTTCCTCCAGCGTTACCTCGACAGGTTGCTCGAAGTCCTGACCGCGTCGGGGTCGGCGCGAGGCTCTGCCGCCGAAGTCGTGCAGGATGGAATCGAAGATAGTGCCGAACCCCTCGGCTCCGCCCATATCGCCGGAGTCGAACTGGGCACCCTTCTTGCCGAAATCCCAGTAGGTCTGCTGTTGTTGCCCTCCTGCCCTGGCGAACTGTTCAGCGTGCTGCCAGTTCTCACCGAACTGGTCGTACTTCTTGCGTTTCTCAGGGTCGGAGAGCACCTCGTAAGCCTGGTTTATCTCCTTGAACCTGGGCTCGGCGGATTTATCGCCGGGGTTGACGTCGGGATGCAATTTACGAGCCAGCTTGCGATAGGCTTGCTTTATATCCTTTTCGGAGGCGTTTTTGGGCACTCCCAGTACCTGGTAGAAATCCTTAGCTGGCATAGAGTTAATCCTCCTATACTATGGGCACATTATAACTATTGACAATGCTTTTGTCAAGTTTTAGCTAGCTTCATAATGATAATAACCTTATCAATAAACATATGAAGTTTAACATAGAGGTATCTTGGCAGAAAGAGTGGAGGGGACAGAAGGCAGTAAGTAGGGTGGGTGGAGTCCTTCACAGGAAGGACTCCACCCACCAGCTACTCTACATTTGGGGTGGTGGGTTGCATTTCATTTCATCCACCATGCAACCATTCTTGCAATACCTGGATATGGGCACAGTGCACTGTGCTCATACGGTGCGGCACGGTTGTGGATGATAATATCCACAGGGAGCAGAGATTCGGGCAGACACATTGGTCTGTCCCCACTTACTCCTCCCTCTGTTCATGGTCAGAATGACATTTTGCCTTGAGGTAGTTGCCCAATTCATAGGGCGATTTAGCCTGATAAATCAGGCAACTACATCCAGGTTACAGGGTAGGGGGCAGAGCCACAAACCTACGCGTTCTGAAACATGTGAGCCGGTGTTATTCGGCGTATTAAGCTGAACTTGACGGCGCAAGCGGAGGCAACATATAATTAGGCAAGGCAGGGTGCGTGTGAGATGAATTCGATCGTTGGGGAGGGGTGGTCTTGCTTGGGTACTATAGCTCTCCAGGCGTTGGGTTGCAAGCTGAATCAGGCGGAGACGGAAGCGCTTGCCCGACAGTTCCTCGAGGCTGGCTATAGGGTTGTTGCCCCTGACCAAGGCGCCGATATCTATCTGCTGAATACTTGCACTGTGACTCATATTGCCGACCGCAAATGCCGCAGCATGCTGAGATCAGCCCATCGACGTAACCCCGATGCTCTGATTGTAGCCACTGGATGCTATGTAGAGCGGGCTGCCGCTGAGTTAAGCAGCATCGAGGGTGTGGGGCTGGTCGCAGGCAACGCAGATAAGGGGCGGTTGGCGGAGATAATCGAGTCCAGATACAATGGACACAGGTGCAGCGCCTTGCAAGGGCATCAAGTATCACCATTTCGCACCCGCGCCATGGTCAAGATTCAGGAGGGGTGCAGCCAGTCCTGTTCGTTTTGTGTGGTACCCCGGGTGCGGGGCGGAGAGCAAAGCCGTCCTCCCGAGGAAATCGTCTCTGAGGTGGAAGCCAGGGTCTCTGAGGGTTATAAAGAGGTTGTCCTGACCGGCACCTGCATCGGGCGCTATGGGGAGGGTGGCGGGCTCAGGGCATTGGTTGAGCGCATCCTGCGGGAGAGCGGCATTTTGCGTTTGCGGCTCTCCTCGCTCGAGCCCTGCGACCTGACCCCTGAATTGTTTGAACTGTGGAAGGACAGCCGTCTTTGCCCTCATATCCATATGCCTTTGCAGAGTGGCAGCGACTCAGTGCTGGGGAGGATGGGTCGCACATATTCCACCTCCGAGTACGAGCGCGCGGCTTCTCTGGCGCGTGAAGCTATACCGAACTTGGCGTTGACCACAGATATAGTGGTCGGTTTTCCTGGGGAGAATGAGGGGGAGTTCCGCGAAAGCTATCGCTTCTGCGAAGGCATGAAGTTCGCCGGCATGCATGTCTTCCCCTTCTCGGCGCGTCCCGGCACCAGGGCAGCTAAGATGCCGGACAGGGTTGGAGCTAACGAGAAGAAGGAGAGATGTCAGCTCATGCTCGACCTGGCTCAAAAAAGCAAACAGTGCTTCAGGGAAGGTTTTTTAGGACAGAGCATGAGCGTGTTGTGGGAAGGCGAGAG
>Ga0315275_10001391_pt1 | contig 21279 bp, 14 predicted proteins | sample YL17G03_0_MG_FD_205557 | JGI IMG/M metagenome (GOLD analysis project Ga0315275, IMG submission 205557) | Sediment microbial communities from Yellowstone Lake, YNP, Wyoming, USA - YL17G03_0 | ecosystem: Environmental > Aquatic > Freshwater > Lake > Sediment | place: USA: Wyoming | collected...
ACCACTCTTATCCCTCCTCCAAGAGGAGGGAATGGCCGGTACTCGCCTTCGGGGCCGGTGCGACGGATGACCCGTCCGCGCGGGGGATTGAAATTACCGACGATTCGGGAGGCGCAGGTCAAAACCCGTGCGACGACTGAGCGGGCATGGTTTTTCGCCGAAGGCGAAAAGAGCGATGAAGGAGCGTCGGAACGGATTTTCCACGCTGGGAAAAATCCGTGTGTTTTGACCCGCGCCTCCCGGATCGTCGGGCGAGCAAGCACGGACGGGGCGCCGGAGCAGGCAGGACCCGCCGACTAGTCACTTCTCAAAGAAACGAAACGACTCCTTGTCTAAGTTATAATAGAGAGAAATGGAGAATCCCATGAGACGATTAGCGGTGGTTTTTCTCGTTCTGCTGACCATCTTCCTGACCAGCTGCGGGCCCATCGAGCTGGCCAGCCTCTGGAAAACGACCGATGTGGCCATCGACGCCCGGGTCGACGATTGGCAGGGCGCGCTCTACGCAATCGAAAAACAGCCGGTTTTCGTCGGCGTCCGCAACGACGCGGAGAATATCTACATCTGTCTGCAGGTGGCCGACCCGCGGGCCGTGGCGCCGGTCATCCGCCGCGGCTTCATCGTCTGGTTCGACCCCTCGGGCGGGACCGGCCGCGTCCTGGGCGTCAAATATCCGATCGGCATGAGCTCCGAGGAGGGCGAAGTCAATCCCGAAGGCCCGCGCGACCGCGGCGACGCCGGGCGCCCTCCGGTCATCAACCGCGACCAGGTCGAGATCCTCGGCCCGGAAAAAAATGCCGTCCAGCGTCTAAAAAAAGATGAGCTCAAGGGCATCGAAGTGGCCCTGGAAAACCGCAACGGTTTCTTCATCTATGAGATCAAGATCCCGATGGTCAAGGGCCCGGAGGCCCCAGTTGCCGTCGGCGTCGCGCCTGGAAAGACGGTCGGCATCACCTTCGAGACGCCCGACGCGGACCGGGGGATGCCCGGACGAGGCGGGACTATGATCCCCGGCGGCGGAATGGGCGGTTACGGCGGCCGGGGAGGAATGGGCCGGGCCGGCGGCGAGGGCGGCCTGGAAGGCGCGGAAAGAGGCCGGGATTCCGGCGGCAAGGGTTCCGAACCGATCAAGCTGGAGCTCAAGGTCAGCCTGGCCAAGCAGGCCTCCTGATCAGCGGATCCCCGCGGAGAAATCCAATGAAACACGCGTCGCTCATCATCGCAGCCGGAGCCCTGACGCTCCTGTCCGTCTCCTGCGGCTCGGTGGACGTCCAGAGCCGCTGGCGGACGGCGGAGATCACGATCGACGGCCGGGCCGACGATTGGCAGGGCGCCCTGCGCCGAATCGAAGACACGCCGATCTCCATCGGCGTCGTCAACGACGATCAATATGTCTATATCTGCCTCCAGGCCCAGGACCCGCGGGTCGTCGCCCCGCTCCTGCGCCGGGGGCTGGTCGTCTGGTTCGATCCGGCCGGCGGCAAGGACCGGGTCCTGGGCCTGAAATTCCCGATCGGCCTGCGCCGGGACGACGGCGAAGACCCGTTCGAGGGTGCGGGCGGCCGCACGGCCGGGCGCGGGGCGCGGATCGACCAGGAGGACGTCGAGATCCTCGGCCCGGGGCGGGACGAATCCCTGAGGCTGAAGAAAGACGAGCTCAAGGGCATCGAGGTCGCCCTGGAAAACAGCCGCGGCCTGTTCGTCTATGAAATCAAGATGCCGCTGGCCAGAAGCGGGGACGCCCCTTATGCGGCCGGGAGTGCTTTCGGGCGGTCCCTGGGCGTCGGCTTCGAGCCGGCGGACGATGGACTTCCGGGCCTCCGGCGGGGGATTCCCGGGGGTTTCGGTCCCGGCAACGGCGGCCGAGGGGGAATGATGGGTCCCGGCGGCATGATGGGCCGGGGACTGGGCCGCGGCTACGGCGGAGGCGGCGAGCTCAAGCTTTGGTTGAAGGTCGCCCTAGCTAAGCAGGCCCGTTGATCTCCGCGGGCGGTTTCTTCTTCTTTCGGAATTTCTGAACCAGCAGGACGAGCGCGAGCAGCGGCCCATAAGCCGCCATAGCCACGGCGGCGAATCCGATATTCTTCCCTTTCAGGAGCTCCATTCCCCAACCGAACTGGTCTTCATTGACCAGGTAGGTCCAGGTCGAGGAAGGGCCTTTCAAGCGCTCCAGGTCGAGCGGCGAGACTTCATTTTTTTGGGTGAGCGCGGCCATCTCGGCGGCGACCGCGTCCCCGATCCGGCCCTCCAATTCCAGGAATTCGGCGGTCGCCGCCTTCTGGAATTCGTCGATCGGCGTCTTCCCGCCCAGGCTGACCAGGTGGATGCTCTCCCGGGTGTCCTGGATCCAGGCCAGGTGGTCGGACCAGCGGCGGTCCAAATGATAAAGGGTCGCCCTCCGCTCCCATTCCGCCGGCCGGCCCGCCCCGAAACGCCGCACGGCCGCGGCGAAGAGCTCGGGCTCCCGTTCGGCGAACAGGCCCGGCGCCGGATCGACGTCCGCGTCCATCAAGACCTCGTCGCGTTTCTTTTGGATCAGCCCTCTCTGAAGCTCGATGAGCGAGGAGTATTTATAGAGCGAGCGGCGGATGTCGAAGCTCTGGCCCTCGATGACCCGCTGGGCATGCTCGATCTCGCGGTGGAGGAGGCCGGGAGGGACGGCGTCTTCACGCGGCCCGAGACGGTACCGCTTAAGGAACATCTTGGTCAGGCCGTAGCGCTCGAAGAGGTCGTCCTCCAAGCTGATGAAGAAGCGCGTCGAGCCTGGATCGCCCTGGCGTCCGGCGCGCCCGCGCAGCTGGCGGTCGATGCGCAGACTCTCGTGCCGGTTGGTGCCGATGACGTAGAGCCCGCCCAGGGCGCAGGCCCGGGACCGCTCGCTTTCGTCCGCCCCGCCCAATTTGATGTCCGTGCCCCGCCCGGCCATGTTGGTCGAAATCGTGACCGCGCCCGGCCGCCCGGCTTCGGCGATGATCCCGGCCTCAAGCTCGTCGTTGCGGGCGTTCAGGATCTGCAGGACGACACCGGCGGTCCCCAGGTCGGCCGCCAGCTCTTCCGATTCCTTGACGCTGGCCGTGCCGACCAGGATGGGCCGTCCCCCGGCCTGGACGCGCTTGATCTCCTCGACCAGCGCCCGGCGCTTGGCCGCGCGGTGGGTGAAGACTTCGTCCGGATGGTCCCGGCGCACGCTGGGGGTGTGCGGCGGGACGATCGTCGTGTCCAGACCATAAAATTCCTTGAATTCATGGGCCGCCGACCGGGCCGTTGCCGTCATGCCACAGAGCGACGGATAGAGGCGGAAGAAATGCTGCAGGGTGATCGAACCCAGGATGCGGCCCTCGGTCTTTCGGGCCAGCCCCTCCTTGGCCTCCACCGCGGCCTGGAGGCCGTCCGGCCAATGGCGCTTGTCCACAACCCGGCCGGTGAATTCATCGACGATTTCGATCCGCCCGCCGCGGACGATGTAGTCGATGTCGCGGCGCAGGAGGGCCTCGGCGTGCAGGGCGCAGTACACCGCCTCGAGCAGGCGCTGGTTCTCCCCGGCGTAGAGATCGGGGACGCCGAGATCTTTTTCGGCCCGGAGCGCGCCGACATCGGTCAAGAAAACGTTGCGGTGCTCGTCATCCGTCTCGTAATCGCGGGCCGGGGCCAACTCCTTGACCAGTGCGGCCACGCGGCGGGCGTCCCAAGAGGCGCGGTCCTCGGCCCCGGAAATGACCAGGGGGATGCGGGCCTCGTCGACGAGGATGGAATCGGCTTCGTCGACCAGGGCGAAATGGAAGGAACGGTGGACGAGCGCCTCGCGGTCGTAGGCGATCCGGTCGCGCAGAAAATCGAAGCCCGCCTCCTTGGCCGTGGCGTAGGTCACATCGCTCCGATACGCAGCGCGCTTCTCGGCCGGGGTCATCCCCTCCTGGACGCATCCCACGCTCAGGCCCAGGAGCTCGAAAACCGGCCCCATCCAGCGGGCGTCGCGGCGGGCCAGATAATCATTGAAGGTCAGGACGTGGGCGCCCCTCCCGGCCAAGGCGTGAAGGGAAGCGGGGAAAACGGCGGCCAACGTCTTGCCTTCTCCGGTCGGCAGTTCGGCGATACGGCGGCGGGCCATGGCCAGCGCGGCGGTCATCTGGACGTCAAACGGGTCGAGCCGGAGGGCCCGGCGAGCGGCTTCGCGGACCAGGGCGAAGACCTCGATCTCCAGGGCGGCGGGGATGAGGGAGGGAGAAACGGCTGTCCCCGATGCGGATTCGGATTGGGAGAGGCTTGGTTTTTCCAGCGCCGCGCGGACCGCATGGGCCCGCTCGAGAATTTCGCCGCTCGAGAGTTTCGCATAATCGCGCTTTTTGATTTCGGCGACGATCGAGGCATATTCCCGCAGGTCGGTTTCGACGGGGTCGCCGGTCACCCGGCGGAATATTCTGGATAATCCCCGGGCCGGACGGGGAAAGCGGCGCCTTTTTCCGAGAGCGGCTGATTCCGTCGCCGGGCCCGCGTTTAATTCGCTCATGATGATGGACCTCCTGGTGAGATGGGAAAAGGAGAGAGAGAAGAGGAGGTCAGGCGAGGGGCGGAGCGCGGAGCCAGCGCGCGTCCAAAGCGGAAAAAACGGGCCCGGCGGCTGAAATGGGGACCGGCGTCCCGCCCAGCCCGGCGTGGAGGAGAAAAGAAACGGACAGAAGCAGCGGCAAGATCAGCGCGGGAAACAGGACCGCCAGCGGAATATAGACGAAGAGGAAAATTCCCCGGCCCGAGAGAATCGGGCTTCGGAATTCGTTCGGCGATAAATATCCGATCATGGGCGCACGGTGAGTCTAAAAGATAGAGCCACCGGCCGGCAAAGTCAAATCGAAAATCACATATTCCGGAAATCCGGCTCGGGGACGGGCCTGTTGGCGAGGATTTTGTCGATCCGGGCCATGACTTCGCCGCTCAAGTGCTTGACGGCATCCAGCGCCTTCATGTTTTCGACGACCTGCTCGGGTTTGGACGCGCCGGTGATGACCGTGCTGACGTGCGGATTCTTCAGGCACCAGGCAATGGCCAGCTGCGGCAGGGTGATGCCCAGCTCGCCGGCCAGGAAGGCCAGTTTTTTGACCTTGGCGATCTTGGCTTCGGCTTCGGGACCCTCGAAGCGCTTGCGCAGCCATTGATAGTTGCGCAGGGCCAGCCGCGATCCGGCGGGGATACTCTTGGCGTATTTGCCGCTCAGGAAACCGCTGTTGAGCGGGCTCCAAATGGTCGTGCCCAGACCGCAATCACGGTACAGAGCGGCGTATTCCCGTTCGACCCGCTCGCGGACGAACATGTTGTACTGCGGCTGCTCCATGGTCGGCGCGATAAGATGCTCGCGGCGGGCGATGCCGCAGGCCTCGCGGATTTGTTCCGCGCTCCATTCGCTCGTTCCCCAGTAGAACGCTTTGCCCTGATTGATCACGTGGGTCATGGCCCGGACGGTCTCTTCGATGGGCGTGTCCCTGTCGGACCTATGGCAGAAGAGAAGATCGACGTAGTCCATCTGCAGGCGGCGGAGCGACGCATCCGTCCCCTCGATGATGTGCTTGCGCGAAAGGCCGTTGTCGTTCGGTCCGTCGCCGCCCCAGAAGATCTTGGTCGAGACGACCAGGTCGGAGCGCTTCCAGCCGAAATTCCCGAGGATGGCCCCCATCATGGTTTCGGCCTGGCCCGCGGCATAGACCTCGGCCGTGTCGAAGAAATTGACGCCGGCTTCGTAAGCCGCTTTCAGGCAGGCCGCTCCGGCCTCCTCGCCAATCTGGTCGCCGAGAGTCACCCATGTGCCGATGGACAACGCCGAGACTTTGAGTCCGGACGATCCGAGATTCCGATATTCCATGGAGGGTCTCCTCTTCCAGGCGAGAACCTAATGTACATGAAAAGCGCCGCTGGAGATAGTCAACGACCGGTCCTCTCTTGTCCGCATTGACATTTACGATCGCCTGAATTATGAATCCCCCAGAGCATCTCGAAGGAGGATGGAAAAACCATGAACAAACGTCCGCTGATCGTTCTTGGCGGCCTCGTTTTGATCCTGGGCGGCCTGGCCGCCTGCAGCAAGGGCGAAAAAAACGCGCCGGCGGGCACGACGCCGATCGATCAATTGATCCAGGACGGGAAAGCTCCGGTCGTGGTCGGGAACCTTTTCCGCGGCATCAGCCCGGTCGCGCCGACGTTCACCGTCGCGGTCACCAACATCAGCGACTGCCCGGTGTCTTTGCTCAAGGGAGTGATCCTCTTTTATGACGAAGCCGGCGCCTACATCCCCGATTCGAAGCACGAGATGGGGTATTCCGACATCTCCCCCATCGAGCCCGGCGCGAAAATAGAACTTCAGACGATGACCCCGAATGACAAAGCCGTCGGCGGCAAGTGGATCATCAAAGAAGTCATCTACGAGAAAGAGACCAAGTTCAAAGAATACGGCAAGCTGCCCATGAAGTGGACGAACAAAAAATATGACGCCGAATTGGCGGCGGCCGAGGCCAAGAAGTAGAAGCGCCCGCGATCGGTGGGCCGGCTACCGCCGGCGAAAAGAAGGGCGGAAGACGATCCGCAGAAAGGCTTGGACGTCGAGCCCGTCGACGCGTCCGTCGGCATTCAAGTCCGCGAGCGGGTTCCATTCGTCGGGAGCCGGGGCTCCCCCGGTTCCGAACCCGGCCGTTCCCAGGCGGGAGACGAGACTCGAGACGTCCCGGTCGTCGATACGGCCGTTCATATCGAGGTCACCCAGGAGGGCCGGTTCCAATTCCCGTCCCATATGGGCCACGAGAAGACAAAAAATCTCGGCCAGGGAGGGACGGATCTCCGCGTCCCCGGGGACGGGGGCGAAGCCGTGGTTGGCGTTTTTGACTTTGATGAGCGCGCCGCCGTTCCCGGCCGCGCGCAGCCTTTCGGCGAATATCTCCGCCTGCCGATAAGGCACGACGTCGTCGCTCTCGCCGTGCACGACGAGAATCGGCGGGCCGGCCGCGCGGACATACGTAACGGGTGACGCCCAGGCGGCGGTCGCCGGGCAGTCCGGCGGCGGGCAGCCGAGCAAATCGGTCAGCATGTCCAGGATGGAGGCGGGGCTTCCCTGCGCATAATCGTTCAAATCGGTCGGTCCGAACCAGCCGACCGCGGCCCGCACTTCACTGGAGACGCCCTCCAGTCCCGGACCCTCCAAGCCGTCGGCCGCGTTCGTCGTTCCCAAAAGAAAAGCCAGGTGGGCGCCGGCCGACGCACCCCAAGCGCCGATGCGGTCGGGATCGATGCCGAAAGCCGCCGCGTTGCGTCGCAGGAACCGGATGGCCAGCTTGGCGTCCTGGATTTGAGCCGGAAAACGGAAGCGGGGCGCCAGCCGGTAGTCGACCGAGGCCACGGCAAAGCCGAGCTGGTAGAACATGACATGGTCGGGACTGAGGAGGACGCCGGATTTGTCGCCGCCCCGCCAGCCGCCGGGGTGGAAATAGACGACGAGCGGGACGCTTTGGGCGGCGCAGAGGACGGGTTTGGCGTAGTCGAGCTTCAGCTCGAGGCCCTCGGCGGTCCCATAGACGACGTCGATTTTCATGTCCAAGGCGGGAGCTGCGAGCTCGGGATTCGGCGGAAGCGGTCCGGGAACGGGCCGTGCGCCCAGCTTCCATTCCTGGGCGCCGGCCCCGAGCAGGGCCGCCCAAAGCAGGAGCGTTGCGCATCCGAGCAACGGTTTTATGATCCTCTCCGAACCTTTAGGCATGCGCGCGATCCCCGTTCGTTCCGCAGATAACGCCGAAGGAGCAATAATCGCAGGCCTGTTCGCGGCGCCGGGCGGGATCGAAGGGCACGGCCGGATCGGCGACCTCCACGAGGAGGCGGCCGATGATCTCTTCCATCAGGGCGACGCGGCGGAGGATTTCAGCCTCTCGCGAGGCGCGCGCGGCGGCGATTTGATCGGGTGAAGATTTCGGATCGTCGATGGTTTTGTCCCAGGCGCGGATCATGGTGTCGCCCGCATAGGCGGAGTATTCGATCCGCGGGCTGAGCCGGTTGCGGCCCAGCATGACGAACTGGGCGTTGATCTTTTGCCGCGGCGTCAGGACGCGCGACAGGATGAGGTTGTAGAGCGGCAGCTGGACGCTTAGCGCGTATTTGGTCCACGATTCGCGGTCCTCGAGAACTAGCTTGCCGAACGTGATGCTCAGGTATTTCGTCTTCGCCGCGGTCTTGTAATCGAGCACGAAAAAGTCTTCGCCGCGCATCTCCGTGCGGTCGATTTTCGCGGTCAGCTTGAAAGCGCGGTATTCCGTGCCGACTTTCTTTTCCAGCCCCAGGATCCGGAGTTCTTTCCCCTCCCCCTCGAGGGCCTCGATAGTCCGCGCCTGATAGTCCGTCAGGAACTCCTTCAAATGGCTCTGCATCTGGAGTTTCATCAGGTAGAGCCCGCCGCTCAAGTCGTCTCCAAAGCTCTCCCGGAAGCGCCGTTCGATGAGCGCCTCCATGTCCCGCGGGTTCAAATCCGCGCTCCGCACCACCCGCCCGGCGAACGGGGCGAAATACTCCTCCAGAACGGAGTGGACGAACGTGCCGATGTCCTTCTTCTCCATCCCTTCGCCGACGTCCTCTTTTTCCCGCAGGCCCAGGACGTACGCGTAATAGAACTGGAGCGGGCACTTGAGGTAGCTGTCGAGGGCGGTCGCCGAATAGGTGAATCCCCGCAAAAATTCAACCGCCGCGGCGCTCTTCCCCACCGCTTCGGGCCGGGCCGCCTGCAGGGCGACCTGGTAACGGACGGTGCGGACGAATTTCCCGGCTTGCTTCTCGCCCGCCCGCTTCTGCTTCTCCCAGACGGCCTTCTCCACGAAGCGGCTGCGCTCCTTGTCGTTGTTTTCGACGAAGAGCAGGCGGACCCGCCTGGCCCCGCGGACGAGAGTGTCGAGGTAATACTCCATGCGCCGCTCGTTCTCCCGGTACGTCGGCAGGCCCAGCGCCCGCCGCGCGGCGAACGGCAGCAGCGAGTCGGCCCGCTTGGAGGCCGGCAGGACGTCCTCGTTCAGGTCCAGGATGAAGACGTCCTCGAAGGGCAGTCCGCGCGTCTCCCAGAAGCCCAAGACCTGCAGGCCGTGGAGCGGCGTGCCTTCAAACGGCACCGTGCCGGCTGAAACGACCTTGCGGAACAGATTGAAGTAGCTTCCCGGCTCGGTGAAGGCCGTGGCGCCGAGAAGCGATCGGCCGAGCGCGTCGAGCTGGGCCATGAAAGCCTCGGCGTAGGGATGGAAAAAATAATGACGGCGGGCGGAGCTCTTCTCGTAAATGAAATCGAGGGCGGCGACGAGCTTAGCGGCGAAATCGCCGACGTCGCGGATGGCCCGGAAAGGCGTGATGAGCGCGGCGTGGATCGCCCGCAGATGGTCCATGAACGCGGCCACGTCGGGCGCATTCTCGACGTTGACCGTCCGCTCTTGCACCGCCCGCCGGATGGACGGGTCGCTTTCCAGTTCTTCGAGCGGCCAGAAAGCCCGCGTGCGCCGGGCGGTCAGTTCCTCCTCGACGGCGTGGAAGAGGATGCGGGTGAAGTCGGCCCGCTTTTCGCGACCCCAATAAATGTTCTTGGTATACGGGTGCAGAACGAAGCGCAGATAATGCGGGGCGTAGACGCGGCCCTCCTCGTCCACCGACTGGACGAGCTCCAGGAGCTTATCGAAAAAGCTGTAGATCGGCGTGCGGGCCAGCGGATAGCCGAGCGAAATATTGAATTCCTCGGGGTTGAGCGCGGACAGCGTCTGCTGGTAGAGCGGGAAGAGCGTCTCCGAAGCGGGCAGGACGATGACCGTGTGTTCGTTGAGGCGGGCGCGGTCGGCCAGGATCGGCGCCAGGGCCTTGTTCAGGGCGAAGACCTGGCCGTGGGCGTCCGGGCTTTTAATGATCTCGATCTCCGCCTGTTGCGGCGGCTGCCCGGTTGCGCCCCCCGCCTCCGCCTTCATGGCCCGCGCCTTCATCTCCGGATCGCCCACCCCCAGCCGATCGAGCGCCTCGCCGATCCCCTTTCCTTCGAGCAAAAGAAGTTCGAATTTCGGCGGTAGGGGCCCCGGGCTTTGCCCGGGGATCTGATTCCGCCGCACTCGGCCGTGGCAATAATCCACGGACGAGTGGTCCCAGGCCGACATCTTTTTGATGAGCAGGGCCTCGGCCCTGGTCAGGGCGAAGAATCCCGCGAAAATGATCCGCTCGATATCCTCGAACAGCTCCGGCTCGATCGCCTCGGCGACCGCGCTCAGCCGCGATGACCGCGTCGAAAGCCCGCGGACGGCCAGGATTGCGTAGAATTTCTCATAAAAATAGGAAACGGCCTGGAGCCGCTCCAGAGTCGCTTCGGGAACGGACGTCTCGCCCCAGAAATCCGCCTTGGCCAGCCCTTCTTTGGTCACCGAAGCGCCCGCCAGTTCTTCCAGGTCCCGAAAAAGCTTGGTCCCCAGGGGGAAGAACTGATCGGCCGTCAGGAAATGCTCCCGGCCCAGCCGGTTGGGGGCGCTCCGATGGATCTCGAACAGGATGGCGACGGCGTCCAGGGCGTCGATCAACCGGTCCCGCCGCCCCATCCGCTCGCCGTAAACCTGGTCGACGAACGTTTCGATCGAGCCGCTGCGCGGCGGGATGAAGGCGCTTCCTTCGCGTCCGGCCAGCGTCTTGCGCAGGTAGTAGGCGGGCCGGCGCTCGGGGAAAATGACCCAGTGGCGGGAATAATCCTTTCCCTCCGGCCGGAGGCGCCCGGCCACGGAGGCGATCAGCCCCGTCTTGGGGGAGACGAATTCCAGGCTCATTCCACCGTCTCCCATTTCCGGCGGTCCACGTAGGCCAGGATCCCGCGGACGGGCCGCCCGGGGAAAACGTCCTGGACGATCCGGATGTAGGCGCGGACCTGGGTGCGGTCGGATTCATCGAGGCGGGACCGAAACGCGTCGCTTCGCCCCTCGCCGGCGTCCTCCGCGCCGGTCTTGTAATCGATGATGTGAACGGCGTCCGGATCGACCACGACCCTGTCCAGGCGATAAGCGCGGCCGGCCGCATCGCAGAAAGTCAGTTCGCGCATCACGCGCCGGTCCGGACGCGGCTCGAAAAATCCGGCCAGCGGCGATCCGCTCAGGCTGCCCGCCAGCGCCCGGGCGATCTCGCCATAGACGGCCGCTTCCGCTTCGGCGGGCCGAAGGGCTTCCACCGCCCCGGCCAGCGCTTCGTCCCATCCCGCCCTGACGAATTCGACGCCGGCCAAGATCCGGTGGGCCAGCTCGCCGCGCCGCCGGTTCTCATAATTGAGCGTGTCGCGCGGATTGGGGGGAAGCTCGAACGGCCCCCCCAGGCGTTCCGTCAAAGCAGCCTCGCTCTCGAACTTTTGGACGGGCCGCCGGATGGGCGGTTTCCGCTCCGCCGAGACAAACGGCTCGCCGAGCAGGTCGAAGGGGAATTTGGCCCGCGGGCTTTTGACCCCGACCACATAGAGCTCGGACTCGGCCCGGGTCAGCGCGACATAGAGCGTGTTTAGCCGGTTGACCTCGTCCTTGCGCTTCGTCGCTTCGTAGATTTCTTTGAGCCGCGGATCGGCCTCGGCCAGGTCCTTGTTGATCTTGTAAACGCGGACTTCCCCCCAGCCGCCGTCCTCCCCGGCCTCGGCACCGCCCGGGCCTGCGTCGATATAAAAATCGGGCGGCTGCCACTTGTCGCCGTAGAGAAGAAGGAGGACGACGGGAAAGCCCAGGCCCTTGGCCTTGTGGATGGTCATGATCTTGACGGCGTCGATCCCGGAGGGGACGTCGATCGTCCACCCCTCGCCGCCGGCGTCGGCGGTGAAACCCAGGAATTCCTGGAGGTCGTTTTTGCCCCGGCCTTCGAAGTTCTTGATGGTTTCCAGGAACTTGGCCAGGGCCGCTTCCTCGCCGGGGAAGAGCCGGAAGAGATCGAAGAGGCGGAAAATCGCCACGGCCAGATCGTACAGCGGGTAATAGCCGACGGCCTTGAACAGGGGCTCGAAGAAGCGGTCCCAGTCCTCTTTATGGCGCTCGCGGAAAGCCGTGTAGAGCGGCGCGCTCTCGCGCCGGCGGTCGAAGAGAAAACTCCGCCGGTTTTCGATCGATTTCCCGCCGCCGGAGGCGCGGGCGAAGATATCACCCAGCAGGAAGGCGGCGAAGGACAGGCCGTCGGGCGGCGAATCCAGGAAACGCAAAAGGGCCAGGATCTCGCCGATGATCTTGCGCTCGCGGATATCCAGGCTGCTGAAGGGGATGAAAGGGACCCCCGTTTTGTCCGGATGTTCAGGGTCCGGCATTTCGTTCAGCCAGGCCGCGACGTCGACGACGGATTTGTTCTTATAGGTCAAGACGGCGATGTCGGAGTAGGCATAGCCGCGCTGTACGAGTTCGGCGACGAGGGATTGGATTTTCGCTTTTTCCGGCGGATCGTCGGATTTGCCGTTTTCGTCCTCATCGTCCTCTTCATCCGCTTGTTTTTCGAGAATGACGTAATCGACATATCCCGCGCCTTTATTGGCCGGGACGACTTCCTGATGGAACTCGTCGAGCCCGCTCAGTTTAGCCGTATCCGTGTATTCCGATTCACTTTGAAAAACCTTCTTGACGAAATCGAGGATCGCCTCGCCGCTGCGGTAATTCCTCCTCAGCTCCTCGACCTGGATCTCGGTCGAAGGGAACCGCTCCGCCCCGTCTTCCAACCCCTTCATGATCCGGTAGTCGGCGTCCCGGAATCCGTAGATGGCCTGCTTGGTGTCGCCGACGACGAACAGGCTCCCGCCCTTGCTCAATGATTCCTCGATGAGCGGCCGGAGGTTTTTCCATTGGATGGGCGAAGTGTCCTGGAACTCGTCGATCAAATAATGGTCGATGCGGTCGCCGAGGCGGAAATAGATGTCCGGGACGATCCCCGCGTCCATGTACCGGGCCAGCTGTTTGTTCATGTCCTCGATGAAGACGACACCCTGCTGACGCTTGACGCGGTCGAGCGTTCCGGCCAACGCCTGGTAGGCCTTCAAATAGGGCGAAAAGAAATCCCGGGCGTACAACGAACCGTATTGGCGGGCCAGAATCTCCAGCCGCTTCCAATCCTCGGCGATTTGATCATAGCTGCCCGAAGCGGCGCTCGTCTTCCCCTTTCCCGCCGGCTTCTTGACCGGCACGGTCTTGAAGCTGGCCCCGATCAGGCCGCTGAAGCGCTTTTCCCGGATGGCCGGGATGACCCGGGAAAAAAAATGGCTGCGCGCGCTTTTCTCCAGCCCGCAGGCCTCGACCGCGCGTTCGAGATCGTCCGCCCGGGCCGTGATCTTCTTGATGACCCGGGCGTACTCCTTGCCCAGCTTGTCGATGACCAAGTCCCCGCTTTGGGCCGTCAGACGGCCGTAGAAGGAGGTGAGCTTCTCCAGGACCGGCGAGGTCGGGTCCCAGGCAAACGCCGCGTCGGCGTCCTGATAGAGAAGAAGATAATCGAGGATGCTGCGGAAGATCGCCGCTTCCGCCGATTGGGCCCTGATCGTGCGGAGGTATCGATAGAACGCATAATCGACGAGTTCGGCATGTTCGAGGACGATCTCGAAGTCGGGCGAAAAACCCAGGTCCACGGCCGAAGCCTTGAAAACCGCGGCCATGAAGCTGTCGATCGTTTCGACCTGGAAATCGGTGTAATCGGCCAGAATCCGCTCGACCGCCTCTCCGGCCCGATGCGGCAATACATGCGGCGCTATTTTTATCTTTTCGAGAAGCTCGCCGATCCGTTTTTCGTCCTTGAAATACCCATCCTTGAGCCACTCGATGATGCGGCCCTTCATCTCCCGCGCCGCGTTCTTGGTGAAGGTGATGGCCAGGACGTTCTGCAGTTCGGATCCGAGGGACGCTTCCCGTTCCCGATCCGGCTCCAGGACGAATTTCAGGAATCGCAGCGACAGGGCGTGCGTCTTGCCCGATCCGGCGGAAGCTTTGAGGAGGATGCTGTCAGGTTGAGATCGGCTCATGCCAGCCGAATGATAGCATTTTCGAGAAGGGGAAAAAACTGGTCATTTACAACGTCCATTCCTCTTTCGCCTTGAAAAAGCCCCTCGGCCTGGAGATCTTCATCGACGGAAATCTGAAGGCGACGGGGAGCTTTAAGGTCCTTTGATCAGGCCTTCATTTTCTCGGCGAACGTCCCGATTTCGTCTTCGCGGATCTTGACGATCGTCTCCGTGACGCCCGAGATCTTCTTGATGATGGCCCGCTCCAGGAAGTTCATCTTGTCAAAATCGAAGATGCCGCCAAAGAGTCCCGTGGCCGCGGCCTGCTCGATCAGCTCGGCCGGATACGAAGCGCGGAATTCGGCCTCGGCCTTTTCGCCCTCCTCCATATGGCACAGGAACAGGCCGAGCTTTTTGGCCTTCAATTCCGCGAGATGGCTGGCGCAGAAGGATTGGACCGCCTTCTGGATCTTCCCGGCGTGGATCGAGCCGCCGACGATGATGGCCTCGAACCCGGCCAGGTCGGGCGCCTTGTCCTTCTTGAGATCGACGACAATCGTTTCTCCGCCGAGCTGGGCGGAGAGTTTTTCGGCGCACAGGCCCACGCTACCGTGGCTGGTGGCGTACGCGATCAAGGTTTTCATGGATGACTCCTCGGGACGCCTACCCATACCAAAAAAGGGGGGCGGATGACAAGAGGAGGCCGGGCCTACGGTCACCCTCGCTGCTTGTGATATCATTCTCACAGGAAAAGAGTCCTTAAAAAGAGGAGATATCTTGGGAACGATCAAGCGGCGCGCCTTCCTCAAAAAGGGCCGGGTCATCCCGGGCGATCGCCTGGAAGGGACGCTTCCCGGCGGCGTGGGCAAATGGCAGGCGGAGCGGAAACGGTGACGCCGCGATGAGGCGGCGGCCGGCGGGCCCGCCCCGGCGCCGGGGACGCGGCTTCGGATCCGTCTTCATCCTGCTGATCGTCTTCGCGGCCGCGGCCGGGGGAGCGCGGCACACTCCCGCCGCGGAGGACGACGTCCGCAAAACCGAGACGATCGTCCCGGGGATCGAACAAATCGAGATCCGGCGCGGTGATTTCTCCACGGCGCCGGGCAACGACCGCTGGACGATCCACGTCCTTGTCCTCGATCCGGCGAAGATCCGGCTCGGTCTGGGCATCGCCCTGGATGAGATCGTCGGGTCCGAGACGACGAGCTCGATCGCCGTCCGGCACGGCGCCGTCGCCGCCGTCAACGGCGGCTACTTCCGCACGACCGGCCTCCTCAAGGGCGAACCGGCCGGGATGCTGGCGGTCGGCGGCAAGGTTCTGAGCGAGCCGGCCAAGGGCCGCGCTTCGCTGGCCGTTACGAACGCGGGCGGCAAAGTCCAAATCGCCTTCGCCCACGTCGCGATCAAGGCCGAGCTTCAGGTCGAAGACGGCCCCTCCTGCGCCGTCAACGGGTTCAATCGCGATCGGGCGCCCAACGATCTGATCATCCTGACCACCGAATTCCATCGGACGACGCTGACCGACCCAAGCGGCATGGAAGCCATCGTCAAGGACGGGCGCATCATCGAAATCCGAGACAAGCTCGGCAGCGCGCCCATCCCCGAAGACGGTTTCGTGATTTCCGCTCGCGGGGCGGGCCGGGACTGGATGCGCCTCAGTCTCCGGCCGGGCGCGCGTGTCGAGATTAAAACCGAAATCAACGCTCGGCCGGCGCTTCCCTTCAAGCCCGACTTCATCCTCGGCGGCGGGCCGCGCCTGCTCGCCGGCGGGAAGCCCGTCCCCTCCGAGGCCGAGGCCTACCCCGCGGATTTTTACACGACGCGTCATCCCCGCACGGCCGCCGGCCTGCGCGGCGACGGCGCAATCGTCCTGGCAGTCGTCGATGGACGCCAGCCGAAAATCGGTGTGGGCCTGTCGATCGACGAGTTGTCCGCGCTGATGGCGGAGCTGGGCTGCGTCGAGGCGATCAACTTGGACGGCGGCGGCTCGTCGACGATGGTCGTCGGGGGCCGGGTCGTCAACAGCCCCGCGGACGCGGCCGGGGAACGGCCGGTCAGCGACGCCCTGTTGGTGTATCGAAAATAGGACGACCAGCGAAGACGCTTGCCGTTGTACGTTCTTGGTATGTATAACGGCCTCTATTTTCACGAGTCGTTAGACATACCAAGAGCGTACGACGATTAGCGAAGACACGTGCCGTCGTAAGTTTTATATTCTTCCGACGACCAGCGAAGACGCTGGTTGACATAAAAGCCGATCCTCACTATAAATCCAGCCATCCCATCCGGAGGGCCTCATGCCTAAAAAGAATCCCATGACCGTGATTCTGTCGGCCGTTCTCGTTCTCGCCGCCGCGGCTCCCCAGGACCCCCAGGCAAAGCCCGGGGCCCCCACCGCGGCACCCGCACTTGGTTCTAATCCAAGTGCGAGTACGGCGGAACCTGACCCCCAGGCAAAGCCCGGGGCCCCCGCCGCGGAATGGCCCATGCTGATGCATTACGACCAGGCCCACATCGCCCAGATCGCCCTGCCCATCGGCGGAATCGGGACGGGGACGATCTCGCTGGGCGGGCGCGGAGATCTCCGCGACTGGGAGATCATGAACCGCCCGGCCAAGGGCTTCGCCCCCGGCGCGCCGTTCTTCGCCGTCCGGGTCAAGCCGGCCTCCGGACCGGCCAAGGTGCGCGCCCTTCAAGGCCAGGTCGAGCTCTATCAATACGAGGGGCCGAGCGGCGTCAAGAACGCGACCAACCCGAACCTCCCGACGTTTAGCCGGGCCTCGTTCGATGGCTCCTATCCCTTCGGCATTGTCCATCTCTCCGACCCGGCCATGCCCGTCACCGTGCGCATCAAAGGCTGGAATCCTCTCATCCCCACGGACGCCGACGCCAGCGGCATCCCGATCGCCGTTTTAACATACGAGATCACCAACGGGACCGCTGAGGAACTGACCGTCTCCGTGTGCGGCACGATCCAGAATTTCATCGGCCGTGACGGCGTCAAGGTCATTCCCTCGAAGAATCGCAACGTCTTCCGCAAGGGCGAGGCCGTGCAGGGCCTGTTCATGAAGTCGGAAACGGCCCCCTCCGACGCCGAACAGTGGGGCACGATGGCCCTGACCGTCCCCCTGGCCGAGGACGCCACCTACCGCACCGCCTGGCTCGAAGCGGGCTGGGGCACGTCGCTTCTCGATTTCTGGGACGATTTCAGGGACGACGGCCGCCTTTCCGAGCGCCAAGCGAAAGGCGACGAGCCCAAGGCCTCGCTCGCCGTCCAGGCCCGCATTCCGGCCCACGGGGTGCGCGCGTTTCCATTCTATATAACCTGGAGTTTCCCGAACCGCACGGCCTGGGCGGCCAAGCCCCTGCGCAACTATTACGCGCTCGCCTATCCGCAGGCCTGGGACGCCGCCGACAAGACGGTCCCCCGCCTGCCGGCGCTGGAAGCGGAGACCGGGGCCTTTGTGGCCGCGTTTCTCGAGAGCGATCTTCCCAAGGTGGTCAAGGAATCGGCGCTCTTCAACCTCAGCACCCTGCGCACGCAAACGTGCTTCCGTACCGAAGACGGCAAATTCTATGCCTGGGAGGGCTGCGGCGACAAGGATGGCTGCTGCTGGGGCTCGTGCACGCACGTCTGGAACTACGAACAATCAACGGCTTTCCTGTTCGGCGAGCTCAGCCGATCCATGCGCGCGGTCGAGTTCGGATCGCAGACGGACGACAACGGCTTGATGAGCTTCCGGGTCAAGCTCCCGCTCACCGAGGAGCGCTGGGGCAAGGCCGCCGCCGACGGCCAGATGGGGTGCATCCTGAAAATGTACCGCGACTGGCAGCTTTCGGGCGACACGGCGTTTTTGAAAACGCTCTGGCCGCGGGTCAAGAAGGCGCTGGAATTCTGCTGGATCCCTGGCGGCTGGGACGCCGACAAGGACGGCGTCATGGAGGGCTGCCAGCACAATACGATGGACGTCGAATACTACGGACCCAATCCGCAAATGGGTCTCTGGTATCTGGGCGCCTTGCGCGCCGCCGAGGAGATGGCCCGGGGAGCAGGCGACGCGGCGTTCGCCAAGATCTGCCGCGCCCTGTTCGAGAACGGCAGCCGCTGGATCGACGCCAACCTCTTCAACGGCCGCTATTACATACACAAGGTCGTGCCGCCCAAGAGGAAGGAGGACATCGCCCCGCCGCTGCTGGTGGGCATGGGCGCGGCCGACGTCGCCAATCCCGATTACCAACTGGCCAACGGCTGCCTGGTCGACCAGCTCGTCGGGCAGGCCATGGCCCACGTCTGCGGGTTGGGCTATCTCGTCAAGCCGGAAAACGTGCGGACCACACTGGCCAGCATCGTCCGGTATAACCGCATGGATTCGATGCGCGACCATTTCAACTGCATGCGCACGTTCGCCCTGGGCGACGAGGCCGCCCTGCTCATGGCCGGCTACCCCGATGGGCGGCCGGCCAGCCCCTTCCCCTATTTCACCGAGGTCATGACCGGCTTCGAATATGCAGCGGCGGTCGGGATGCTGTATGAAGGGATGACGGCGGAGGGCCTGCGCTCGATTACCGACGTGCGGGCGCGCTACGACGGGCTCAAGCGCAGCCCCTACGACGAGGCCGAATGCGGCCATCATTACGGCCGGGCCATGATCGCCTGGGCCGAGGCCCTGGCCCTGACGGGATTTCATTACTCGGGCGTGGCCCAATCCCTGGAGATGGCGGCCAAGGACGGGCGGTTCTTCTGGTCGAACGGCCAGGCCTATGGAACGGCCGTGCTGAAGAAAACGGGCAATCGGCTGGCGGTGACATGGAGCGCGCTCAAAGGCGAAATCGTCTTCAAGACCTTCACCGCAGCGGGGTTCGCAACAAAGTCTTTTCCCCGGCCTCAGACGGTCCAGCCGGGGGCGGAAGCGACGTTCGAACTGTGGGCGAAGAAGTAGATCAGCGGCCCCAGAGCTCGACGACGGCCCGGCGGGCGGCGTTGTTGAGCTTGCGGTAGCGGAAGATCACTTCTCGCACACGGCGGGCGTTTCCGGGCAGGTCGACGATCAGCCGGTCACGCTCCACGAACAGTTTCTCGCGCAGGTTGAAGTCCTCGGAAGCGCCGCTCTCGAAGATGACCCGGATGTTGTACACTTCGACCGGGTTCATACGGGCCACGACGATCAACTGGCGGAGCGGGCCGGCGGCCCGTGAGACGGGGATCGTGTCGCGGTCGATGCCGAAATTGACTTCGCGCTTGCCCAGGAATTCGGCGCCGGCGGGGATGATATTTGAGAAACAACTGGAGAGAACGAGGGGTCCGGCGATCAACACGCCGGTCAGGAGAATCTTCCACCCTTTCATGAATCCTCCTCAGGATTTATTTTTCGGAGATATTATAACACAGTGGGGCGCGCCGCTCAACGCTCATGATTGGATCTCCGAAATGATAGAATAGAGGAAGGAGGCGCACCATGTCCAGAGCGCTGGTCTGTTATTACAGCCATTCTCACAACACCGAAAAGATGGCCGTCCGGATCGCCGAAGTCTTGAACGAAAAAGGCCTGCCGGCCGACTTGAAAAAAGCCGAGGACGTCCAGCCGTCCGAGCTCCTGGCCTATGATTGCCTGGTCTTCGGCTCGCCGACCTATTACGGCACGATGGCCTGGCCGCTGAAGAAGCTCATCGACGAGAGCGTCAAGCACCACGGCAAGCTCAAGGGCAAGGTCGGCGGCGCGTTCACGTCCTCCGGCAACCTGGCCGGCGGCAACGAGACGACCATTTTGGACATCCTCAAGGCGCTGATGATCCACGGCATGATCGTCCAGGGCGACCACCAGGGGGATCACTACGGCCCCGTGGCCGTCGGACGTCCCGACGCCCGCTCGTTCAAAAGCTGCGAGAAATACGCCGAGAAGCTGGCCGCCCTGACCAAGAAATTGTTCGGCTGACCCCCGAACTTATAGGTTCCTTTTTCCGCAGCGCTGCAATCACCGCCGCGACCGATGAATCTCCCCGTTTGCCACGTTGGCCATAAACTTCCGGCCGCCATGAGCGCAACTTGCTCGACGACCTGTGAAGGCGGAGGCGGGGCGGACGCTCAGCGATCCAGATATCCCGCCCGGTGCCCGACTGCGTAAAATCCGGTCTTAGTCTTGACCGTGATTTCCCGGAACCGGCCGTCCCCGGCCGGGGGGGCGGGCAGGTAGGTCAAGACGTAATACTGGGCCGCCGCCTGGGCCACCGCCTTGAAGCCGGCGCCCGGATTGCTGGAAGTGTCGATCAGTCCGCCCGTGGCCTGGACGATATCGGAGAAGATCCGGAAAGCGTCCTGGGACTGCTCGGCCATGTTGATGCCGAATTCGTACTTGGCCTCCCGGTCCATGAAGATGAAGTTGAAGACGGCGCCCGAGTCGGCGAAGGCCGCTCGAATGCGGGCGGCGTCGAAGGAGAAATCCCTCTTGTAGAAGGCGAAAAGCTCCTGCAGGCCGGCCAGGATGTCATCCCGGTCCTGGTTCATGCTCATGAGCGTCGTCAGTGTCGCGGAGCCGATCTCGGGCCGGAATTCGCGCTGGTAGAAGAGGAAGACGAAATTCGTTCCCGGCGATTTCTTGATGCTGGCGGCGAAATCGAGGAAGCGCTTTTGGTCGATCAGGCGCATGGCCTCGAGTTTGATCAGGGTGCTCTTGTAGCGGGGAAGAAGGAACTCCAGGGAGAAATCGGCGTTGGAGGAATCCGATTCCATGTCGGCGTCGAACCGCGAACCTCCGCCGATGGCCTTGACGATCCGTTTCAGGTCGTTGAGGACGGAGCGGTATTCCCCCGCGCTCGTCTGGATGTCTTTGCGCAGGAGCTTGTTCATCTCCTTGGCGATCTCGGCCCTGGGTTTCTTTCCATAAGCCTGGGGAGTCAGGGTGTAGGGCTTCATCGGGGTGACGATGGTCAGAATATCCTGGGGAGTGAGGACGGAGGCGAAGAGATGGTCAATGGCCTCCTCGATCCGGCTGTTGGACTCGGTCATCTGGAAGAGGAGGTAGAAGTGGCGGCCCGAGGCGGGCTCGGAAACGCCCTCGGCCCGGACGACCTCGCCGTTGCGGACGAACTGAAGGCCCTCAATCTTCTGGGGAACGCCGCTATCGAAGAGCTCGAAATCGGCCAGCGAAAGCGAGTCGACGAACCGTTTTCCCTCGGTCACCCGGAGAGAGACTTTGATGAAGTTCGTCCCGGAAGACGTGTCTTGGGAGCTCGAGGTAAACGCCGACGAAGAGGCGCTCATCCCGCAAACGAGGAGGGTGATCATCCCGAGCGAGGAAACGATAGGCTTCATGTTGTCC
>Ga0315275_10001392_pt1 | contig 21278 bp, 16 predicted proteins | sample YL17G03_0_MG_FD_205557 | JGI IMG/M metagenome (GOLD analysis project Ga0315275, IMG submission 205557) | Sediment microbial communities from Yellowstone Lake, YNP, Wyoming, USA - YL17G03_0 | ecosystem: Environmental > Aquatic > Freshwater > Lake > Sediment | place: USA: Wyoming | collected...
CCCGAACACCGCAGGCAGTCCGGGAATGATGAACAGGAAGATCATGATGATGCCATGGAGGGTGAAGAACGTGTTGTAGGTCTGGGGCTCCATGATGGTTTTCCCGGGGGCCAACATCTCGAGGCGCATGAGGAATCCCAGAAGCACCGCGATGGCAAAGAAGAACATCATGGTGGCAAAATACAGCAACCCGATCCGCTTGTGATCGGTGCTGAGAATCCACGCCCAGATCCCGTGGCGCTTCGTCTCGACATGATAGAAATCCGGCACGGCGGCCGGCGCCGTGTTATGTTGATTGACCATGCCTCGGATTCCTTTCTGCAGTCTTCTTCCCCGGCCTCACAAGGAAAAGCACGACAAAGAGCGCAACGCCGATCACCATCAGCACAAGGGCGATGCGCAGAATGTTGAGCGCGTAGGTGTGTGCTTCGGGATCATAGCTGTAGCAGAACGTCAGGATTTTCGCGATCGTCGGGCTGACGCGTCCGTCCGAGGCTTCGATCAGCGCCATCTTCACGTCGAACGGCAGATACTGAATGCCGTTGATGTACCGTGTGATCTTCCCTGTCGGTGAAAGAACGATCAGCGCCGTGGCGTGAACGAAATCGTTCCCATCCGGCTTGAAATAGAATCCTGCTGCGCCCGTGAACCTCATGATGGTCAGGCTGTCCGCCGTGCAAAAGTGCCAGCTCGCCGGATCGATCTTCCGCGTCATCGACGCCAGATAGCTCGCCTTCTTGGAGGCTGCGAGCTCCGGAATCTCACGGGGATCGAAGCTGACGGTCAGTATCTGATAGTCCTTCCCCGGTTCCAGGTCCATCTTGTCAACAGTGTGTGACAGTTCTGTCAGGAGGGGACTGCAGATCCCCGGGCAGCGGTAGTACACAAATGTCAGAATCGTGGGTTTCGTCAGGACCTGCCGAAGGGGCAGGAGAGTTCCCGTCTCATCGTACACCTCGATATCAAGTGGCACGGTCTGGCCAAGTTTTTCCACGATACCCAGTTCCGGTCGTTGTTGCCCGGCTGCAGGGCACACGCTCGCCACCAGGATCACCCCCGGCAAAAGCCAGGTGCGCACAAAGCGTTGGAACACCATACGGTATGTCCTCTCATCCTTCACGGTTCTTGCGCAATGCTGTGATGTAGCGATACAGCTCCGACCACTCCTGATCGCTCATGGCCAGGATGCCGGGCCGGAAGCCAAGAGCGATGGGATCCGCGGAGACACATCGCTTGAAATCCTCGATGCCGGCAAATGCTTTCGTACGGCCGACGAGTCCTGCGATCACCCGTTGCAGATCAAAGGAGACGTTGCGGAGGAGCTTCGCTCCTTCCGAGCTACCGTTCACCTCGACGAGAAGGGTTGCAGCATCTGTCCTCCGTTGCTTCTCTTCTGCAAGGATGAGCTGTGTTGCTTTTCTGACCGGTATCTGACCCGGTGTATTCATCCCCCGGGAAAGCTGGTATGTGGTCTCCAGCTGCTGCAAATCGTCCGGCGTGTCTGCCGGTGGGGCCGGATGGAACGTACGGACGTAGTGCGCTAGCGCGAATCGCTCACGGGGCGGCAGATAGCTGTACGATGCCATCCCGTTCCTGACGATCCCGTCCGTCAATGTCCTGAAGATCTGGGAAACCTTCGCCCCGTTGGTCCACCCCGGTGCCGTGTGGAAGTTGCGTGGGTGCGGGTTCATGGTCGCACCGGCGGGACCGTCTCCCATCCCGTTGTCACCGTGGCACGACGTGCAATTCGCGCGAAATACCTCACGCCCTCGTGTCACCAGGCTATCGGATGGTACCCCGACCTTCAGCACATCCACCGGGGGCAACACCGTGGGCGTTTGCAGCGGAATGTCCTGGACGAATCCCGACGAGTCTGCCGGAAGCGATGGCATGAGGGCGTTCCGTTCCAGGGTGTTGAGATTCCAGGCATAGAAAACGCCCAGGAGCATCAGGACACCGAGAATGTAGAAATACGAGTAGCCGAAGAGCTTCACAGGTTTCTTCAGGAGGTCTTTGAAGTCCATTTCGTCCCGCAGGTCAGGTCTCTGCACTACCGGTCTCCTTGAGCATCAGAGGTGAAAGTCCATCCCACGCGCAAGCTTGGGATCACCGATGGGCATCACCGGATGGCGCCTCATCTTGACTGTCAGCAGCAGCATGACTGCCCCGACAACAATGAGCGGGAAGAAGAGATCGATCCAGGCGAACGTCAGCGTGGGACTGTACGTCGGCATCACGAGCCAGTACAGATCCATCAGGTGTGCGACAAGGATCCAGAGCGCCATGAATTTCAGGCGGCGTGGATCCATTTTCGAATCTTGCGACAGAAGCGCGAAGTACGGAACCGCAAAATGCACGATGATCAGGCCGATGGAGAAATACTCCCATCCCCCCTTCCACCGGGTCATGAACCAGAAGGTCTCCTCGGGAAGATTCGCGTACCATATCAGCAAGAACTGACTGAAGGCGATGTATGCCCAGAAATTGACGAACGCGAACATCAATGCGCCGAGACTATAGTAATGATCGCGTCGCAGGCCGGGAAGGTATCCTGCCTCGTTCAGCCTGACGATTATGTACGTGGCACACGCCACCGCGGCCAGGAATGTGCCGGCAAAATAATACACACCGTAGATGGTTGAATACCAGTGGGGTTCCAGGCTCATTGCCCAATCGATCGCAGTCACGGTCACGGTCAGCGCAAACACCGGTAGGAAGACGGCCGACATCCGGATGTTGAATGTCGTGAGCGCAGGATCGCGCGTGGTATCCTGCTTCAGCGAATTGCGTGTGTAGAGCCAGTAGAAGAGATTCCAGGCCAGGAAAACGACGACGAACCTGATGACAAAGAACTGGAGGTTCAGGTAGGGCTGTTTTGCGTGAAGGGCCCCGCCACCTGCCATGGCTTCGGTGTTGGTCCAGGTATACAGATCGTGCATCGTCAGGAGACAGGGGAGCGCGACCAGGGGCGCAAGCGGGGTGAGTCCGGCGATGAATTCAACCACGCGCCTCATGGGGACGCTCCAGACTGCGCCGCTCATGTACTCGATGGCGATCAACAGAAGCGAGCCGCCGGCAAGGCTGGTCACGAAGAGAAAGAGGACAATATTGTTGAACGCACTCCGTCGCACGTCAACCATGTACGCGGCGGCGATGACAACGACCCCGGCCGCAAGAAGTATCCACGCAAGGCGTTGCACGCTTCCGGGAAGTTCCTTCTTTACAAGCGGGGTTGCGAAGGAGGCGTCGGTCATTTCAGGTCGGACTCCTTTGGATTCTGGGATCTCTGGAGCACACGGACGTACTGGATGATGGCCCACCGGTCATCCCTCGGGATCTGTGATGCATAGGAGGGCATCACGTTCTGCCCGTCGGTGATGACGGCGTAGATACGGGCATCCGGCCAGTTGCGGACTTTGTCGGAGTGCAGCGTCGGAGGATTCGGAAACTGTCCTCGCAACCGGCTGTCCCCTCGTGCAACGTTGCCGTGACAGGGGCTACAGAAGGTCAGGTACTTCTCCCGTCCCCGTTTCATGACCTCCTCCGTCGGAACGAGCGGATTGACGAGGTACGCGGCCGCCGTATCCGGCTTTCCTGCAAAGGCATACGGAAGGGAACCGCGGGCCACCGTTCCAGGGACTGCCCCCCGCATCCCGATTCCGTTGTTGAACAACGAACTGGGTTTCTGGGCCTTCAGCTTCGGCTGGTCGGACATCCAGGTAAACGGTTCGATGAAGAGAAGCTTGTTGAAGGTCACATAGGTGGCGCCCGACACCACGGCCGCGGTGAGAACGAGAACCGCGATGAACTTCGGATCAAACAGGGATTGACCGTGGTTGATGTCGTCGAAGACATAATAGACAGGCGCGATGTCCTTCCCGTTGAGCGACGCAAGGAGTTTCCGCACCGTTGCCTCTTCGAACTGAGGATCGGTCGCAAGGACACAGATGCCGAATTTGTCGGAGGATACGTGACGCATGTACGGCGTGTCGTGGAGCGGGTGGCTGTTGTTGGGAAACTTGAAATAGATCACAATCATCGCGACGACGGAAAGTACCGATGCAAGGAGGACCGTGAGCTCAAAGGAGACCGGAACAAAGGCGGGCCATGACCAGAATGGCTTACCGCCGATCACCAGCGGGTAGTCCACGACGGCTACCCAGGAAATGAACCCAACGGCAGAGAAGGCACCCAGAAGCCCGAACGCCAGCGCAAAGAAGCCCAGACGGGAAGGCTTCAACTTCATCGCGCGATCCATCCCGTGCACAGGGTACGGCGTGTTCACATCGAACTTCGTGTACCCCGCAGAGGCAACGGTGTCGGCAGCATGCACGACGTCGTCAGGGGTATCGAACAGTGCCGTGAGTGCGTAGAGTGATTGTGTGTCCATGCGATCTCAAGTGCTTAGTGACGCGTCGGCTGTGCGCCGCCCACCACCGCCTTCACCTCGGAGATCGAGACCACCGGGAGAACGCGGACGAAAATCAGGATCAGGGTGAAGAACAGGCCGAAGCTGCCGAGGAGTATGCCCACATCGTACACCGTCGGCGTGTAGTATCCCCAGCTCGATGGCAGGAAATCCCGGGAGAGCGACGTCACCACGATCACAAATCGTTCAAACCACATGCCGATGTTCACGAGGATGCCGATCGCGAACATCGCCGGGATCGAGCGGCGGACCTTCTTGAACCAGAAGAGCTGCGGAGAGACCACGTTGCACGTGACCATCGTCCAGTAGGCCCAGGCATACGGACCGAGAGCGCGGTTCAGGAACACGAACTGCTCAAACTGATTTCCGCTGTACCACGCGATGAAGAACTCCATGCCGTATGCGTACCCCACCATGCTGCCCGTCAGAATCATCACCTTGTTCATCTTCTCGAGATGATCCAGCGTGATGATGTGCTTCAGGTTGAACATCTGGCGGACAACAACGAGAACATTCTGCACCATCGCGAACCCCGAGAACACCGCGCCGGCGACAAAGTACGGCGGGAAGATCGTCGTGTGCCATCCGGGTATCACGGAAACGGCAAAATCAAAACTGACGATCGTATGGACGGAAAGCACGAGGGGTGTGGCGAAGCCCGCAAGAATGAGATAGGCTCGCTCGTAGTGCTGCCAGTGCCTGTTGGAATGCCTCCACCCGAGGCTGAAGATCGAGTACAGCAGCTTCTTGATCTTGTTCGCAGTCCTGTCGCGGAGTGTTGCAAGGTCCGGAATCAGACCGAGATACCAGAACACCGCAGAGACCGTGAAATAGGTGGAGACGGCGAACACATCCCAGAGAAGCGGTGAAGTGAAATTGACCCACACGCCGTGCTGGTTCGGGTACGGCGTCAGATAGAGTGTCAGCCAGGGTCGCCCCGTGTGCAGCAGCGGAAAAACGCCGGCGCACATGACCGCAAAGATCGTCATGGCCTCGGCAAATCGCGCGATTCCTGTTCTCCAGCGCTGCCGCAGGAGGAACAGGATTGCCGATATCAGGGTTCCGGCGTGCCCGATGCCGACCCAGAAGACGAAGTTCACGATATCGAAACCCCAACTCACGGGCTGGTTCACCCCCCACACGCCGAGTCCATACAAGAGCGTTACCAGGACGCAGAATGCGCCGATTCCCAGCATGGCGGTTGTCACCCCGAACGCGATCCACCATGTGCGCGAGGGGAACTGGTCCAGTGGCGCCGCGATGACGGCCTCGATGTCCGATGCCCGGGGGTTCCCCTCGACGACAGGCAATTCTCGGGTATACTCGACGACAGCGGTACTCACGCCGGCCCCTCCGAATGAATGTTCCTCAATTTTGCCAGGTAGGTGACGTTGGGCCGGGCATTCACCTCCTCCAGCACGTGATAGCCGAGGTCATGCTTCCGGTACCGGGAAATGTCGGCATTCGGGTCATTCATATCACCGAACACGATTGCCTGTGCAGGGCATGCGTCCTGGCAGGCTGTTGCGACGTCGCTCCCCCGGAGCGGCCGTCCGCGCTCTGCCGCATGCTGTCGAGCTTCCGCAATGCGCTGGACGCAGAACGTGCACTTTTCCATCACGCCCCTCGAGCGCACGGTGACCTCGGGGTTATGCATCAATGATACCGGTTCCTGCTCGTAGTATCCGTCAGCGAGGTTGTTCCGGAAATTGTAGAAATTGAACCTCCGGACCTTGTAGGGACAGTTGTTCGAGCAGTACTTCGTTCCCACACAGCGGTTGTACACCATCTGGTTCAGACCGTCCGGGCTGTGCGTCGTCGCCACGACGGGACAGACGTTTTCACATGGAGCCTGATCGCAATGCTGGCACAGCATCGGCTGATGGCTCAGTGACGGGTTCTCCGGCGTCCCCGCGTAGTAGCGATCGAGCCGTATCCACTGCATCTCGCGACCCTTCTGCACCTGCTCCTTTCCCACGACTGGCACATTGTTCTCGACGGAGCAGCCGCTCACACAGACGTTGCATCCGATGCACTTGTTCAGGTCGATCGCCATCGCCCACTTCACGCCGTTGTACGTGACCTCGGTCGAAATGCTGGACAGCTCGTTCTTTCCCTCATGCAGAAAGCCGGGATCGCGGCGATACTGATCGAGGGTGCCTTCGCGGATGACCTTGCGCTTGAGATGAATGTCTTTCAGGAATTCGTCGTCAAGTGGATGATGTTCCTGCGTGGAGGTAAGCTCATACCGTCCTGCCGCCCTGGCGACCTTGGCGCCCGTCCAGAACCGCACGCCTGTGAGCGAATCCCCATCCAGAAGCACATGGGTGTTGACACCGACGCCGGAGCCGATCGGTCCTGCGTTCCACCTGCCATAGCCGACGGATGTTGCGATATAGTGCTCGGCCTGCCCGGGTTGGACAACGACCGGCAGCCGTTGTGTCCCGTGCGGGAGCCGGACATCAATCAGATCGTTGGATTCAACTCCCAGCTCTTTCGCCGTTGCCGGCGCGACGGCGGCGTAGTTGTCCCACACGATTTTCGAGACTGGATCCGGCAGTTCCTGCAGCCATCCGTTGTTTGCGAAACGACCGTCACCAAGGAAAGCACTTTCGTAAAGGCCGAGCGCAAATCCACCCGTCTCGCCGGTCAGGCGCACGCCGTCGAGAGCCTTCTCCGAAAACTTCCCCGGCGTTGCGGCGGAGGTCTTCCTTCTCACCACCCCGTCGTGCAGGGCGGCATACCAGAACGGAGAGACCTCGATGCCGACATGGAGGGCGGGGTATATCGATTCCTGCCAGTGTTTCATCAGATAGCGATGGTACACGGTTTCGCTGTACGGCTCGGCGGCATTCATCCATGTCAGGAGGGCTGCCTCCTTCTGGCGCGTGTCGTAGAGCGGAGCGATAACCGGCTGCTGAAGCGACAGCACATCGGTCCGCGGAGCGTAATCCCCCCACGATTCATATGTGTGGTTCACCGGGAGGGCGTAGGTGCAGAGCTCGGCGGTCTCGTTTTCCTGCTCTGTCAGGCTTACGGTCAGTGGGACCGCGCGCAGGGCTGAGGCATATTCGAGGGAAGGAGGAAGCTGGTGGACCGGATTTGTGTCCAGGTGGATCACCATCCCGACCTCACCGTTCTTCATACGTTGCACGAGCTGGGTCAGCGACGACGTCGTGCTCAGGGGCGGAAGGTCGAGTGCCCCATCGCCAACCAGGCGTGTGTTGTCGAGAAGATCATTCAGATAATTGACTGCACGGTGGACCTCTTCCGAGAGTCCGGAACCCGCATGGATGATTGCGCTTCCCCGATTGGCCAGCAGATCATCCACGAGCCGTTCCAGGGTTGCGATTGGCAGTTGGTTGGCTGCTGCGAACGGGGTGAGGGGAAGGGGATTCATGGATTCCACCAGGGAGACATTCGCCGCGATCGCCTTCCGGCGCACGGCGATCTCATGCAGGATGGCGAGGACAAGGCCGAGCTGCGCATCAGGCCGGAGCCGGAGGCGGTAGTCCGCGTTTGCGCCGGTGAGGCTGACGCGTCCTTCGATCGCGTACAAGCGATTGAACTCCGTCGATTGCATCACATCACGCCCGCCGGCGAACTTGCGGATCTGTTCGACGGTATTCCCTTCAGTGCCGAGAAAATCGGATTCGAGCGCGACGATGATCCTTGCCCGTTCCCAGGCAACGACCGGAAGGCTGTCTGTTCCGTAGCATGCTTCCCACGCTCGCCGGCGATTCTCCTCGTGGACGAGGCTGTAGGTATAGGGCGTTGACGTCGGGAACGTGGCGCAGAATTCAGCCAGGAGCTTCCTCGCCGTCGGTGATGTCGTCGGATGCACGATCAGCGCAATCTCGCGCGACGCGCGGACGCATGCGTCGAGATGGTCGCGCACGTTCGCATCCACCTGGTCCCAGCTCAGTTCCCCGATCTTTCCGGAGCGAGAACCGTATGCAGGTCGTCTCAAACGGTTGGGGTCATACAGATTCAGAATGCTGGCCTGGCCCTTCGCGCAGGTCTTCCCCCGGTTGATCGGATGGTCAGGGTTTCCGTCGATCTTGATCGGCCTGCCCTCGCGTGTCTTGATCAGGATGCCGCATGCCTGGGGGCATCCCGTGCAGGTCGACGCATAATAGTTGGCAATGCCGGGAGTGATGTCCTCGGGCTTCTTCGTGTACGGGACAATCTCACCCTTGTCACGGTAATTGGTGCATCCGGCCGCGGCAAACGCTGCGGACGCAGAGAGCAGCGCGAGGAACTGCTTGCGCGACATGGGGGACAGCGCCGAGGGATCAACGTCGTCGGTGACGCCCGCCATGAACTCATGCGCTTTTTGCTCGCTGACCGACTCTCCGGCCCGGAGTTCGCGCAGACTGCGCCAATACGATGGTTCGTCGGAGGGATGCTTGCCCTGATCAGCCATGGAGTTGCGGGCCCTTCGTGGTTCGACGTACTGCGAGGGGATTGATGGTAAGGGTGATCGCGCCGCGATCCTGCCTCGGTTCGACTCTCACGGGTTTTCTCCCCCACCTCCCCAGAATCCCTCCGGCCGATACGACGCCTGTCACGGCCAGAAGCAGCCTCCCGACAAAGGTTCGGCGTTCCATCGTGGTCCCTCTTCTCTGGTTCATTGCGGAATGTTTCATCGGTGACACGCGCTGCAATATTCAGGTCCCTTCTTGATCCCCCGGACGTCCGCGAGGCGCTCCGGTGCATTACGGTGACAATCAAGACATGCAGCCATGGTGAATTGGCCCACCTGCCTGACCACGTCCATGCTTGCGACGTCCCCATGACAGTTGACGCAGTCAATTCCGCGGTTGACGTGCACGCTGTGATTGAAATACGCGTAGTCCGGGATCTTGTGCACGCGCTTCCAGGGAAGCGCTATCCCTTCTTCGTAATACTTCGTCAATGTGATGATTTCCGGACGATTCTTCCGCGCAACGGAATGGCAATTCATACATGTGGAGACCGGCGGGACTGTCGCATGGGCGGACAGGGTGACCCCTGTATGGCAGTATTTGCAGTCAATCCGCATGCTTCCCGCATGGAGCGTGTGCGAGAACGCGATCGGTTGCGCCGGTGCATAGCCGATGCCATCCCGCTCCGCACGGGACAGGTAGTACGTAGCGATACATGCCACGGCGGCGACAAAGATCACGAGAGGAAGGCGGACTTTCAGCGTGTAGTCGAGCAGCGATTTTTTCATGGGTGCCGTACGCGGTGCAACATGAGGGACAACAATGCTCGCCGGATGCCGCCAGGAGGGCCGGGGGCTAAGATCCGGAGCGCAAATATTCTCGTACGCAAATAACGGGGGTGGAACACGTTGGGTGCGACTGTGCTGTTTGATCGAAAATGTACAAAAGTTCGGTGTCCAATGCAAACGTTTTCTGGCCCGCCATCCATTGCAAATTCCTCCCCATTCACCTATATTGCATGCCACACCTCAATGCACCTCGTGAGACGCGACCATGGAAGCCATTGACTACCGCCGACTGCCACCCGCAATGGGAGGGTTCTCGGAACTCTTCTACGATTTCCTGTATGACCCCGAGCGCGTGCGTCCGTTCTACCCGCGTGATTTCCGGAGCGCGGCGGCGTACGAGGATCTTCTCCGTTCCTTGAAGGAGCGGCCCTATGACCGGCAGACACTCGCCACGGTCCTGGAAGAACAGAATACCGGCTTTGGCTCCTCTTCGAAGACGTTTGAAAATATCGCCCGCCTGCGGCGCCCGACGACCTTTGCGGTTGTGACCGGCCAGCAGGTCGGCCTGTTCGGCGGACCTCTCTACACCGTCTTCAAGACCATCACCACCATCAAGCTGGCGACACAGCTGAAGGAGAAATTCCCCGCGCTGGACTTTGTCCCTGTCTTCTGGGTCGAGGGCGAGGACCACGATTTTCAGGAAATGAATCACGCGTCCATCCTCGACCAGGAGAGCCGGGTGGTCCGGTGCGAGTATCTCCCGGGCGGCATGCTGCCCGAGCGAAACCCCGGGCCCGTCGGGGAAATGATCTTTGATACTTCCCTGGATAAGACCTGGGATCAACTCGGACAGGGACTGACAAGGACGGAGTACACGGATGGCGTCCTCGCGATGATCAAGGGAGGCTACCGTACGGGAAAGACCTTTAACCAGTCCTTCACATCCTGGATGAACATTCTCTTCCAGGACCAGGGGTTGATCTTCATCTCCCCGAACAACCCGCAGTTGAAGCGACTCCTTTCCCCCCTGTTTCTCCAGGAAATCGGTCAGTTCCCTCGCACCTCCCAGCTTGTGATCACCCGGAGCGCGGAACTTGAGGATCGCTATCACGCCCAGATCAAAGCGAAGTCGATCAATCTCTTTCTCTTCCACAAAGGCGGGCGATACCTCATTGAACCGCGGGAAACCGACTTCAGTTTGAAGGGGACACGGCACTTTCTTCAGAAGGAGGAGCTGCTGAAGATCGCGACCGAATCGCCGGACCAGCTCAGCGCCAACGTCGTGTTGCGGCCTCTCACGCAGGACACGCTTCTGCCGACGATCGCTTACGTCGCCGGTCCATCCGAGATTGCGTATCACGCCCAGCTGACGCCCGTCTACGAGGAATTCGGGCTGCTGCAGCCGGTGCTCTATCCCCGCGCCAGCGCATCCTTCGCCGAGGAACGCTTGAAGCGGGCAATGGAAAAGTACGGGCTTGAGCTGACAGAATTCTTCGACGACCCGGGAAAAGTTGTGGCGAAGGTGCTGGACCAGGTTGCAGAGGTGAAGGTAGAGAAGGTCTATGCCGACGCAGGCCGCCGGATTCACGATGCGTTGAACGAAATGAAATTCGGCCTCCGCGAAATTGACCCCACGCTCCTTGGCGCGCTCGACGGCGTCATGGCGAAGATCGACGGCAACCTTGATGTGCTGAAGGAGAAGACCAACGCGGCACAGAAACGCCGCAACGAGACAGCTGTGCGGCAGATCGAACGCGCGGCGAACGCCCTGGTCCCCGGCGGGAGCCTTCAGGAACGCGAGCTGAATATTCTGTACTACTTGAACAGGTACGGCCCGGATCTCATGCGGTGGCTGATGAACGAGATCGACATCACGGCGTTCAAGCATCAGATCCTGACGCTCTGAGGACAACGCCCCCCCAAAAAACGATCAACGCCCACCGTTTTTTGACGATGGGCGTTGTTGTTCGCTGAACCTCCCGGGTCAGGTCCCCTTCCCGTGACCCCGCCGTTGGTCTGGTCGGCCGTGTCGTCTCCCCTCTTCGCCCTCATCGCTCTTCGGTTGGTCACCCCCCGTGAGGAGCGCCTTCCGGCTGAGCTTCCACCGCCCTTGATCGTCCTTGTCCGTGATCTTCACATCGAAGACGTCCCCCACTTTTACGTGGTCGGAGACTTTCTCGATACGTTTCGTGTCCAGCTGTGAAACGTGGACGAGTCCTTCCTTCCCGGGCAGAAATTCGACGAATGCCCCGAAGTCGGTGACCTTTTTCACCGTTGCCGTGTACACCTTTCCGATTTCAGGCTGCTCGGTGATTCTCATAATGCTCTGGATGGCCTTGTCGGACGCTTCCTTCGACGTTGCTGCGACCGTCACGGCTCCGTCATCCTCGATATTGATCTCGGCGCCGCTGTCCTTCACAATCTGCCGGATCATTTTCCCGCCGGGCCCGATCACCGCACCGATCATATCGATGGGGATCATGATGGTTGTCAATCGCGGCGCATACGTGGAATAGTCCGGCCGCGGACGGTCAATGACGGCGTCCATGGTCTCCAGAATGTGCATCCTGCCCGCGCGCGCCTGGGCGAGCGCTTTGGTCATGATGTCGAGTGAGATGCCCCGGATCTTGATATCCATCTGGAAGGCCGTGATCCCCTCCCGAGTTCCGGCGACTTTGAAATCCATGTCGCCCAGGTGATCCTCGTTCCCGAGGATATCGCTCAGAATCGCAACGCGGTCGGCTTCCTTGACCAGTCCCATCGCGATGCCCGCCACGGAGCGCTTCAACGGTGCGCCTCCGTCGAGGAGAGCGAGGGTTGCGGCACACACTGTTGCCATGGACGAGGACCCGTTGGACTCCAGGATGTCGGAGACGATCCGGACGGTGTACGGGAATTCGTTTTCCGGAGGCATCAGGTTCTTGAGCGACCGTTCGGCAAGGATTCCGTGTCCGACCTCGCGCCGCCCCGTGGTCCCGAGACGTCCCACTTCACCGACGGAGAACGGTGGGAAGTTGTAGTGGAGCATGAACCGTTTGGTCGAGTCCGGCTGCAGGCCATCGATGATTTGTTCGTCCAGCTTGGTCCCGAGTGTCAGCGTCGTCAGGCTCTGTGTCTCGCCGCGCTGGAAGAGCGCGCTCCCGTGGGTACGTGGGAGCAGTCCGACCTCAATGGCAATGGGACGGATGTCCTGCAATCCGCGGCCGTCGAGACGCTTCCCTTTCGTCAGAATCATCTCGCGCATCTCGTGGTATTCCATGTCATGAATGGTGTGCGCGATGACGGTGTCTTTCCCGGGGTGGCGGTCGGTCAACTGCGTGATGATCTCGGCAGTCAACGCCTCCATCCGGGCGGCTCGTTCCTCTTTCAGGAGCGGCGTGTTCACCAGGGTATGGAGTTTGTCCCCGACGGCACGCTTCACATCGTCGACAAGGGTGCCGGCGTCTTCCCCGGCGGGCGACTGGCGCTTCTGCGCACCGCATGCGGCGGCGAGCTCCTTTTGCAGCCGGCACATCTTCTTGATGTACTCATGGGCAAACGCAAGAGCATCGACCATGTCCTGTTCCGAAATCTCGCGCGCTTCGCCCTCCACCATGACGATAGAATCATCCGTGCCCGCCACGGTCACATCCATGTCACTGGCTGCCAGATCCGAGAAGGTGGGGTTGACAACAAGCTTCCCGTTGATTCGTCCCACGCGGACCTCCGCGATCGGCCCCTCGAACGGGATGTCCGAAATCATCAGTGCTGCAGAGGCAGCAACAGCGCCAAGAACGTCCCCGTCGTGTTCCTGGTCCGATGAGTACACCGTCACAATGACCTGTGTCTCGCACTGGAACCAGTCCGGGAACATCGGCCTGATCGGCCGGTCAATAAGGCGGGCCGAAAGCACTTCCTTTTCCGACGGACGGGCCTCTCGTTTGAAGAACCCGCCGGGGATCTTTCCCGCCGAGGCGGCTTTCTCACGGTACTCGACCTGCAACGGGAAATAGTCGATGTCCTCTTTCGCCGTTTTTGCCGCTACGGCCGTGGCCAGGACGATCGTGTCGCCGAATCTGGCCATGACCGCCCCGTTCGCCTGCTTGGCAAGCTTTCCGGTCTCGAGCGTGAACACCTTCCCGTCGAGATCAACCTGTTTTGTTACCACCATAGTCTTCTGCTTTCTCTGTTTTATTTTCTGATCTGGAGATCAGCGATGATTTTGCGATAGCGCGCAACGTCCTTTTCCTGCAGGTAATCGAGCAGGCGCCGGCGCCTTCCCACCATCTTGAGCAATCCCACGCGGGAATGATGGTCCTTCTTGTGTTGTTCGAAATGCGGTGCAAGATCATTGATCCGTGCGGTCAGCAGCGCGATCTGGACTTCCGGCGTGCCGGAATCCATTCCGTTCTTCCCGTACTTCTTGACGATGTCCGCCTTTGTCTCTTTCGTAATTGCCATGCGGGTACTCCTTGATGGTATCCTTTGATTGTGTCAGACAGTAGTATTGGTCAGCTCTCGAATCACGGCCAACGATCGCTCGCGGTCGCGGTCGAGCTGCTCCTTCAATTCGGCGGCCGACGCAAACTTCTGTTCATCGCGAAGCTTGCGCAGGAAACGGATGCTGAGCCTGTCGCCGTACAGGTCGCCTTGAAAATTCAGGACATAGACTTCAATCGTCTGGTCGCTTCCATCGGTCACGGTCGGCCGCATGCCGATGTTCATCATGCCAAACAAGTCCTGGTCTTTCATGCGGACGCTGACGAGATACACGCCGCGTGCGGGGACGAGTTTCTTTTCGCTCTCCGGCCTGATATTCGCCGTCGGGTACCCCAGCGTCAGCCCCCTGCGGTTGCCTTCCACCACCCTCCCATCCAGCCGGTACGCGTAGCCCAGAAGTCGGGCGGCCCGCTCCACATCTCCGGCGGCAAGGGCGTGCCGAATAACGGTGCTGCTCACCCGGTCACCGTCAACCGTCAGCGCAGGGACGGTGCGCACGACAAATCTTAGTTCCGTCCCCATGTCCGCGAGCTCCTCATTCCCGGCTGCGCGGCCCCGGCCAAACATGTGGTCGTAGCCCACAACCACCTCTGCGAGGCCGACCGTGCCACTCACGTGCGTCTCGTAGAAGGCTCTCGGCGCGAGCTGCGAGAATGCTCTGGTGAACTCAATGATGTACACCAGATCGATGTCAAACCCCCCCAGCAGCGCCAGCCGCTCCTCCATCGTCGTGAGCAGCCTCACGGGCCCGCGTGTGGAAGCCACCACTTCTTTCGGATGCGGCTCGAACGTAACGATCACGCTGCGACCCGTGCGCGCCCTCGCCCGCCGCACGGTCTCCATGATGATCTGACGGTGCCCGAGATGGATACCGTCAAATGTCCCGACGGTGACCACCGAGTTCGGATCCCGAACGACATCCGCCTCTGACCGCGCGATCTTCATGCCTGCGCTGCGCCTTGCGACACCAGGTGCTCGATCGTTACAGCATCCTCAACACGATAGGGGCCGATGCGGGTTCTCCGCAGCGACGTCAGGTATGCGCCGCAGCCCATCAACAACCCGATGTCCTCCACCAGCGCGCGGATGTAGGTTCCTTTGGAGCATTCGGCCTGGAAGCGCACCGACGGCATCTGGATTTCGCAGAGGTCAAACCGATGGACCATGATGGATCGGGGCTTCCTCTCAACCGTAACCCCCTTGCGCGCATACGCGTAGAGTCGCTTCCCTTTCACCTTGACCGCCGACCACATGGGGGGGATCTGCGTCTGGGGCCCGGTAAAATGCCGGAAAGCGTCGCGTATCATTTCCTCCGTGATGGCCTCGATGCTCCGGTATTCGATCACGGGAGTCTCTGCGTCAAAGCTCGCCGTGCGCGCACCAAGGACCATCGTCCCCTCATATTCCTTGTCGAGAACAGAAAACTGGTCGATCTCCTTGGTCTTCCCCTCCGTGCAAAGGATCAGCAGCCCGGTTGCCATGGGATCCAGTGTTCCGGCATGTCCTGCTTTCGTCACTCCGAGGAGGCGCCGGACTTTGTGGACCACATCAAACGACGTCCATCCCGGAGGTTTGTCGATGAGCAGAGTCACGCCCTCTCGCCGCGCGCGCGGTGCGGAGTCACTCTGTCGTTCCAGGGTTCTTTCCGTCATCATGGATCTTCTTGATCAGGGAATTGATTCTGTCGACACGGTCGAGTGTTGTATCCTGGAAGAACTGCAGCTCCGGGATAAAACGGATCCTGATCCGCGATGCAACCATGCCCCGGATGTGTCCTTTCTCCGTTTCCAGCAGAGCCATCGTTCTGGCCTGTTGCTCGGGACTGCCGAAGATGCTGACATACACCTTCGCGATGCGGAGATCGGCGGACATGTCGACCCCGGTGACCGTCGTGAACCCGGAGGTCTGGTCTCCATACTCCCGCACCAGGATCGCTCCGATCTCTTCTTTGATGAGCGATGCCACACGTACCGGACGATTCGTCATGTCAGAGTTTCCGCTTCGATTCGACGATCTTGAAGGCTTCGATGGTGTCGCCCACCTTCAGGTCGTTGAACCCATCCAGCCCGATACCGCACTCGAATCCCGACTCCACTTCCCTGACGTCGTCCTTGAATCGCTTCAATGAGCTGATGCCTCCCACCCAGACCTGGATGCCGTCCCGGATGAGACGAACCTTGTTGCTTCGCACGATCTTGCCGTCCTGGACATGGCATCCTCCGATGTTCCCGACTTTGGGAACCTTGAAGACTTCCCGGATTTCGACGGTGGCAGTGACCTCTTCACGTTTCTCGGGCGATAGCAGTCCCTCGAGAGCGTTGCGGACATCGTCGATCGCGTCGTAAATGATGTTGTAGGTGCGGATGTCCACTTTTTCCTTCTCGGCGAGCCGCCGGGCGTTGAGGTTCGGGCGGACCCGGAACCCGATGATCACAGCGCCTGATGCCGCAGCAAGCATGATGTCGGATTCCGAGATCATGCCGACGCCCTTGAGGATGACCCGCAGCTTCACTTCCCTGTGCTCGATCTTCATGAGCGAATCGGACAGCGCCTCGACCGATCCGTCGACGTCTCCCTTCACGATCACCGCAAGCTCCTTGACCTGGCCTTCTTTGATCTGCTGCGAGATGTCGTCGAGGGTTGTCAGGTGGATTTGTCGGAAATCCTGCTCCCTCTTCAGCTGTTGCCGCTTGAGGCTGACCTCGCGCGCTTCACGATCGGTCTCCGTGACCACAAAACGGTCACCCGCCTGAGGGATCCCGTCGAGACCCGTCAGCTGCACCGGGGTTGATGGTCCGGCTGCTTCGACCCGGTTCCCCCTCTCGTCGAACATTGACCGAACCTTCCCGCTGTAGATACCGGCGATGAACGGATCCCCGACCCGCAGGGTTCCTTTCTGGATGAGGACCGTCGTGGTGATGCCCTTCCCTTTGTCCAGCTGGGCTTCCACGACTGTCCCGAGGCCAACGCGGTCCGGATTTGCCTTCAGATCAAGGACTTCGGACTCGAGTCCGATTTTCTCCAGCAGCAGGTCGACGTTCTTGCCGGTCCGTGCGGACAGCTCCACGCACTGATATTTGCCGCCCCATTCCTCGACGAGGATGTTCTTCTCAGCCAGTTGCTGCCGGATCCGGTCAGGATTGGCATCGCCCTTGTCGACCTTGTTGATGGCAATGATGATCGGAACACCCGCTGCCTGGGCATGGCTGATGGCTTCGAGTGTCTGCGGCATGACGCTGTCGTCAGCCGCGACCACGAGGACGACAATGTCGGTGATCTGCGCGCCACGTGCGCGCATCGCGGTGAACGCTTCGTGGCCCGGCGTGTCCAGGAAGGTGATTTTGGATCCAGTGGGCGAAGTGACCTCGTAGGCGCCGATATGCTGTGTGATGCCACCGGCTTCGCCCGCCACGACGTTCGACCGGCGGATGAAGTCGAGCAGCGACGTCTTTCCGTGGTCGACATGACCCATGATCGTGACAACCGGCGGCCGTCGCTTCAATTCTTCCGGATGATCCTCCACCTCATCGATCGCCTCTTCCTCCGTCACTTCCGAGTAGAAGGTGACGGCGAAGCCGAACTCGTCGGCAACCAGCGTGATGGTATCTTTGTCAAGCCGCTGGTTGATGGAGACCATGATGCCCAGTTCCATGCACTTCTTGATCACGTCGGCGACGTTCACCTGCATGAGGTTGGCAAGATCGTTGACGGAGACAAACTCGGTAACCCGAAGTTTCCCTTCTTCCTCCTGGGCTTCGGCGGCGAGACGGAGCACTTCTTCCTCGCGCTCCTTGCGCTTGCGCCGTTTGAACACAGCGCGGCTCGTCGTCGGCGTCTCGTCCATCGCGGCAAAGGTCCGGCGGATAGCATCCTGAACTTCGGTCTGGTCGATCTCTTTATGCCTCAGCTTCTTCTTCTTTTTCTTCTTCCGTTCGGTCTCTTCGCCTTCGACGGCCTTGGGCTCGACCGCTTCGTCCTTCAACTTCTTCTTTTTCTTCTTGCGGTGTGCCGCATCCTCGGTCTCCACCGCTCCTGCAACCGGTGGCTTCGCTGCTGCGCGTTCCGGTTTCGGCGCGGCTTTCGGGGCGGCTTTCGGCGTGAGGTCCATCTTCCCCTTGATGGTGAGCCCGACGTGCGTGCGGCGTTCCTTCTCGAGGGGCGAGAGGTATTTGTCCGCCTTCCTCTTCTCCGGTTCAGCAGCGGTTTCCAGTTCGTCCGGGGCCGGGGCTTCGATAGCGGGGACTTCCTCCCCGACCGACGGTTCGGGCGGGGGCGCTTCCTCGGCTTCCACCTCGACCGGCGCAGCCTCCACCGGCGGGGCTTCCACAACAGTTTCTGCAGGCGCGGTCTCCAGCTCAGGCGGGGCGGGCGGCACCGGGATCTCCACCACCGGCGGCGCGACCTTCACGTGCTCCTCCGGAAGCTCATCCGCCTTCTTCTCTGCGCGTTTCCGGTCCCGGATTTCCTGAATCTTGCGCTGATGCTTTTCCGCAACATCCTTGTCCCGTTTGAAGTGGACCAGGATATCGCGCATCATGTCATCATCAACGGAGGACATGTGGCTTTTCAGCTCATGCCCTTTCTTCCGCAGAAAATCAAGCAGCGTCTCATGCGAAAGGTTCAGCTCCGTCGCAACCTTGTACAGTTTCTTTCTCTTCTTGTCAGCCGTTTCCGTCATTCGTCTCTCGTGTTATCGAACTGCGTGGATCCCAGCATTGCCGAGTGGCAACGCCGCTGGGGTGCGGCGTCCCGATGGGCTCAGGTCGTTTTCGGTTCCCCCGTCTCCTCGGATGATTGCTGGGTTCCGTCAGTTTCTCGCTGCTCCGGTTCCGCCTGCTCCTGTGCCGGCTGCTCCGGTTCCGCCTGCTCCTGTGCCGGCTGCTCCGGTTCCGTCTGCTCCTGTGCCGGCTGCTCCGGTTCCGCCTGCTCCTGTGCCGCCTGCTCCGGTTCCGTCTGCTCCTGTGCCGTCTGCTCCGGTTCCGTCTGCTCCTGTGCCGGCTCTTCAGGCGCGGCCGCGGCAACGGGTACCGCAGCGGGTGCAGCCTCCTCGTCGTCCACCTCCGCTTCCTCCAAATCACGTTTCATCATCTCGCGGATCTGATGGATCTTCTCCTCCGTAAGGCCTTCGACGGCCAGGAGGGTATCCATCTTTGCGTTGATGACGTCTTTCGCTGTCTCGAGGCCGGCATCGATCAGTTTCAGGTACAACTCTTCTCCCAGGTCGGGTTTGAAGTCAATGAGTTCGATATCGTACTCGTCCTCTTCGCCGCCTTCCTTGATAAGGTTGATCTCGTAGCCTGTGAGCTTCGAGGCCAGACGGATATTCTGTCCGTTCTTCCCGATGGCGAGAGACACCTGGTCTGCCGCGACGATAACGTTCGCCGTCTTCGATTCCTTGTTCAGTTCGAGGGCCTTGATCTTCGCCGGCGCCAGCGACCGTTGGATGAACACTTCCGGTTGTTCGGAATAATTGATGACATCGATATTCTCGTTGTTCAATTCGCGGACGATCGTGTGTATCCGGACGCCCTTCATGCCCACGCACGCGCCGACCGCATCGATGCGGTCGTCATGCGACTCGACGGCGACTTTGGCGCGGTCGCCCGGTTCCCGCGCGATCTTCTTGATTTCGATGATCCCGTCGTAGATTTCGGGAATCTCGAGTTCAAAAAGCTTGGAAAGGAATTTCGGATCTGCGCGCGACACGATGACGGCGGGATTGCCGGAGTTCTTCCGGACCTCCTTCACCACGGCTCGGATCGTGTCGCCTTTCTTGTAGCGCTCCTTAAAGATCTGCTCGTTCTTGGGAAGGATCAATTCGTTCCGGTTGTGATTGATCAGGATCTCGTTCCGACGGATCTGGTAAATCTCGCCCACAACGATATCGCCGACCGTGTTGCTGTATTCGTTGTAGATCAGTTCGCGCTCGATCTCCTTGATGCGCTGGTTGAGATTCTGCTTGGCGCTGACCACCAGACGCCGGCCAAAGGTTTCCAGGGGGACGACTTCAACGAAGTCCTCTCCAACCTCGAGAGTCTCGCCCGAGAGCTCCCGCGCTGTCTCGACGTCGATCTGTATGGTAGGGTTTTCGACGGTCGCGACGACCTCCCGTTCCAGGAAGATCTCAATGTCACCCTTGTCCATGTTCACAACGACTTCGAATTTCGCATCCTGACCGTACTTCTTCCGGACCATCATCGAAAACACGTCTTCGACGATGCCGGACAGGATGTCTTTGTCAATCCCCCTTTCGCGCACCATTTGCGAAAAGGATTCTACAATCTCAGCATTCATCTCAACCTCCACAAAAAGATAGCTGTTGCGTAAATTCTCATTACCACGGTGCGATGACCTTCGCTTCCTCAATCGACGCAAAGGTGATGCGGAAGCGCTCTCTTGTCTTCGGATGCTCTACATCGATCCCATCGGCGTCAATCGAGGCAAGCGCGCCTGTACGCTCTTCCATCCCGACGTCGGTCCGGTACCGGACCCGGAATGGACGGCCGATGTGCTTGGTGTACTGCCAGGGATACAGCAACGGGCGGTCGATGCCGGGCGATGAGACCTCCAACCGGTATGAACCCTGGATCAACTGGCGCGCATCCACTTCTGATGCCACCGACCGGCTCACTCCCGTGCACAGCGCAACGGTTACCCCCGCCTCGGAATCGACGAACACCTCGAGCACCCTGTGTGACCGGTCTCCACGCAGCACCAGGTCGACGACCTGCGCGCCTTGCGCAGTCACGCTTCGCTCGACAGCTTCGCGAAGCGCAGGTTCAATCGCAGCCATACTCCCTCCGGACTGGCCCCCTTCCGTACGCAGCAAATAAAAATAGCCCGAACCGGGCTATCCTCGAACGACCAAAATGTAGGTAACTTCGGGATGAAAATCAAGGGGATCTCTGCAAGAACCCTCAATTTCTCCTGAGGAGCGCTCTCCGCCTCATCGCGCTGCGGGTCCGATCCGCGTCGCTCTCTCCATTCGCTACGATCCACCGCTCCCGAATGGGGCGAATCCGCTGATTTCTGGACGCTTTTCCGCCGATCATCCGAGGACCTCATGCGCGACGGACACCGCCTTCCGGACGTCGTCCATGGAAACATCGAGATGCGTCACTGCACGCAGCCCCATGTAGTTGCCCATGGAGAAAA
>Ga0315275_10001393_pt1 | contig 21277 bp, 38 predicted proteins | sample YL17G03_0_MG_FD_205557 | JGI IMG/M metagenome (GOLD analysis project Ga0315275, IMG submission 205557) | Sediment microbial communities from Yellowstone Lake, YNP, Wyoming, USA - YL17G03_0 | ecosystem: Environmental > Aquatic > Freshwater > Lake > Sediment | place: USA: Wyoming | collected...
AGAACAATATGTTTGCACATATAGTTCATTATTTACAGTAAGCAATCTCAGGTCTGCTGCCGAGCCAGAATCTCCAGTGCAGACTGTGGTATTTGCAATATTAGAAAATGTAGTTCCATTGTCAGTTGACTTGAACAACCCTATTACTCCATTGTTTGAGCCGCCGCATTCCCTTCTTACTCCAGCCCAGTATGTTCCATCTGACATCCTGACTGACATTGGAGACATATAGGTAGCATCCAGATAATCAAGTCCGCATGCTGGCGACCCTAAATCCGTTATATTAGTAAAAGCAGGATTTGGAAGTGTTGCTGCAAATGCTGGAGTAATCATGATGCCAAGCGCAATCAGAACCAAAAGCCACTTCATGCCCATCTTTCCATCTTCCTTTCCTAAATATATAAAATGATTTCCTTTTCCTGTCAGACCCAGTTTCTAAGCTCTTTTTTGCTTATTCTGGTTTTTCGCTCTGCGGCGACCTTTATATTATGACCTTTCTTCTTGGAATCATAGAAGAGAATCTCATTGCCTCTTCTTATTTTCTTCATATTACATCACGGCATCACAATCAGGCAAGCTTTCAAACAAAGTTAATTTCATTTGATATGATTGCCATGTTTGTTGATTGCCCTCAAATAATATCATGCCAATTTCCTGACCTTGTAGCCAGTAGTTTCTATCTCTTTTATTTCATGGGCAGTCAGATAAGCCTGACCGCAGACTTTTCCGTCTTTATACAGCTTGACACGAATGGGTTTCGTTTCCTGAAAGACATTCGGAGTTAACATATTACATCACGGCTTGACCTCTGGCAAAAACTTTCAAAGAGAAACTATTTTTCGTTTGATAATTTGCCTGCTTATTTTGCCGATTCATAATCAGACGACCCTTCGCACCTTCTTCCTGTGAATTGCTTCACGGAATCTATCAACATCAAACTCAGGATTCTCCTGCTTGAAGTATGTTTCCAATTTGTTCTGGACTTGCTTCGTGTCCTTGGACTCGGCAAGTATGTCTGCGACTGCTTGGAATTCTTTGCGTGTGAGCTTTCCCATATCAAGCCAGCCATCCTAATTTTTCAAGCCTTCTTCTGTCTTTCATGGTGGGTTTTTGAAGGTCTGAAAGCGTTAATCTTTTCAATGAGATTCTTTCGGAAGGATTATTGATTTTCCTCACTTCATTGAGCCTGTTGTCCCAAAAGTAGAATTTTCCCTTTATTTTAACAATAGGAAGTCTTGTTGCCATTATGAAACATACCCCATTTTTCTTTCTTTCCGCATTACATCGAACTTTGAAAGCTTTTTTCTTTCTCTAACAAATCTTCTGACAGCGTCATTTTTCGAATAGCCGTAAAATGTCTCATGAACAAGATGTCCATTCTCAAGAGCAGATACAGTTATGCTGCCATTCGGGTTATAATCAGCCTGAAGAACTTCCAGTTTGTTTTTCATCTACGACATCTTCCTCAAATGTTTTATTTTATAATTTCGAATTGATATGAATTTTCCTTTGTTCATTTGCTTTTGTATATAAAGGCATCTTGGACATTTTTCATTTTTACAAATATCAAAATGCCGTTCTTCTTTAGAGGTGATGTAAAAATGTTTTACGATTCATGACACCTTCTTCATCTTTTTATTATATTTGGTTTCAAATTCTTCTTTAGTCAAGAACTTATCTTCCCATCCTTTTCTTCTGGCTTTTTTCATGAAATCTTCTGCATCTTTCTTAGTATGAAAGTTTGCTATTATTATTCCAGAGCCTGTAGTCACACTGAACAAACCAAATTTTTTATAATTTTCATTCTAAGACACCTTCCTCAATGTTCCACGTTTCTTATCTTCTTTCAGTGCAAGTTCGAATATTTTTGGATGTGTTCTGGGATTGTCCTCTATTGAATGGAGAGCTGGAACTGACACTTCAGATAAAAGAACTTTCCATTTATGTTCATCAATTTTTGCCATTTATGACACCTTCCTCATCTTCTTCAGCTTCCTTGTGAAAACTTTCCTGTGATGCTTCTCATCATGTTCGATTTCTTTTATTTCCCTGTCTGCGATGTAAGGATGATATTCCTTTGCAGCCTTGATTTCCTCTCGGATGAAGTATTTTGTTTTGCGCTTTGTTAGTTTCTTTCTTGTCATATCAGCTCACATCCTCTAAGTTCTTTTTCTTCTTTGCTTCATGCGTCTTGCCCATCATCTCGATAATCTTGTCAAGCCGTGCATTCTTGTCTTTGTCAGATAACTGCTCCCAATCTTCAGGGAGCATCAATTCTGGGATTCCAGCTTTCAGCATTCTTGTTTTCCAGTCCGCCTTTTCCTTTTCAGTTTTGCCGAACAGGTTGCCCAAGCTCGCTACTGCGGCAGTCGTCCTGAACTGGGATTCGACTTCCTCATGATGCCTGCCAGATGCTCGGTCAAAGAATTTTGATTTTGTCTTTGGAGAAATCTCAGGATGCTTTCCAAGAATCTTCTGCAATGCAGTCTCGAATGGGAACGATTCCCATGTTCTGTTGATATAGGTGACTTTAGTCCTGTCAACCTCATGCCCGTCCCTCATTAATATAACAACGTGGCGGAATCCAGAACGGGTGTTTTCGGATTCTGCAACAATGGTATTATGCTTGTCTACTTTGAATTCCTGCATTTAGCTCACCTTCTCCAGAATTATTCTTTTAGCTCCATGAAGAGTCTTTGTCTTCCCAAGGAAATCACCATATTTTTCATGAACTGCATACTTCGCAGTCTCAGCACGAGGATGCCTGTCACGTTCAGGATATTCATTTATCGTGAATTCTTGCCCAGTTTTTTCATCGATAACATCATATGTATTTCCCCAAGTCTTGCTCTTGATTCTCAATTTTGTCTTAAGACCCATAACAACTACTTAGAATCAGCCCTTATTAAACAAGATGGACATCACAAAAAAGACCTGCCTATCGGCATGAGAATCAGGCATTTCCAGCAAATAAAATCAGAACACTTGTTTCATTTTCCTGTTCCTGATGTCAACGAGAACAAAACCCCTGTTCTCTCGCAGGAAACTTTTTGCATCTTCAGGAGTCATGAACTTTGAAACCCGATACTCTTCCCTCTTATGGTTGTAGAACAAGAACTGATACTTCATCAGAATCAACTTAGCATGTGCATTTTTCTTTTCTGCTTGTGATGCTTCTTGCCAGAACTTTTTCCGTGCTTCTTGGAGTGCTTCTTCCTTTTTCCGTCTTTGTCGAATTCCTTGACCATGTGCGTTGCAACTCCAGCAGTCACAATAGTTGGAATGATTCCGACAATGGGCTGTGGGTCTTCTGCCATTATGATACCTTCCTGATTTTATATTTCCTGAGTCCATATCCAGCCTTCAGCTTCTTGGTGCATTTCGGACATGTGAAGCCGAAAGTTTTATTCCTGCAAAGGGCGCATTTGGAAATGTATCCTCTGGGAACTTTTTTCTTCATCAGCTCACCAGACCCATTTTCTTTTTTGCATAAGGAGTCAACTTGGAAGGATACACTTTTCCTTTTGGTGTCGTCTTCCATTCATGAACATCAATGGACTCATCAGAGCCAGAAAGCAGCCTGAATCTTGCAACAGCCTCTTTCTTGGTGTTGCCAAGGACATAATGCCCTTGGAAGCTTCCCTTGTAATTTATCCTGAATTCTTTTTTCGGAAATGCTGACATATCAGCTCAACTCCTTCAGCTTTTTTGTAATTACTTTATATTTTTTAGGAAGACCTTTACCATGCGGATAAACTCTGCTATGTGATGTCACACCTTCTTCTCCAACAATATAATTGCTTCCTGAATAAATTTCATTGCCATATTCTTTTGGATTTTTCTTGTTTCGATAGAATGTGATAAGCTTCTTTTTTCCAGTTCTTTCATCTGTAATAATGGTAGAAGTTATTCTGTATGGTCTTCCTTTACTTTCCTTTTCTATTTTCATCAGCTCGTCTCCTGCAACTTCCTGCGTTTCTTGACTTCAGCCTGTGTAGGAATCGGATTTCCGTAATAATCATGAGTTCTCTTCTTCGGATATTTCAGGATGCCAGCATTGAGCATGTCCTGTGCAGTCCTTCCATAGAATCCCTGAAGTCCCCAGACCATTCCAGTGTCAACGCCATGCTGCCAGACTGCAATAGTTTGCCTTTCTGTCAGACCAAAACTCTCAGGGTCTTCAAGCGCATAAATCGGAACAGAAGCAGGGTCAAATCTTTTTTTCTTTGCCATTTAACTCACTTCCCCAAGCTTCTTCTTCGCAAGATAATCCTTCACTGGCGTGAATCTCTTCGGAACTTTTCCTGTCCATTCGCCAGAAAGTTCTGCGACTTCGACAGTCCCATCAGCACGGATATTATATGCATACTCGGCAAAGTCGCCGTAGTTTCCATAGGCATCCGTGATTTTAATCGTGCCAGAAGAATTCGCAGTCCCTGCATCCTTGCCTATCTTTTCAGTGATAAGCCTATTTGTTTCCGCATCGCTGCGAGCAAAATAAGTTGTCTTCTTGAGCCTTATCCATTTCTTGCCTCTTTGCTCAAGACCGCCGCCTGTTATAATCGGCTTGCTTGGAGCAAATTTTGGATTAGCCCAGTCGATGCTGTATTGACCAGAAGCTTTGAATATCCCAAGCGGAGTTTTTGATTTCGCTTTCAACAGGCTCTTGCCAAGGCTTGAAGGGTCTCCATCCCAATGAGTAGCCAGCATAGGCTTTCCCTCGAATAATATCATCGCTCTTGTTCCCATTTTAAATCGCCTTCTTTAATTTTATTCCATGCTTTTTCAGGACTTTAGCTTCGTTTGCAGTCAGATACATGAATCTTTCTTTTCTCTTTCTGCCAACAAATTCATACGGATGCGTTTTTTGTTTTGCCATTTAACTCACCTTTTTCATTTTATGACTTTTTCTTTTTGCAAGTTCCTTTTCAATAGCTAATTGATAATTTATGTCAGACTTCCAGACTCCAGTTCGTCTCATTCTTTTGCTGAGTTTATTGTATTCCTTTTTTAGCAAGTTTGTCGGAACATTTTTCAAATTTTTTGACATATCAGCACACCTTCTTCATTTTTTCCTTGACCCTGAATGCATCTTCCTTAGTATAAACTCTAATCGCTCTCTTTGTTCCTTCCCAAGAGACGATGCTCTTATCCTTGTCAACGCCCTCGATAATCTCGATGCCGTCCTTCTCATGCTTCTTCAAAGCGGCTAAAGCTCTCTTCTTCATCGCAAGAGTCTTGTGATAATTTCCGCCGCAGCCGCAGGCACATCCCTGATATCCGAAGTAGACCTGATTAATCTTCCTCGGATTCAATGCAGGAACTTTATGTATTACTGGCGTATCGCTCTCTGGAGTCCTTGTCTCTTCTGGCATCTCAGCTCATCTCGTCCAAACTTCTTTTCCTGTGCCTCAAACCAAGATGCTTCTCGACTTTTCTCAGGACATCTTCATTGTATGCAAGAGACCTGACCTCTTCTTTTTTCATTTTCTGAGCCTGATACTTGGCTTTTCTTGCCTTCTCCTGCTCAGAATTTCTTCCAACAATAATGTCACGAAGCTTGTTTAATTTCTTGTCAATATTCAGAGCTTCAGGAGCATCGGTATATTCATATTTATCTTCAAGCTTTTCCTGTTCCTTGTAAACCTTTGCCTGCGCCCTTTCAAGAGCCTTTATCTTTTTTCCAACTTTGCTCTTGATATTTTTTTCATCGTTGTCATAGAGCTTCCCAGTAATCTGAAGGATTTCCTTCTGGTTTAACTTGGATTTTGGAACGCCAGCCTTTCTCATGGCTTCAAATGTCTCGTCAGAAATATTAGTGCTGAAGCCTCTCCAACTATTTGAATCCCTGCTGAAATATGGATGCTTGCCATCAGTTGTGACTGTAGAAGCAGATGACTGAAGATTGTCTATCCTCTCATCATAGCGGTTATATTTTATTTCCAATTCTTTTATTTTTTTCTTGCCAGCCCTTACTTCCTTTGATTTCTGCCACTTTTCATTCGCAGCAGCACGTTTTTTCTCAAGAACTTCAAGCTCTTTTTCTTCTTTGCTTCTTGTATCAACAGGAATCTCGTCTGCCATCTTAGCTCACATCCTCAAGCTTCTGCTCTGCCCTCGCATCTTCCTGAACAATCGAAGCAAGCTTCTTGCTCTCGAACTGGAACTCGCCTCTGCGCTCTCCGCCGAAAAATGCATTGACCTTGTCTTCAGCTTCAATCTCATTGCCAGCTTCATTCAGGCGTTCATCATCATTCTGTCTGACTATTATCTTCTCATCAGGTCTGTCCCTGTGCTGGAATACATATTCGCTTTTCCCTTCGCCGATAGTTTGTGTTGGCATTTTATGACACCTTCCTCGTTTTGTTTGTCAAACGAAGTTTGACAGACTTCTCAACCTTTGGTTGAGAATTTATGCTCGTAATCCTGAGCCTTTTTACAGTATGAAGCTCAAACACTGGCAAATCCTGAATGCTTTTTATTTTCATCCGAAAGCCTTTCCTTTTCTTTTGAACATAAGATTCCTGTGCGTTGTCTGCTCATACATCGGAGTGATTTTGTGGTCATGGATGCTCTTGAGCTTTTTGTCCTGAAGACCTTTCTTGCCGCTATTCATCGTCATTTGTATCACCTATTAGTAGTTAATCTTACGAAAGCTTTTTAAGGCTTGTGCTATAGCCTTTTGCCCTTGCCTCGGACAATGCAGCCGCAATAGCCTGCTTTCGTCCCATTCCCAAATCCTCAGTATGATGCCTGATGTGCCAAGAAATAAATTCCCTTTCATGCCTTGCCTTGGTCTTTCCAGTTGACTTGGAAATGTTTCTTTCGATGCGCCTTAATTGGCTGCTTTCTTTCTTCGTCAAAGGCATAGTTATCACTACCACTATAAAATTCATGCAATATAAAGGAAAAGTTCGGTGTCCGCAGACCCTTAAGCAACATCTCTCAGGGCTTTTCTTTTGAAGCCAGTCCCTGTCGGAACTCGCTTGTGTCCCTTGAAAGAGCCAGCTACCCAGTGGGCATCTTCTTTGGCTTTCTTTGCAAGCTCAGGGTTCACTCTCTTGTTCAGAACTTCCAGAGCTATCAACTGATGCACGACATGCTTCTCGCCATATTTCTTCGCATGAGCTGCCTCAATCCTGTGCCTCGCATCAGCCGATTTGTGGAAATGGACTCCAAGAGTTCCTCTCTTCAATTTTCCCACAACAGGTCTTCCACGACCAACAGCTCCCCTGTCGGTTATCTTGAATGTTGACGCTCCAACATGGGCTGCCTTGACATGGATATGACCTTTTCTTGTATAGCTTTTCCTTGTGTATGCTTTCTTATGCACTGTCAATTTGTGCGACATCATGATACCTTCTTCAACTTTTTAATCCTGAATCTTTCACGAAATGCTTTGCTTTCATTGAAGTCCAGAGCATCAAGCTTGTTCTGGTCATGCATTCTCCACAGCTTGTCAGTATCAAATTTGTTCATGCATTTTTCACAAAGCTGCAAATCAGTTCCCTGACTTTCAGGGTCAAAATAAATTCTTTTCTTGCATTCCAAGCATGTGAATGAATCTCTCATCTACGCCACCTTCTTCATCTTTCCTCTTCGAATCTGGGCTACAATAGAGCCGTGCTTCTCCGCAAAGTCAGCTATCTTCTGCGCCGACTTCTTGTCGTCAACCATAACTATCAAAGTCGTAGGTCTTTTTTCATTTTTCTTGCTCATATTAATTACCCTTTATTCAAGCAATTTTGCTTGCCGATGATGCCAGTTTCTCCAGCCATCCAATAATATGTTTATGCTACCTTTACGATTTTGGCTTTCATGACAGCATGCTCAACCTTCTCGACTTTGGCAATCTTTTTCTTGTTGCCCTTTCGAACAGCTCTCGTCTCAATCGCAGAAATGACTGCGATTCTTTTTGCGAGACCGATTCTTGCTGCTCTCTTGGTCTTGAACGTCTTTTTGCTCTTCACTGTTTTGCCTTTCCATTTAGCCTCAAGTTTGTATCCCATTTTTCTCACCTATAATGCTTATGTTGCTTGTGAAATTTTTCTTTTCAACTGGGCAACTGAATATGTTTTTCCGTAGTCCCTGTCAAGCAATGGAATATTTCTTCCTAATGCTTCTGCTGTTGCTGCAAGAGTCATTTCTTGATTAGTATTCCAGTGGGTTGAATCCTCAACACGGACAACATCGCCTTTCTTGTCAAGGAAAGATACCCATGTCGAGCCGTTTGTTGCATCCATGACAACCACTTGTTTTAATTCTTTTATTTTAGAGCGAGAAAGATTTTTTTTATAATTATGAGCTTTCTCATATCGTGGTATGCTGATATGCCAGTTGTCGTCTTTCCTTCTGTCTATGATATTGAATTCTCCTTTTGTCCTGTCAATCTGAACACTTGGATTTCTTTTTGACATTATTCTCTTGTTTGTCACAATCATTTTTCTTTTATATTCTGCATTCCACTTCTTTTCATCAAATTTTGCCATGTTCCTCACCTACGAAATCTGCTTCAAAACTTTTTTTCTGCTCTGGGATGTTGCCTTCTCCTTGTTGAGGCTCTTGTGGAATTTGTCATACTCTTCCCATCCTGTCTTTGTAGCATGATAGCTTCCCTTGCCAGCCTCAACGAGGAACTTGCCGAACTTGCCATAGACGCTTGGGTGCAATTCTGTCTTGAGCTTCTTCAGAGTTCTCTTGTCTTCTTTCACTCTGTCTCTCAGCTCTTTCAGCTTGCTTGCCGCTTCGACCTGAGTCTCAAGCTGCGCCCTTTCCTTTTCAAGCCGTCTTAGTTCCAAAGTAGGGTTCTCCCTTTGCTTTCTCTGAAATCCAAATGCCATATTTTTCAACTCCATTCAGGCTTTGCTTTGTTTTAAGATTTTGCCAAATTTTTCCAGCCGTTTAATAATATTCTCAGCTCACCTTTGCCATTTTGCTTTTCTTTTTACCGAAGCCAAACATCCTCGAAAGGACGGATGGCTTGTTTGATTTTTGCTCAGGAACATCAAAGCCGACCTGTCGTGCTTCCTCGTATGAACGAGCCACTGCGACTTTAGGCTTGTCCCCTTCCTGAATATGCTCCTTGATATGCGCATCAATGTATTCCCTTGTTGACTTGTCCATCGGTTCTGCCATTATGATACCCTCTTGATTTTTTCTCGAAGCTGCTCGACACGCATTTTTGCAGCAAAATAATCTTGGCTTGCATAAACTAAATGTTCTTCGGCATTTTTAAGTTCCTGCAAATCTTCCTTTTTTGTCATATTTCCCACCTTTCCATCACGGCTTCTTCGAGCCGCTTTTTTCTTATGAAAGCATCCTGAAATTCCATGCTTAAGTTGCCTTCTTTAATCTCGACAGGCTCTTCCCTATGAATCCCTGCTTCTTTGGATTCTCCTTCGGCTTGTTCTTTGCAAACTGCTGTCCCCAGAAGTATCTCGGATTCTCTGGGACTACATACTTGTAGAATGCCTTCGACCCGACCTTCTTCGTTCCGCCTACTACTTTCCCTGTCACTTTTTTCGTTCCGTCTATCAGCTTCTGGTCTTCTGGAGACCATCTGTGAGACATTTATAGCAACTCCTGTTGATGTAAATGGCTGAGATAATATTTTTCCTTTTTGCCTGCCATACATACCACCTACGTTTTAGCCAAATAAATACCGATAGTGTCTTGACAGCGAACCTAAATTTACCTTAATTTAGCCACTGCAATGATGCAAACTATAAGTATGATTCCTATTATTATGAAGAAATACCAGTTCGTCTGGGACGGAGACGGATTGCAGAATGAAGGCACATTGTCTGCATTGCATCCATACTGGCATACAGAGGTCTGATTAGTTGAATATGTCTGGCATGAAGTCCCGACACAAACTACTCTCGAAGTGGTCTCCATCAAAGTGGAATTGTCCAAGCATACGGCAGTGACTCCTGAATAAGGTGCTGCATAGGCTATGCCGCCAAGAATGCTTTGACCAGTAACAGCCGCTCCTGTAGTAGGAACATTGCCATTCTGGGTAGGATAAATTTGGGCTGATGCAACATCAAGAGCAATCTGAGTCGAATTGCAAATGCTCGTCAGATTTCCTATTGTCACATTCCAGCTTGTAGACAGATTCTGAAGCAAAAGATAAATTTGCCCTGTTGTCATGTTTATTTCCAATGACAAATTTGTCAGGTTGTCAAGCTTCTGATTGGCTGAATTTATTCCAAGGCTGTTCAGGAATACCTGTGTATTGACACTTTGCAATAAAGTATAAGTCTGATTTGTGGAAAGGTCTATTTTATTGAGAAGAACCTGATTGTAATTCACTGTGCCATTGATTTGCTGGTTCAGCAGATAATCGAGATAAGCAGTGTTGTTCGTGTCATTGGCAATACCAAGGATTGTGTTCAGGGTAGCCTTGTTCATGTAAACAGTTCCGTTAACATCCTGCAACAGACCGAGGTTCTCCAAAGTCGTCAGGTTGATTTCAGAAACATAACCAAGTATGTTTGCAAGCGTTGCCTTGTTCATATAGACTGTCTGGTTCACATCGGCAAGGTTAGAAAGAATCAACTGTATGCCTGCCTTGTTGATATAAACAGTATTATTGATGTCCTGCGCATAGCCGAGAGTTTCCAGAGTCGTAATATTAATCTGGGTAGTCTGGGCAAGCACATCCAAAATATTCTGCTTGTTCATGTAGACAGTCGCATTGGTGTCATTGACGTATGCAAGGACAGTCCCAAGCGTTGCCGTATTCGTGTAAACAGTCCCATTGATGTCTACAAGCAGCCCGAAATTCTGCAATGTTGTGGCATTGATGGTTGTCGCCAAGGCAAGAATCATAGCCAAGGTCGCCTTGTTCATGTAAACAGTATTATTTATGTCGGTTAATAAAGCTGTGTGGTTGGTCAAAGTGGCATTGATATTATTCAAAAGTGACAGCTCCTGCACATCGCTCAAGTTAAGCTCCTGAACGATTCCAAGAATCTGACCAACAGTCAGGTTGACGTTCTGGAGCAATGTATGCGTGTCGATGGTCGTCAGATTTATTTGTTGCAACAGACCAAGGCTCTGCAATGTCGTCAGGTTGACCTCATTCAAAAGCCCATTGTTTAGAGTGACTGTCTGGTTGATTTCATTGACAGTGAAATTCAGGCTCTTCATCAATGCAATCTCCTGAGCATCCGTCAGGTTCAGCTCATTGACAAGGTTTAATATTTGCCCAGCCGTAATGTTAATGTAATGTGTTGTGGAATTTATTTCTTCAGAAAGACCGAGAATGTTCTGGACATCTGCATAGGTAAGGTTGACAGTCGCATTGATATTCCGAAGCTCGTTCATGACTGGAGTTAAGTTCACCGAAACATTCAGATTCTGAAGGCTATTGTTAATGGAAATCAGATAGCCCTGATTCTGAAGAGTCGTAATATTAATCTGGTTGAGAATGACCTGATTCTGCAAAGTCGTCACATTTATCTGGAAGACATACCCAAGGATGTTGTCGAGCTTTCCAGAATTTATGTGGACTGTGGAATTCGTGTCATTCGCAAATCCGATGAGCTGAATTAGATATTGCTGGTTTAATGCGACTGTGCCATTGATTGTGTTCACTGTCGAAAGAATCTGGTTCACAGTAGCATTCGTGTAATTTGTATTTTGAAGGATGAACTGCAACGTGGCTTTGTTCATATAGACAGTTGCATTTGTGTCTGTTGTCAGTCCAAGTATTGTTGCAAGGGTAGCCTTGTTAAGATAAACTGTCGAATTGATGTCCTGCGCAAGACCAAGCGTTGCCAAAGTGGTTGTATTTATTTGCTGGGCAAGACCTAGGTTCTGCAATGTAGTAAGATTAATTTGCTGAAGCAGTCCGAGATTTTTCAGGGTTGTAAGGTTGATTGCATTCAGAAGTCCCTGATTCTGCAAAGTTGTCAGATTTATCTGGCTCACAGTGCCATTTACCTGAAGCAGAGTATTCTGGACATTCGTGATATTGTTCAGAAGGAAGGTTGAAACGTGAAGCTCTCCAGTTCCATACCAAGTTGTAGCCCCTCTGGTGCATATCACTTCAGATATGTAAGTCCCGTCACTGGCAGGAGAAGTGATGTTTGCATAATAAATCCCGTTTTCAAGCAGTGTCATAGCCTGAGCATTTATGTATTTCGTCAGGTTGGGAGCATATACATTCACGCTGCAAACGGCATTGTTCACTGGATTGTTGTTCTGCAAAATCTGAATCCATATCTTTCCAGAGTCGCTTGGTTTGTAATACTCAGTTCCAAGGACAACATAATAAGTGGAAAGATTTGACACTGCATCCGCTATCTGCGATATTGTCTGGTTAGCGATAGTTATGTTATTGACAGTCGCATTAATCTGGTTGAGCAGAATAATTTCCTGCGCATCGGAGAGGTTCATTGCCTGAACCAGCGTGAGAATCTGATTTGATGTCAGGTTGAGCTGCTGAACATTTGAAAGCAGGTCTAAGATATTTTGCTTGTTAAGGTAGACAGTCTGGTTCGTGTCATTCGTTATTCCAAGTATCTGGTTCAAAAGGTTCTGGTTCACATGAACTGTCGCATTCACATCCTGCAAAGTCTGGTTCATGTTGCCGATAGTCCCGTTGATTCCAAGCAGCAATGCAGTCTGAACATTCTGCGACAAGTTCAAGGCTTGGGCAAGTGACAAGATTTGATTTGCGGTCAAATTCGTGTTTGTGACGATTCCAAGTATCAATGAAATATTGCCTGCATTAAAATGGACTGTCTGGTTTATATCGGTGATGAAAGGCTTCAAGCTATAAATAGTCTGGTTTGCATCTGTTACGATTCCAAGGATGGTTGACAAAGTCGCCTTCTCAAGGTAAACTGTCCCGTTGATGTCAATTGCATAACCAAGAGTTGTCAATGTAGTTGTGTTAATCTGCTGGCTCAGTCCAAGAATCTGGTTCAGTGTTGAATTCTGGATGATGACTGTGTTATTGATGCTCTGAAGCAAACCCTGATTCTGCAATGTGGTCACATTGATTTGCTGCAAGAATCCCTTGTTCTGCAATGTCGTAATATTAATCTGCGTGTCAAGTGCAAGCACCTGACCAAGCGTCAGGTTCATGGCTGTAAGGAAATTCTGTATCTGGATGGTAGTTGCATTTATCTGCTGGTTCAGGAAAAGAATCTGAGCCAATGTCGCAGTATTAGCCGTTGTCGTTGCATTGATTGACTGGGCAAGCGTGAGAATCTGGGAAGTCGTCAGGTTTATTGTCTGTGCAAGGTTCAATGTCTGTTGTGTCGTAAGATTTATAGCCGAAGACAATGCAAGAATCTGCGCAACAGTTGCATTCATTGTGTTCTGGTTTGCCTGAAGCGAAAGAAGGGTCTGATAAATCTGGGAAGAATTATAATCTGTCAATGTCCTGTTAGTATAATTCCATACGGCAGCAGCAGCCAAGTTGGAAGAATTCAGGATTGCATTCATGATGTTCTGGGAATAAATATGAACCTCGCTTTCACCCTTTACCATAGTTACAAGAGTCGTATTGGAATATCCAAGAAGGTTGATAAAATTCTCATATAATTTGTGCGTAGTTCCCTGATTGTCAAAAATCTGAACACGCACAGCACCAGTGCTGTTCACAAAATTTTTCAGGTCTGGAATCTGACCTATGAAAGCATCATCAAGACCAGAAGGAACAGTCGATGAAGCTGAAGCTGTAGATACCAGACTCCCTATGGAAAGATATGCTCCAGATGTCCAGTTGAATGCATAAAATGTTATAGTCGATGCCTTGTCAGTCTCGCCAAACCACTGAAAATCTATTCTTGTCAAAGTAGTGCTTACATTATACCACGTATAAGTGGCGTTTGTTGCAGCAGAATTTGTCAGGGCAAAATAAAGACCATCATCAAGGAAGTTGACATTAAGTATGCTTCCGCCAAATATCGAGCCTGAAGTTATAGTGTAGTTCAATGCTATTGCCAAACTGCCCTGATAATAATTCTGGCTGGCATAATTGTAGCTGCATGTGGCATCAACTGGATAAACCCCTTCTGGAAATCCGACAGTGCTAAACTGAAAGATATACATTCCATCTCCATTGGAAAAGGAGAACATTGGAGAATTATTGTAAATCTTGCTGTAAGGCGTAGACGTATTGTAAATATCAACAAGGCAAGAGGCATTCGTTATGGGATTCCCGTTGGAATCAAGAAGCTGCAAGAAGACGCTGGCTTTTTCTCCCTGCCAGTAGTCAGTTCCACCAACATGCATGGAAGCTTTGGTGCTATAAAATTGTTTCAATGAATCAAGTACGCTGTTATTGACGGGATTTCCCGTAAAGTATTTCTGCAATGTATCCGTAAGATTTTCTGGCTGTATAACAGGAATAATAGGAACTTCATAGGTCACATAACCCTGAGCTGATATGCTATTCAAGTCGCTTGTGGCAGTAAGCTCTACATTGTAATCAACTGTAGGGTCTATTATGATGTTTGAACAGTCAAATTTTATTCCACCGCTTCCAGTACCTATAAAATCAAATTTGTTGTTGATACAATCCTGCTTGTCAATAGTGATATAGAATATGGTATCAGCAACTTTGCTTGAAGGGTCTATGTTTATGTCAAATGCCAGAACTGCATTTGAAATTTTTCCAAGAGTGAATCCTGATAGAGGCAGCATGAATGACATCGGAACATTAGCAGGAAGCTTTTCCATATAGGAAGGTTTCAGTGGAATATTTAATGTCTGCGGCTGTGCAAAGGCAAATCCAGACATTAATATTGCAACAGCTAGAAGCACAAGAAAAAACTTCATGCAATTACTTATCAATCACACCTTAAATTACCGATTCCTGCTCGGAAACTACCCTTTTTACAGCGAACTTCGAGCATTTAAAGAATTCAAAGAATAAAGTTTGACATGGGAGCGATATTCAAGTCAGCCCTTGCTTTGCTTGCATTCTTGGTCGTTTTTTCACTGCCAGTGTTTGCAACCTTTTCAATAAACATAGCAAGCCCAGCGAACACGACATTCACGACTACGTTCTCGAATCCAGTGGCACTGAATGTAAATTATTCCTTTGCTGGAAATGAATCTGTTGTAACGCCATGCTTCTGGACTTTGGATGGCGGAAACAATACGCAGTTAACACTCTGCCAGAATTTTTCATTTTCATTTGCAGTAGGCTACCATAACCTGACAATCATAGCAAACTCTACTCTGAACCATACGAATTCCACGCAAAGGAACTTCACTGTCTATTCGAATTTTACATTCTTCAATGCAAGCATCAATAATGTCATCCCAAATGTCATCGTAAAGATAGTAGCTGACACATTCGTTGAGAACGGAAACTGCCCAGCAAACAATCTTGCTGGTTCAGCTCCAGATGGAAACATCACATTCAATGGTTTCAACTCGACCTTGAATCATGGAAGCGAAAGATACATAATATTTTCCAGTTACAACTATCCATACGGCGGATGCCAGTTCACATACCCGACTCAAGTATATTCTTTGTGGAAAGTAAATGTCACGAATTCAACATATTCTACTCCTTCAATCATCCAGCAAAAAGTAATAGAAAGCGGATACTTCCAAGGAATAGGCTCAACTGCATGCGGCGGCGGACAGACTGGAAACAAGACCCTTTACTGGTCTCCTGCTGCTGACGATTGGAATGAGACTAATATAACATACTCAAACTGTGGCTCTGTCTGCACGCTTGACGTAGCTGGAAGCTCTGGCAGGGAAATCACGAATTCGGCAGTATGGGGTGCAGAGAACTTCGTGAACAATCAGGCAGCAACATATTTCTTCTCAGCTCCTGATGTAGTCCAGTCTATATACAACTCGACAACTGGTCTTGTCACATTCGCACTGGATAATGGAGACACAGGAACTGCATGCAATCAGCAGCAGGGCTGGGGAACATGGAAATATACACTGACAAAAGAATCTGCAACACCAAACTATGCGCAGGCAAACTTCACACTTGTAGATTACATATCATCTGGAAATGACTATCCGCTTTTCTCCACCATATTCCAAGACTTCTATTATGATTTCGAAACAGGCTCAATAAACTCTCAAGGAGCGCAGTCTGCAAACCCTTTGTCAAGCTCTTTCCCACAAGCAGACTTCAGTTGGAATGTAGGAACAAACACATTAACTCCGTCAAATGGAGCAACAGCCCTTGTAGTTGCAGTGCAAAATGACACGACAAACACATTGGCGAATGCAGCATGCGCAGGATACACTGGGTATTCAGCATCCCCGATTTCTGGGCTGAACACTCCTGTTGGAAGCCAGCCGCAATATTATGTGATTTGCTTCAACCTGACGGCGACCCATAATGGACATCCATTCTTCGGAGCAATCAAAGTTAATAATGCCCAAACAAATCAAGTTCTTGGAATTGTGACTGGCGGAGACTTCAACTTCTGGGCTGCAATCTATTCCCCAGCATTCACAAGCTTCTCGATTCCTACACGAATACCTGCAACTGTGAACGGCGGAGACAATGTTTCATACTTCTGGACATCATCGCAGCCAACAACAACTGGAGTGCAATATTTCATAACGCCATCTGGCGGAACAACAACTGTAATAACATTGGTATCTAATGGAAGCCTGACACTGAGCCATGCATACACGATAACAGGAGCATTGCTTGCTCCTCAGACACAGGTCACGTTCAAGGTCTTTGGGGTCACAAATGATTCCACAACAATATGGAGTCCTTATGTTGATTCATTCACTGTTCAAGGTCAAACAGGAGTCCAAAATAATCTGACTGATATAATTCAGCCCATAAATGGCGGCTCAGGCGGACTTGGAATTTTCCCATTCAACGAGCTTGGATATACAACATCAGGATTCGTCATGCTCGATAATCTCGGCTGGGTTCATACATCCTTAGCCACATGCGACAACTGCACGTTCCAGATTCTATTCAATGACACTTACAGCTATTATCTTTACAAGCCAACTGTAAATGTTGTTCAATACACTCCTGACTTGGCAACAGTCGGAACTCACAATGTGAAGATAAGAGATGATTCAGGATACAGATACAGGGATTATAATTTCACGATATCATACAATCCGTATGCACTGGCAATAAGAGTTTTGCCAAACACATGCGTCCCATATTTATTCTGGGGAACAGAAGACTTCTGCCGAAATGACATGGTTGGATTGAATATTTCATCATACCCAAATGCGACTGGACAGTTCTGCCAGTTCAATCCTACTGAATGCCAGCTATTCAATTATTCGACTGGTCAATGCATACAGCAAGCACAGCATATTTCAAACACAGGTTCTGGACTTTTGATTGGCGGCTGGGTTCACTATGTCTGCTTCAATGACGCAAACCTTGGCTACTATAATCAGTCGATTGTGAATGGAACTCCATTGACAGGCGGAACTTCGCCTTCAGACCAGCTCGGAAATGCTGGAGCAAATTTCCTCGGAATAACCCCTGAAGCATTCAAGGCGACAATCGCAATGATACTCATACTTATAATATCTGGACTCATGGCATGGAAGACAAAGGACGGACTTATAACTGGTCTATTCTTCGAAGGCGGAATGGGATTGTTCTTGCTGATGGGCTGGCTGCCTCTATGGTTCTTGATAGTATTCGGAGTGTTGGCTGCCTTCATGATTGCCAAATTCGCAAGGCATCTCATAGCTCCGTCAGGCGGCGACTAATGATGGGAAGGATGAAAGGGCAGGGCGGCGGAACTGATACGCCATTTATTTTTGGTCTTATGATTGCCATAGCCTTCCTTATATTCCTGACGACACAGATACAAGTTTGGTATCCACAATACCAGACGATATCGGCATTTGACATGGCATTCTTCGGGATTCAGTTCGTTGCCATCGCAGGAACTTGTGTCATCGCAACAGGTCTGCCATGCGCAGGCGCACTTGCATTCTTCACAATAGCATCATTCTTCTTGGTGCAGAACACTTTGCTGAACACGCTAATATTCATCCCAATTACTGTAGCTGTTGCCTTCGTAATATCAAAACTGGCAAGAGGGCAAGGCTGATTTTCTGTCATCTTCCCAATAGACCTCGACATTAAATAACATTCGCTACTAATTTTATTATGACATATTACATCATAGCAAAGAAATACGTCACATTCAAAGGCAGAAAGAAACCAACAAAAAGACAGCTTGAACTGATAAAAAGATTCGGCTACACAAATTATAGAATAGTCAAGGAACTGCCAAAGAAAGAAAAACTCGGAAAACTATTTTAAGAGCCTTGGATATTTCCATGCTTCCGTGTCCAGATTCCTTAGAACCTTTCTCTTGTCATAGGAAGACTGGATTGATTTTGACTGGTTAATCATCGAAATGCTGCAAGCATTCCTCTTCATAGATTCCTTGAATGAGGCGAACTTTCTCACAGTCTGCTTGAAGTCCAAAGTATTGCCGTGCAATGCACGCTCAAACGACTTGAAGGACAAGTGCGATTTCACGAATGCCTGCTCAAATCCCTTGGCTTTTATTTTCATCGTGCCGTCAGCCATGCGAATAGCATATAATTTTGGAAGCAGGAAGATAGCTTCCTCGCCCTCGTATTCCATCTTCATATCGCCCAACTCGTCTCCTATCGGAAGAGGCTTGTCGGTAAACACACTGTCAGTGTCGCAGTAGAAAAGATGCTCATCGCCTGCCTGCTTGAGCCACTGATATAGCTCAAACCTTGCACATGAAGTGACCCAACTGGCTATGCTTGGTATGATAAAGGTCGCCCTTGACAATGTCGTCTCTGAGAAGAGATTATATGCTGGGTCATAAGGCTTGAGACCAACAGCATCGCTCAATTTTCTGACACGGATTAATTTGTCTTTCAATCTCGACTGCCCAAACTTTCCGTATAAGCTGTTCATGAGAAGCTTGTATATTAATTTCTCCATCGGGTCTTTTGCAGTTCTTTTTCTTTCATACATATCCCTGATGTAATCGCTGAACAAGAATCCAGACGAGAAAATATATCCATAATGGATATTGATGTCTCCGCCCAAGTCCTGCAATACTTCTAACTCCTTGCTTGTGAAGAATCCTGTCATCCTTCCATAAGGAAATAATAATTTGTGCTTGTCAACAAGCGGAAGCGGCGGCACATACACATCTGGAATCTTCACATCAGCCTTGTAAAATCCTATCTCATTCTCCCTGAACTCCCTGACATAGACTGCCTTGCCTGTCGGCATTGGATATTTTACCATGACATGAGGATAAAGGCTGTTCACATCCATGCCGTAGATATGCTTGAAGCAGCGCATCTTGAATATCTCTACACGACCACCGAAGTAAGTATTGCGGATGAACTTCTCGACCTTGTCTGACAATACAGGGATTGTCTGATTCAACTGCGTCCTGAACATTGCCATTGATTGACTTGCCAAAGTAGTCTGCAAAGGCACTTGGTATTTGCAGAACCATTCCTTGAACTTGCCTATGACCTCATATAATCCGACAACGTCATACTTCAAATATTCCCTCAGTTTTTCCCAGTCCTTAGTTATATTGGCATAGTCAATCTCCTGTTTCTTATGCTCCACGTTGAATATTTCCGTGAGCTTCTTCAATGACATCGGCAAGAGCCTGTATGAATCCTTGAATATCCAAGCACGATTCTGAGACTCGGAAAATACCCTGATTTCCGAGATGCCCTGCCCTGAAAGAATTTGATACTCATAATCCTTGAAGTGCTTGTTCAATGCATCCAAGATGAAATTGAAATCGAACCTGCCACCTGCATGTGCGAACATCCTTGTGAACGCATATCGCTTCACAAGAATATGCTCCAAGAATTCCTTCACTGTCTTGAATTCAAGATATTTATCGCCGTCATAAAAGCCAAGCAGCTCGAAATTCACCCAGTTGGAAGATTCGATGTCAAAGACCGCATACTTGAATGGCTTCGTCTTAGGTTTTAACGGAGCAAGCACTTGGTCGTATGTCATAAAATTACCTCTTCTTTTTAGGCAACAATCTCTTTGGAATTTCTCCTGCCCTCGTAGTCCGAAAGAAAGTGACGCTGTAATGCGATACAATTACGCCAGCAACATAATCCTGATTGCGCTTCTCGAATGCAAGCTCAAATGCCTCTTCAACCGCAGCATTGATTAGGCTCTTGACATCGACAGGGTCGAGCCTGAAGTCATCGCTTGAGATAGTCTCGACAGGTATCCTCATCAGATATTTGTCCCTGCCATACTGGTCAGGCTTCTCAAGCAAGATTATAAAATTGATATTCGCATAGCACGACTGCATGCCCTTCGGAAAATTTGCCATGTCACGGAACAAGACAGCCTCGAACATCGCAATAGCCTTTTCATCATAATCATCCAAGTTCTCAAGCAGGTATCTGGTCTTTGTCATATTATATGAAGCAGCAACAGGAAAATATCCACGATGCGTAAATGTATCTCTTGCCTTCGACTCCCTGAAAACAAAGCTATATGTCCCAGCCCTCAGCCTGAGTTTCTTGACTATTTTCTTTGGGACAACAGCACGACCATCCGCCCTGCCCTTGACGTAGAATCGCTGACCGCCGATTGAAATAGGCTTGTCAATAGGCTCTCCTTCCTTTAGCTTATCGGTTCGCTCTCCCTTCTCCTGCTTCTCTGCCTTTCGCAATTTCTCCACGCTTGTTCTTGGAAGAATAAGTCCTTCTTTTCCATATTTGGTAAGACGGAGAGAAATTCGTTTAGGCATCTCACTAATTTCTTTTCCGAGAATATATAGCTCATGGTATCTGTGGAACAGACCCTCGACCCAAAACAATGAAATTGAATCGTAATGCGCCAACAACACAAAAATTACCTCGTAAGTCAGAAGCATCACGAACTTCGTCCCTCAAAAGTAGTCGTCATCCCTCACATAAGAAACTCGATATCTCCCTGCTCCCTGCTCCAGCACGCAGGGCAGCATGGGGATGCACGCTATACACTGTGGGAATAGCGAATGAGCGCACTATGAAGAGAAAGGTTGCTCATCACAGGGAGTGAATGACACAGAGAGTGTAGTGCGAATGTAATGTGTCGCTCAACATCACAAAGATAAGAGAGCAGATAAAGATGAATGTAATTGAATTGTAATGCTGAGGAACTTATTGATAAGAGAGCGAATGACGCAGAGATAGAGAGTAATGATGTAATGTGCTGGTAATGTAGCAGGCGGTGTAATGCAATGGTAATGTGGCGATGCGTGTATTCACTACTGACAAGATACGAAAGTGGCGAGAAAAAAGGGCGTGA
>Ga0315275_10001395_pt1 | contig 21247 bp, 26 predicted proteins | sample YL17G03_0_MG_FD_205557 | JGI IMG/M metagenome (GOLD analysis project Ga0315275, IMG submission 205557) | Sediment microbial communities from Yellowstone Lake, YNP, Wyoming, USA - YL17G03_0 | ecosystem: Environmental > Aquatic > Freshwater > Lake > Sediment | place: USA: Wyoming | collected...
ACCATGGGGGGGTCGTACACGCTTTCGCCCATGAAGTGGTAGTCAAAGGCGCGCTGGCCCGCCGGCGAATAAACGCCGCGGATGAAACTGGCGATTTCAGGCGGCCCGGCGATGGTCACCTTGTAGCCGCCCTTCTGCCACAGCAGCATTTTGACCAAGCGCTCGACGTAGCGGTCGTTGACCGCCATGTTGGCTCCCTGGTGTGGTAGAACCGCGGTCCGGTAGACGGACACCGAGCCGTCTCTGCGCTCCAGGGAGATGGTCAGGGACTGCGGGTCGCCGCTCTCCCGCACCAGAGCGCGAAATGCCCTGTTCCACAGGGCCGCCGGAACGAACCCCGGATCGAGCGCCGGTCGCCACTTCGGGGCGATGTTCACCAAATCAGGCATCTTCTATCCAAGACTCCGCTTTCCCAAAAAACTTCCAATGATGGCTTTCGGTGAAAGTATACACTCGCCCGCGGCGGCGCGAGCCTGGGATGGAATTTTCGCGGACCACAGGCTTCAGATGAGCAAAGGGTTGCAAGGGTGATGCTTAATCAGACGAATGGGTTGACGATTTCCAAACCAGGGACGGGCCGTCCTGGCAAGTCCTCCGTGTAGAGGCGAGTCACACCCGCTTCCAGGCATGCGGCTACGACCATGGCATCCCAGAACGACCACCCGCTCTCCACGTGCAGTTCCTGCGCCTGGCTCAGCACCAGCTTGGACGGCAGCACCAGCGGGAACAACACAAGAAAATCCGCCAGTTGCTCCCAGGCGTCCAACGGTGTGAAGCCTTGGCCCGCCAACTTGCGCGATGCCGCGATGAACTCGCAAGCGACTTGCCACAGTAGAACGCCCTCAGCCGAATTGTGAATGAGTCTTAGCGCTCTGCTGCGGCGTTCTGGATCGCGCTTGTCGCAACTGTAAACCAGAATGTTGGTGTCAAGAGCGATCATGCAGTTCGTCTCGGGTTGGCAGAGGCCCCTGGGAATAGAAGTTCATGCGATCTCCCCGCTCCACCAAGCGGCGGAAGGCCGCTTCCCGATCAGTCGCGCTGACTTCATCCAAAGGCTGCACAATAAGGCGCACCCGTTCGGTCTCGCGCAACTCAAGCGGATCAACGGGCTTCAACACGCCTTTGCTGTAAACTGCCTCGGTGATCTGGATGCCCCTCATGATTGGCTCCTGTACACAGGGTACCGCGGTCGGCGAGCGCAGGCAAGCAATTGCCCCGCTTACCGCCCCGGATGGATGTCGAGAACGTCCGGGCCGAACGTTTCAACGTGGGACCGAATTGCGGACTTGACATCGGACAGAGCCGCCTCGTAGCTGTCGCCTTCGCCGACAACGACGCCCTTCATCCCGAGGGGATAGGCGCGGTAGCCGTCCGAATGTTTTTCATGCGGCCATTTCTGCTGCACTGCTTCTTGAATTATGTGGCGTCCCCAGGGGGATTTGAACCCCCGTTACCGCCGTGAAAGTCCGTTTCGGGCGCCGCCAAGAATGTATGCAGGAATCAGCAGGAATGCGCTGGACCAATGTTTATGCGGGTTCCGAAGCCCCATCGACCGTTCGCCGGTTAGCACGAATCGGCAGGAATATGCCCGATTTTTCGATTCCTCGTTACCATAGCGTTACCAAAAATGGGCCGCGCCGACGATCCGCCATGCTACAATGCCCGCCGGCAGGGAGCCAGCGCCCCATGCTGGCGGGCCAGCAGCGCTCCTCGATATGGGGCGAATGAGGGAGAAGTAATGCAGCTCGTGCCGCCGCCGCCACCGTTCCTTGACCAGGCGCCGCCGACGAGGCATCCCGGGCTTTGGCTGTTGATTGCTCTGCTGGCCATGTTCGCCGGCGCGGCCGCGGTGGCGTCCGTGCTGGCCATGTTCGCCGGCGCGGCCGCGGTGGCGTCCGTCCTTCGCTCCTACTGGCGCCGGTGTGACGAGGCGACCGGCGCTGTCCACTTCCGCTGGACGGCGCGCCCCGTGTTGCTCCTGGCGCTCGCTCTGCTCAACTTCTCGGTCATGGCCGTGATTCTGCCCGAGCAGGCGGCGCTGGCGGTCGTCAACGGGCTGGTGGCCGCGGCGCTGCTGTTGGGGCGGCTGGTCTACGCGGTGCTAGAGCGGCGAGCGAGGGACTTCTATAAAGTTGACGGCTATCTCCCCGGCCAAGGATTTATGCCGCAGGGCGCGGGTTACACGTTGTGCGCCGGCGGGGACCAGCTTATGGTGTGCCTGCGCGGCCCGACTAAGCGAGAGGTGCGGGACGTGCGCGACGGCCCGGCCGAATTCGCTTTGCTCCCCGACCGAGACGTGATTTTCTTCCTCTACCGCTTCGGCCCGACGCTAGGGTGGTGCGCCGCGCCCTACTCCTGTGACTTGGCGTCGTCCGCCCAGCAAAGGCTGCTCTGGGCGCCGGTGAGCGAGGAAACGGGCGCGCTGCTGACGGTCATCCTGATGGACGCGGTGACCAAGACTTTTCTCGTGGAGAGGGTGGTGACGCTTTCGCCGGAATTCACCCGCGCGCTTCACGCCGCCTGCCGGGACCAGGCCCCATGGCCAGGGCACGTGGTTGGCTATCACGAGAAACTGCGCGAAGCCTGCCGCCGATACTCGAGCACCAAGGCCATGCTGGCGGCCTGCTGCGTGCGCTGCCGCGGCGGGGAGTGACAGGAAATGCCGTGCCCAGGGATGCGCAGCCGGGGCCAAAAAACAAAGCGAAAATAGTTTGGGTAGGATGCAGCGCGGCCTTAAGCGCCCGTTCGGAAGTGGACCGGCAACCGCCACAAATTACATGCGCTTCGGGCGTCTTCTTTCGTAACTCCAAGATCCTTAAGGGTCGGTGAAACCGGTGTACCAGCAACACCGGTTTCCTGACGCGATGCTGGTCGCCCGCCCTTTGCCCGCTGCACTTCCGTGGCCGCAAGCAATTCCCCCATGCGCCGCTCGGCTTGCGCTACAGCACCACCACGTCAAGCGCGCTCGGCCCCTTCGGTAGATCCTCCACCCCGAATTCAACCTCGTCGCCTTCCGCCAATGTCTTGTGCCCCTCGGCCCGAATCGCGAAGTAGTGCACGAAGACATCCCCGCGCCTACGGAACCTGTTTGTTCGTCGTTTCTCGCATGCGATCCGCGACAGCATTAAGCACAGCGGCCATCCTCTTACACCGCTCAACGGGGTAGTGTTTCGTCGGCCGCTTCGCGAATTCGAGCCAAACCTCGGCGCCTGTCCTGAGCCAGCTCTCATCCCGTCCCCTTTCGTTGGCGAGCCTCTCGATTCCCTCGACCACGCGCTCGAATGCCGCCCGAGATCGCTCCTTCTCTTCGATTTGGTCTAAGATTAGATCTTGAAATTCTTTGTAGTCGCCGCGCATCCCCAAAAGCTCCTACACAGCCGAACAGGGGGAGCATACCACACCCCCTGCATGGCGCGTGCCCGCAGCAATCGCCCCCTACATGGCCGAGTGCGAAGCCGAGCGGACGGCCAACACCGAGACACTGATACCGTGATCGTCGGCCTTCACTTCCAACCGTTGGAAGTCAACCGCCCGTACTGGACAGGGCCATCGCGGCCGGTGCGGACGGACGACTTTGAATCTTTCAAAGTGGGCCGGTAGTTCGCCACCATCTTGTGGCTCACTCCGCAATGCTCCGCGATCTGCCCGTCGCTCATGCCCGCGGCCTGCGGGTGCGCCAGCCGTGCGCGAAGTTTCCGCTCGCGTTCGCAGCCTGGCGCTATACTGACCGGCGACGGAGCGCACGATGTCTGAGCTGAACAAAGAAAAATTGCTGGCCCAGATTGCGGAACTGGAAGCGAAGCTGGAGGGCGCGAAACCAGGGTTGCTGATGACGATCAGACGATCAGTCCTTCCCGCCTGTGCCAGGTTCTGTGCGGTGTATTTCATCTACCTGGCTTTGGTTATGCCATTCGCAAGGTCAGGCGACGCGGCCATTGTGTTTGGAATACCCCTGTCCTTCGTGCTCGCCTACCTCTGGAAGCAGTATCGTCGAGAATAGCGGGCCAGCCCGGCAGGACCGCCCCGCGGGCGAACCCGGGGACGAGATGCCCGCCCGTCCCCGGAAGGAGCCGCGGCAACGAGCTTTGGCGTCCCCAGGGGGATTCGAACCCCCGTTACCGCCGTGAAAGGGCGGTGTCCTAGGCCGGGCTAGACGATGGGGACTTAATTATCCATCTTATCGGCAGCGGGCGGGTTTCGTCAATTCCCAGGCCGGTTCTGAATCCCCGCTCCATCAGCATGCGTCTATTGAGGGGGGAACCCACGAAAGGGTATTCATCTTTCCCTGTCCGGCGGCCGATGCCAGTCTGACGGGGAATATCAGGGACAGGTCCGAACCTGCTGGTTTGGTCGGGCGGTTGACAGCGGGCAACGGCGGGGCTAGTATCGGCTGTGGTCGCCAGCGTCCCGCGCCAGCAGGGACCCCGGCGAAAGGGGAATCTCGTGAAACTCGATGACCGCCTCAAGCACTTGATGAAGGAGCTGGGCAACGCCATCAATGAGTCGCTTTCCGAGTCGGATCGCATCTCCGAGGCGATCGGCAACATCAAGCAGCACGGCTACGACGTTTTCCTGGTGCTGGAGGCCACCATCGGGTTCAACAAGCGCGAGGAGGAAACTCCGCACAAGGACATCTCCATCAACCTTCACGAAAAGGAGGCGCGGCCGCGCTTCACGCGCCAGGACGCCAGTTTCCTTCGGGCCTTGAAGATCTCGGTCGAGGACGAAGAAAAGAGCTAGACCTGAGACCTGAGGCCGGCGTGAGGTATAAGTCCCGTGGGTCCCAGGTCCGAAGACTCAGGTCCGCTTTCCAGTGGGGCCGCCATGGTTCGATCTCCCGCCGTTGCCGGCCAGTTCTATCCAGCCAATCCGGATCACCTGCGCCAGGAAGTGCGGGAATTGCTGGTTCCCGCGCCACACCCGATAGCGGCGCTGGGCTGCGTGGTGCCGCATGCCGGCTATATGTATTCCGGCGGTGTGGCCGGCGCCGTGTACGGCGCCCTGCACCTGCCCTCGCTGTTCTTGATCCTGTGCCCGAACCATACCGGGCAGGGCGAGCCGATGGCCATCATGTCCGCCGGTGAATGGCGGACGCCGCTGGGGGCCGCCCGCATCGACAGCGAGCTGGCCGGACACCTGCTGCGCGCCTGCCCCATGTTGCGCGAGGACGCCGGCGCCCACGCCGACGAGCATTCCCTCGAGGTCCAGTTGCCGTTTCTGCAATACCGCGTCCCGCACATGAGATTCGTTCCCATAGCTATCGGGCGGGGCGATTTTGCGGCCTTGGAACAGTTCGGCCAGGCGCTGGGCCAAGCCCTGGTGGGCTGGAGGGAGCCGCTGCTGATCGTGGCCTCCAGCGACATGAACCACTACGAGCGCGATGAGCTGACGCGGGTCAAGGACGGCCGGGCCATCGAGGCCATCCTGGCGCTGGATCCGGGGCGCCTCTGCCGCGTCCTGCACGAGGACCACAACACCATGTGCGGGTACGGCCCGGTGATTGCGATGCTCGATGCGGCGCGCCGCCTGGGCGCCGATGCCGCCACCCTGATCCGCTACGCCACCAGCGCCGATGCCGGCGGCCGGCGCAGCGCGGTAGTGGGCTATGCCGGCATCGCGGTGCACAAGACAGTGACGAGTGACAAGTGACGAGCCGGCAGGCCGCTTGTCACTTGTCACTTGTCACTTGTCACTCGGTGTTCGGATGCGCTGGAGCATGGACCGGGCGCGCAGTTGCGCGATGTGCAGATAGCTGGAATTGCCGGCGATCTCCTCCAGCACGGGAATGAACTGGGCGGCTTCAATCAATTCGTTTCTGTCCAGCGCCGCCTCGATCTGGTACAGCTCCTTCATGATGCCCAGCCGGTCGAACCGCACCAGCCGCTCCAGGTTGATGAGGTGTTGCTGGCTGGCCGAGATTTTTTCAAACAGCGCGACCAGGGCCATGGCGTCGGTGTTTTCCGAGTAGTTGAAGCTGGTCTCGCTGCGGCGGCCGGCGGCCTCGTAGCGGAAGGTCTTCTTTCCCATGAAGGCAACCTTCTTGCTGGTCTCCAGTTGGGCGTTCTCGAAGCGGTCGAGGCGCTCGACAAGCTGGAATATCTCGCGGGTGGTGGCCTCCGACAGCTTGAAGCGCGGCGGATCGGCATCGTCGGGCGCCATGGCGTATTCCGCCTGTCCTTCGCCGGTCACCACGACCGCATAGTAATCAGGGACGCTGCCCGGGAATTGCTTGATGAAGGTGAGTTTCGCCTGGGCGGGCTTGGCCGGCGGCTCCTGCTGCGAGCCGGCAGGCGCAACCATCAGGGAGAGCAGGATCAAGGCGAGAGCAAGCGGCCGGGCAGCGCCTGTGGCCCGTGGCCTCCAGCCTCCGGCCCCCAGCCTCACGACCAGGGCGATTTCGGATCTCGGATTGCGGATTTCGGATTTCGAGCACGGGCGCTTGAAATCCGCAATCCGCAATCCGCAATCCGCAATTCCCACGCCGTAGAGCCAATTGTGAGACACCGCACTGGCCTGATTAGTCATACGATTCTCTCTCGCCTGGGGCGCGAGGTTGGCCGGCGGGACGCGCCGGCCGCGGCAGGGTGGCCCAGCGCCTGTGCCACGCGGGCGATGTTGACGTGGCAGATGGCGATGGCCAGGGCGTCGGCGGTGTCTTCCGACTCCGGCGGCTCCGGCAGCCGCAGCAGCACCTTGACCATGTGCTGCACCTGCCGTTTCTCCGCCCGCCCGTACCCGACCACGCTGGATTTCACCTGCAGGGGCGAATACTCGGCCACCGGGATGCGTGCCCGGGCCGCCGCCAGCATCGCCACGCCCCGCACGTGCCCCAGTGTCAACGCGCTCTTGACGTTGCGGGCGAAGAACACGTCTTCGATGGCGGCCACCTGCGGTGAGTAGTCGCCGACCAGTCGCTCCAGTTCCTCGCAAATCTTCAGCAGGCGTTCGGGAAGAGGCCACCGGGGGGAAACGCGGATGACGCCGCAGGTCACCAATTCGTAAGAGATCCCATCGCTGTCGATGATGCCGTAGCCGGTCCGTTGCGAGCCGCAATCGATGCCCAGTACGCGCATGTCAGGTTACAGGTGGCAGGTGGCAGGTGGCAGCGACTCCGCCTGCAACCTGTCACCTGCAACCTTCTTCATTCGCTGACGGCTTCCAGTTCTTTTTCTTCGATGTCGCAGTTGGAATAGACGTGCTGGACATCGTCGTGCTCCTCGAATGTTTCCATCAGCCGCACCATCTGCTGGGCGTTCTTGCCTTCCAGCTTGATGTAGTTTGCCGGGATCAAGGAAACCTCGGCGACCGCGGCGTCGATATGGCTGGCTTTCAGCGCCCGCTGAACGGCCTCGAAGCTCTCCAGTGGGGTGATGACTTCCCAACTGCTGCCGTCGTCGCGCATGTCGTCGGCGCCGGCATCCAGCACGATCGACATCAGCGTTTCCTCGTCGGCCTTTTCCTTGGGAACGACGAGATAGCCTCGTTTCTTGAACATCCAGGCGACGCTGCCGGCTTCGCCGAGGTTGCCGCCCTGCTTGGAGAAGATGTGCCGGATTTCGCTGACGGTGCGGTTGCGGTTGTCGGTAGCGACCTCGACCAGAATAGCGACGCCTCCGGGGCCGTAACCCTCGAAGGTCACTTCCTCGTACTGAACGCCGGGCAACTCGCCGGTGCCGCGTTGGATGGCCCGCTTGATGTTATCGGCCGGCATGCTGGCTGCCTTGGCCCCCGCCACCGCGGTGCGGAGGCGCGGATTGGCGTCCGGGTCGCCGCCGCCATTGCGGGCCGCTACGGTTATTTCCTTGATCAGGTGCGTGAACGTCCGGCCTCGCTTGGCGTCCGTCGCCGCCTTCTTGTGCTTGATGGTGGCCCATTTTGAATGGCCTGACATAGCTGTACACTCCTTTACGAAAGAGCTGGCAGGCTAGACAGGAAGCAAGCATAACACCGTAAGGGAGGCGGTTCAACTGTGGGCTGCAGGCCGTAGGCCGCTCCAAAGCTCGCAGATGACGATCGAGCTGGATGGATCCTGGGGGTGGTATTTGACGCTGGCCGGAAAGCCCTCGTGGCAGTTGCCGATCCGCACCTTGGGCGGGAGCATGGACAGATCCTGGGCGGCCGAGTAGGTGACCCCGCCAACCGTGTAGGAGTAGTAGAGGAGGCGGGCGCTGCCGGCGGTGGCCGGCTCAGCCAGCTTCTCGATGGTCCCATCGCAAATGCGGCCTGCGGCGTTGATCTTCAACCGCCGCTCGCGTTCCTTCTCCGCCTCGCTCTTTCTGCCACGGAAGGAAAGAGCCACCGCGACGCCCCCTGCCACAATGCCTGCTCCGACCAACACCAGAGTGTATACGCCCATGCCTGTCTTGTCGCGTGGCGACGGCCACGCTTTCCCAATGGATGATCCGGCCCGCGGCACGGATGCCCTCTGGCCGGCCCGAATGCGGGCCGGCCTGACGGCCGCCGCGCACCGGAGTTGTTGCCTGCGTAACCCTATTTTACTGCACGGAGCAGCTACGGCCGCAACCTCAGCGCGGCTGTCCGACAGGGACCATGTAGACCGGCCGGTGATCGGCGGGCAGCGAGAGGTTCTCCTGGAGTTGCTTGTCGTCGAAGCCCCCCATCGGCACCCCGCCCAATCCCAGCGCCACGGCCTCCAGCAGCAGGTTCTGGGCCGCGTGGCCGGCTTCCGCATAAATCCAGCGTGCTGCGCGCGGGTCATCGGGTTTCGCGCCCATGCGCTCGAATACGGCGGTGAACACGAACACGGCGGGCGACAGCATGATCTGTTTCTGGCCGCGCGCGGCCTTGGAGATGGCGGGCCGCAGGTCTCCGCCGCGCCGCTCGAGTTGATGCTCGCGTGGCTCGTAATGAAAGAACCCCGAGGGCGTGGCCACGTATAGCTCGAGCGGATAGCGGGCCATGGCCGAGGGCGCCGTGCGGTGGCCGTCGGGACGGTTGACGCCCTGTGCCGCCCACAGCAACTGCCCCAGTTCCCGCTCGCTCAGGACCTTGTCGGTGTACTCGCGGATCGAGCGCCGGCGGGCCAGCGCCTCGTGCAGCGCCATTCCGCCCTCGCGCGCCGCCGCCGGCAGCGCGATTCGCTCCCCAGCCTTGGCCGCCGCCTGGGCCGCGGCCGGCTTCGCTTCCTGGGCGGTGAGCAACATGCCGCCCAGCCAGATGACCACGCTCAGCGCCAGCGCGCAAACCATAGTTCTTCTTGTCATAAATCCTCCGCCCGTGAGTTCTGCCCGAGGATACACCCGATTCGGGACCGCCGATTGCAGGCTGTGAGCTGTAGGCCGGCGGCTGCCTGCTCCTGACTCCCGGCTACTGTCTTGCGCCCGCAACCTTGATGCGCTGCAACAGGCCCTGCTCGAAGTCGCTCCGCTGCAGACGCCGCCAACGGCGGGAAAACGCCTGGCGCAACGATTCCTGCCGCTTGCGCGAGCGCTCCAGCAGGCGCTGGTATTCTTTTTTGAACGTGGCGCTCTTGACCTTTTTCAAGCGGCCTTCAAAGTAGGCGGCGATCATCGACTGGTCCTGGTGGGCGCCGAGGGTCTGCTGGATGCCGCGGAACTGCGCCAGCACGCCTCTGAGCTCGCGCTCGAAGACTTCGGCGTACAGCTCGGTGACGTAACGGATGCGCTTGGTGCGGATGCGGAAGCAGTGAAGCTGCTCGCTGGCGGCCCGCCGGTCGGCGGCCAGCGCCCGGCCCTTGCGGAAATAGCGGCGCAGCAGCCTGGGCAGGAGGCGCCGGAAATGCGTGAGGACCGGCCGGGCGGGGCGGACGCGGCGCATCAGCCCACCAGCCTTTCTTTGAATCCCGGCAGCACGGCGCGCAGCCAGCGGGCTTCGGGCAAGGCCCGCTTGAGCTTGTTCTGGCGCTGCGCGCGCAGGCGTGACACCAGGCGGGGTATGGGCGAGCCGGGGCGGGCGTTCTTCTGCGGCAGGTTGGCCATCAGGATGTCGAGGTCACGCACCTCGCCCAGCACCCGGGCCAGCTTGCGCACGGCCGCGCGCAGGCTGCGGGCATCGCGCTTGCGGAAGCACGGTTCCAGATGCAGCAGCGCGGCCCGCAACCGGCGTGAGGCCACGCGCACATCGTGGACGGCGTCCGGGGTGGGTGAGCGCTCCAGCCGGCGCAGCTCCTGGACGAAGACGGCCAGCCGCCCGCGGACAACCTGCTCCGCCCAGAGCTGGGTGCGCTTGCCCTCCGACCTGCTCCGCGTGTTTCTCCCCGCTGGCATTCCCGGCTCCCAGTGTACTGTTTCAGAAATGACCCGACACAAGGCGAAGGCGGAAAGCAGAAGGCAGAAAGCGGCACCCGCCTGGTTCTGCCGCCTTCCGCTTTCGGCTTTCTGTCTTCGCCACTGACGACCTGTTTCTGTTACACAACACTACCTGGCGCGCTTCACTGACCGCGCATGTTAGCACAGAACCGGCCGACGGCTGTCGGCTGACGGCTTTCCCGCCGACCGCCGTGCGCCTGCCGTGCTGCGGGCGGAAGGGGACATCGGGGTCGTCAATGGGCTTGGGTAAAGTGCCCGGATTGGCGTAGAATAAGCGATTCGTCATGGTCAAAGCACTTCCGCAGCTGGGTGCCGGCCGCCTGATCGTGGTGGAAGGCATCGATGGGTCAGGCAAGAGCACGCAGTTGGCGCTCTTGCAGAGGTGGCTGGTCAACCAGGGATACCCGGTCCGCTTCAGCGAATGGAATTCCTCTGCGCTGGTCAAGCAAATCACCAAGCGCGGGAAAGACCGGCGCATCTTGACCGCCACCACCTTCTGCCTGACGCATGCCGCCGACTTCGCGGATCGCACCGAGCGGGACATCCTGCCCGCGCTGCGCAGCGGCGGAATGGTGCTCTCCGACCGCTACATGTACACGGCGTTCGCCCGCGACGTGGTGCGGGGGGTGGAGCCGAATTACGTCCGGCAGCTCTACCGGTTCGCGATCAAACCCACGCTGGCGTTCTACTACCGCGTCCCGCTGGAAGTGGCGCTGGGGAGGATCCTGGGCGGCCGCAACGCGCTGAAATATTACGAAGCGGGCATGGACCTGGGCCTGAGCGACGACATCGAGGAGAGTTTTCGGCTGTTCCAGCGGCGCATCCTGCAGCAGTACGAGTTGCTGTCCAAGGAGTTCGGCTTGATGGTCATCGACGCCACCTTGTCCATCGAGGAGCAGCAGGCGCAGATGCGGGCCATCGTCAAGCCCAAGCTGGAAGGCGTGAAACGGTTGTCCAAACATGGAAAGGTTTCGCTTTTACGGTAGCGGTTTGCCCGGCGTCAAGCTGGACGAATTGCGAGGCAAGCTGATCGTGGTGGAAGGGACCGACGGCGTGGGCCGCTCCACGCAGGTGGCGCTGCTGCGGCAGTGGCTGGAGCAGCGCGGGCACGCCGTCTTCGACACCGGCCTGACGCGCTCGGCGCTGGCCGGCAAAGGCATCAAGCGCGCCAAGGAAGGCAACATCCTCAACCTGCTCACCTTCACCCTGTTCTACGCCACCGACTTTGCCGACCAGTTGGAGAACCAGATCATCCCCGCGCTGCGGGCCGGCTTCATTGTGCTGACGGACCGCTACATTTACTCCCAGATCGCGCGGGCCGTGGTGCGCGGCGCCGACGAGGCCTGGGTGCGCGACATCTTCGGCGTGGCCGTGGTCCCCACCGCCATTTACTACCTGAAGGCCGACCTCGACCACCTGATCCCGCGCGTGGCCTTTACCCGCGGCTTTGACTATTGGGAATCGGGCATGGACATGCGGCTGGGCCGCGACATGTTCGAGAGCTTTTGCCGCTACCAGACCCGCATGCTGGAGATCTTCGACCGCATGTCGAGTTTTTACGGGTTCAACGAAGTGGACGCCAACGGCATGGTCGAGGAGGTCTTTGAAAAGCTGCAGCGGCGGGTGCGGGATCTGCTGAACCACAAGAACACGGCGGCGGCAAAATGAAACTTTATATTTTGCGGCATGCGATTGCCGAAGCGCAGCGGCCCAACCTCAGCGACAGCCGGCGCTGCCTGACCGAGGAAGGGCTGAAAGAACTGCAGCAAGCGGTGCGGGGCCTGCGGGAGTTGGGCGTGCAGCCCGATCTGATCCTGTCCAGCCCGTACCAGCGCGCCTGGGACACCGCGCTGGTGGCGGCGCGGCTGTTGCGCCGGCGCAAGCCGCAGGGACTGGAGGCGCTGAAGCCGGACGGAAGCCCGCAGCGGATCTGGGCCGGGCTGCGGCCGCACGCCGCCGCCAAGGCCATCATGGTGGTAGGTCACGAGCCGCTGCTCACCGAGTTTGCCGCCTTTTTGCTGAACACCCCGCAGCTTTCGATCAACCTGAAGAAATCCGGCTTTATCCGGATCGATTTGTCGGCCGTGCAGACCGAGCGGCCGGCCGGCCAGTTGCGCTGGTTGCTGACCCCAAGCCAACTGGCCCGCATGGCGTGAGTAGACCTGGGACCTGGGAGCGGGAATTTCCCCTCCCTCAAGTGGCAGGTCTCAAGTCGCAGGTCTAAATGGTTTTTGGGGGTCATTGTCCGGCGTCGGGTTCTTGTGTTACCTTTGGCCCACCTCGGAGGGCGAGATGTCTGAATCGCGGCACACCGGGCGCAAACGAATAGTCCTCTCGCCGCAAGAGCCTCTGATTGGCGGGGGCCCGGCCGAAGAATACGAACGGCGGGTGCAGGAGTTGCTGGCCGCCGGCTACCGCCACCTGGTCCTGGACCTGAGCGGGGTCTCGGACATCGACACGGTGGGCACGCGCGCCCTGGTGCGCGGGTACACTTCGGCGCAGAGAGTGGGCGGCACGTTCCGGTTGGCCGCCCCCAGCGACAAGGTGCGCACGGTCCTGCAGGACATGCGCCTCAATGACGTGCTGGAGGTTTACGACACGCTGCAGGCGGCCGAGACCAGGGTCTGGCCGTGGAAAACCATCGGGTTGGTGGCGGGCAGCGCCGCCACCTTGGCCGCCCTGTTGTTTGCCGGCATCCACTGGCCGCACTCCCTGTCCATTCCGGAAGTGCCGGCCTCGCTGGGGTTCGAAACCGCGCAGCGAACAACCACCACGACGGTCCATCCCCTGCTGGAGGGGCTGAAGCTTTTGCTGGCCGCCTTCATCGGCCTGGTGCTCACGGCTGTCCACAAGCGCACGCGCGGAGACCGGCCGGCCTCGCGCTCGCTGGAGCAGGCGCAGGTTCTGCTCTGTGTGGCCGGGGCGCTGATGATGATTTTGATTGGGAACTCCGTGGCCCGGGCCTTTGGTCTGGCGGGCGCGGCCAGCATCATCCGCTTCCGCACCCCGGTCGAGGATCCCCGCGACACCACCTTCCTGTTCCTGCTGGTGGGCCTGGGAATGGCTTGTGGAGTGGGCGCCTTCGCCGTCGCCGGGATGGGCACCTTCTTCCTGTGCTGCTTCCTTGTGGTGCTCGACCATATCGGCAAGGAGAAGCAGCGCGCCATGATGGTGCAGTTGCTGGCCGACTCGCGCGATTTCCCCATCGCTCACGTCCAGAGCGTGTTCGCGCGCCACCGCGTCGTTTTCGAGCCGCGCGAGATTTCCCAGGGTGAGAAGGCCGCCATCACCTATTCCGTCAAGCTGGACCCCGAGACCTCGCTCGAGGAACTGAGCAGCCAGTTGATGGGCAGCGCGCAGGGGATCAAGTCGGTGGTGTGGAGGATGCCGAAGAAGGACGAGGTGTAAGAGAGTAGGGGCTTGAATTGCGGAGGACCAATGATTCTTCTCAGGGGAGCCGGGGTTCTGATTTTGGCCGTAGGTCTGGCTTGTCTGCCGCCTGCGCCGCTGGCCGCTCAAGTACGCATTCCGATTTCGCTGCTGACCGGCGCGGCCACCGCCGACGACTCTTCCACGGCGGCCGCTTCTCCATCGGGCTCCCCCGCTGCCGGCGAATCCGCGCAGGAGGATAAGGACCAGAAGAAGAGCACGCGCAAGTTCCGCTTTGTGTTTCGCAGATACCCGTCGCTGCGCTTCGGCAACTGGCTGAGAGTCGACTTTCGGGCCAAGATCCATACCGATTTCCGCATCTTTGACCCGGAGATCCATCATCAGGACGATGGCCGGCTGTTCGAGCTGCGCCGCATGCGCGTGGCCGTGGAAGGAACGGCGTTTAAAATCTTCGAATACCAGGTGGAACGCGACGTCCGCAGCGAAGTGTCGGAAGAGGAGTTTTCTTCCAAGCATCCCTGGAAAGACGTCTTCGTCAACTTCCGCTATTTTCGGAAATTCCAGATCCAGGGCGGCCATTTCAAGCTGCCGTTCGGCCTGGAGGAGATGACCGGTTCCACGCACACGGACTTCATCGCCCGCAGCATCGCCAGCCAGGCGCTGACGCCGGCGCGCGACATGGGCATCATGGCGCACGGCCACTTGTTCGAGCGCGGGCTGCACTACCAGGTGGGGTTGTTCCAGCATGATGGCGAAGGCGCGCGGGGCAAGAACGATATCATCGCCGGTTACCGGACCTTCGCCGGCCGCCTCACCGGCACACCGCTGCGGTTGCTGCGCTTGCCCGGCGTGTTGCAAGGGATCCAGTTTGGCGGGGCGTTTACCGAAAGCGCGGTGCCCGAGGCGGACCCCATCAAGAGCGGACCCGGGGGCTTGCGCGCCCGGACGTACTCGAAGCAGACCTGGTTCCAGGACTTGTTTGTTCACGGCCACCGGTTGCGCCTGGGCGGGGAAATGCAATGGACGCCCGGCCCCTTCTCGCTGAAAAGCGAATTCATTCACGTCCGCGACCAGCGCATCGGCCAGGGCTTGATGGGCAACGATCTGCCCGACCTGATCGCGCGCGGCTGGTACGCCGCCGGCACCTGGCTGGTGACCGGCGAAAAGAAACTGGATACCATAGTGCCCAAACACAGCCTTATCCCCTTCCACGGCCTCGGGGCTCTGGAGATCGCCGGCCGCTACGAGCAGACGCGTTTTGGCAGCAGCGAGCACCCGGGCAAGCCCACGCGCAGCCTGCGGGCCGCCAACATCCTCGGCAATCGCGAGTTCGCCTGGACCTTCGGGGCCAACTGGTATTGGAACCGGATGGTGAGGATCCAGTTCAACGCCACGCGAGAACAGATCGAGGATCCCGTGCGCAGTCCCTTCGGGAACCGCGAGCCCTTCTGGATGAAGGTCTGGCAACTTCAGTTTGTGATGTAATCGGCCGAAAACGCACTTTGGAGGTACACCATGTTGGTTCGTGCGGTCAGGGCGGCGGCCCTGCTTCTGTTTGTGCTGGTTCTGGGCAGCGTCACCCTCCCCGCCCAGACTGTGGAAGATATATTCAACGACAATGTCATCCAGGAGATCTACCTGACGGTGAGACCCAGCGACTGGCAGGGGCTGCGGGACAACTACGAGCTGGACATCTACTATCCCGCGGTCTTCACCTGGAAGTACAACGGCAAGCAGATTGGCCCCGATTCCGAGATCGGAATCAAATCGCGCGGCACCGGCAGCCGCAGCGGGATCAAGCCGAGCCTCAAGCTGGATATGAACCGGTTCGACGACACTCAGGAGTTCCTGGGCCGCAAATCCTTCGTCTTGCGCAACAACAGCCAGGACGCGACTTCGGGGCTGCACGAGCGCCTGACCATGCTGCTGGCCGCGCGGATGGGCCTGCCGGTGGTGCGCGAAGCGCCCGCGCGCCTCTATATCAACGGCCAGTTCTTCGGCATGTACTCGTTCGTCGAATCGCTCGACAACCAGTTCATCAAGCACAACCTGAACGATTCGACCGGCTACCTGTACAAGTACGCGTGGGTGGACCCGCCGTTCTGGTTCACGTATCTCGGTTCCAGCGCCGGTCTGTATTCGGGCGATAATTTCCGGTTCCAGCCGGAGAACGATCTGGCTAAGGGCAATCCGAGTGGGGCCGTTTTCGAGGCCATGTTCCGCACCATCAACCAGGCGAGCGACGCCGATTTCGTCAACGCTGTCTCGCAATACGTGGACCTGAACGCGTTTATGACCCAGATCGCCATCGAGAACTTCACGGCCGACAACGACGGCATGATCGGCGACTGGGGCTGTAACAACTTCTATACCTACCGCTTCGGCGGGAAGACGCTGCACCGGTTCCTGCTGTGGGACAAGAGCGAAACATTCCAGACAACCGATTTCGACATCGGGCGGCACATTGCCATGAACAAGCTGAGCCAGAGGGCCTGGGCGGTTCCCGAACTGCAGAAGATTTATTTAGACACGCTGGCGAGAGCGGCGGCGCTGGCCGGCGGGCCGGGCGGCTGGGCCGATACGGAAGCCGCCTACGAATATAACCAGATCCGCGCCGGCGTGCTGGCCGATCCCAATTACCTGTGCAAGGGCCCGGGCGGCATGCCGGCTCGCTGCACGGCGCAGCAGTACGAGGACGGCAACAAGATCACGCGGCAGTTCACGGCCGGCCGCTCGGCCAACGTGAAGGCGCAACTGGCTAACCCTCCCCAAACCCCACCGGCCGGTTCCGGCGCCTACAAGGCGTATGAACTGCGGGCGGTCAACGCCGCCAGCTTTGTGCCTAACGATATCGCACCCGGTTCGCTGATCAGCATCTTCGGCAGCGGCCTGGCCGGGTCCACCGCACAGGCTTCCTCGTTCCCGCTGCCGACCCAACTGGCGAATGTAAACGTGAAGATCAACGGGGTGGATGCTCCGCTGCTGTACGTTTCGCCGAACCAGGTGAACTTACAGGTGCCGTTCGAAATCGCGCCGGGCAATGTGATCATCACCGCCACGCTCAACGGCGTCACGTCGCTTACGCCGCCGATCTCGACCACGGTCAGTGCGGCCTCGCCGGGCATTTTCGCCATCGTTCACGCCGACGGCAGCGCCATCACCCCGGATAACCCGGCCAAGGCGAATGAGGTGGTGCTCGTCTACGCCAACGGCCTGGGCGCTGTCAATGGCACGGCGGTGACCGGCCAGCCCGCGAGCGGGGCCGCTTCGACGAAGAGCGCCGCAACGGTCATGGTCGGCGGCTTCGCCGGGCAGGTGCAGTACGCGGGCCTGGCGCCGGGTTTTGCCGGCCTCTACCAGGTCAATGTCCGTTTGCCCTCGCAGGTTTTCGCCAGCGACCGCACCATGGTTTTGCTGACAATCGCGGGCCTCTCTATCCCCGCCAACATCTCGACCCGTTGAGCGGGATTCACGATAATCGGTTGACCCGTTCCGCCGTCAGATTGGCCGATGACGGAACGTGCCGGAGGAAGATGTGGGTCTGAAAGTGAGCACTCGCAAGGTGGCCAACGTGGTCATCATCGATATCAAGGGCGATATCGCGCTCGGCAAGCACTCCGGTGAACTGCGGGACACGGTGCGCGAACTGCTGCTTGACGGCCACAAGAGAATCCTCTTGAACATGGAGGAAGTAAACTACGTCGACAGCTCGGGCCTGGCCGAGCTGGTGTCGAGCATGACTTCGGCCGGCAGCCGGGGCGGCGCTTTGAAGCTGCTCAGAATCCAGAAAAAGGTCAAGGAGTCCATGCGCCACACCAGGATCGACTCCGTGTTCCAGATCTTCAACGACGAAAGCGACGCGCTGCGCAGCTTCGAAGGCTGACCACCGGCTGTAGGCTGTGGGCTGTAGGCGCTTTGCCTACGGCCTACAGCCTGTCTCAACTTTTAGCTTCCCCCCTTGCCCTTTCTCCTTTAAACTTCAGGACTCAGGACCAGCAATGGCCACAGGATCCCCCAACAGTCGAGCGGCTCCGTCGGGCGAGGAACGTCTCATCGTGGCGCAGGGCGAGCGGCGCGAGGCGGTGATCGAAGTGATTCGCTCCGCCCGCCGGCGGCTCATCCTCTCCGTTTTCCGCTGCGACGACTTCAAGGTCATGGACGAGCTGGACGACGCCATCCGGCGCGGCGTCCAGGTGGAAGCGTTGATGACGGCCCGCGCCAAGGGCTGGGAGGAAAAGCTGGCCGACCTGCAGATGTTCCTGGAAGGCATGGGCGCCAAGGTTCGCCGCTATGCCGACCCGGTCATCAAGTATCACGCCAAGTACATCGTGGCCGACGAGGAAACGGCGCTGATCGCCTCCGGCAACCTGACGCGCAAGTGTTTCGACAAGACCTGCGACTTCGTCCTGGTTACCACCGCGAAGGAAGTTGTCTCCGGGCTGCAAACGCTGTTTGAGAGCGACCGCGACTCCACCGAGTCGTCGTTGCCCCAGGGCTTGAGCGAGCGGCTGATCATCAGCCCCCAGGGGGCCCGCGCCAAGTTCGTGGGGCTGATGGAGCAGGCCGGCCAGAGCATTGCCATTATCGATCGCCGCATCACCGACCCGGGCATTCACAACCTGTTGAAAGCCAAGCGCGCCGCGGGCGTCGAGGTGCAACTGCTGGACGGCGGCGTGGTGGGGAAAGACATGATTTCGCACGGCCGCCTGCTGTTGGTTGACGGACAGACGGCGGCCATCGGCAGCATTTCGCTGGACGCCGAAGCTCTCGACTTCCGCCGCGAAGTCGCGGTGATCCTGGACGACCGTGCCTGCGTCGCCAAGCTCAGTGAGTTCTTCCACACCGTTTCGCGCATCAAGCCCGAGCAGCCCGCCGAACCGGCCCCCTACGACGCGCTGTAGCCCTCATTCACCACAAAGACACCAAGACACCAAGGATCGCGCTTTGTGTCTTTGTGCCTTGGTGGTGAACTACTTGCCGCAGATGGCGGCCACAGCCTTCTTTTTCAAATCGCTGCAGCCCTTCTTCTCCTGCAGATGGTCCAGGTAATCGAGCGCTCTGGCGCGGATGTCGGCGGGGTCGGGGTAGGGGTGGGAGTTGGCCAGGACCAAGCAACAGAATTCGATGAACCCGTCGCCCGGCTTGCACTTCTTGTGCCAGTTCTTCTTCTTTTCCTCGATACGGAAGACGCCGTCGGGCTTAGGGGCGAAGCTGAACAAGTCCGCCAGCCAGCGCCTGGGCAGCCCCACGGCCACGCCCAGGGCCACCGCCGTGTCCACGTAAGGGGCGGCAATCACCAGCTTGCCTTCCTTGAGGGCCGGCTCGATCTCCCAGCGCAGCCGGAACACCAGGTCGGAGGCATAGAGCAGGATCAGCATGCGGGCCGAGGCCGGCGGCACGGTGGACTTGGCAAAGCGCATCTCGAAAAAAGTGTTGGAAACGTCCCAGCGGCTGGCCCCACAGGCTTTCTTGTGCGCCACCAGCTTGCGCAGCAGCGATGCGGTGGCCGCCGTCAAATCCGGCCCATGGGTGCCCTCCAGGGCGATCAGGCGACTCTGATTGGGCGCTTTCTCACTCACTCTCCACCTCACCGGCGGGCGGCTTTCGCGCCAGCCACTCCAGGACCGCGTCGGCGTTCCACTCCCTCCACGGCCGCTTCATTCCCTGCCGGAACAACTGCCGGAGATTGCGGTGCTGGGTGTAGATGGACTGCTCGGCATCGACGGTCATGAAATGGAAAATCAGGGCCAGCGACTCATATTCCTGCAGGACGCGCTTCATGAACTGCCGGTAGCTGGTGAAGGGGTTGTCGATGTCGGTGACGTCCTGACCCGCCTGGTAGTACGTGGGTTCCCCGGTGGCGGCAATGCGGTCGATGGAAGCTTCGGCGGAGATGGCGAAGTAGAAGACCATGTCGGGCCAAAACAGCGGCGCATAGGCGTTCAACTGCCAGTCCAGGCGCAGTCCGCGCGCCGCGTTGCGCGCCAGGTTGGTAAACAGGTGGCGATCGGCCAACACGATCTGCCCCTTCCACAGGGCGGGCAGAATCTCGTTCTCCAGCCGGTGGCGGAATTCGGCCGCCTCCATCAGGCAGGCCTCCGCCGGGCTGAGCGCGTGGGCCAGCTTCCGCGCCCGGATCAGCGGCTTGACCAGCAGCGAGGTGTTGGACTTGGTGGAGACCACCTGGTGGCCCTCGCTCTCCAGCCACTTCTTGAACAGCTTCTTCTGGGTGGATTTGCCGGCCCCATCGGGGCCCTCGAACACAATGAACAGGCCGCGCTTGCTCTCCTGCGTTTCCAGGAGCTTGAGTTGCCTGGCGCCGGCCTTGGTTGGCTGAAACGCTGCGTATTCGGCCATGAAGCGTACTCCCCGCCCCAAACCCGCGGAAGCGTACCACAAAATGAAGGCCGCAGGCTACAGGCTTCAGGCCACATGTCAAGCCAAAATAGAAATGTCCCCTCTCTTACCAAAGTAGAAATGTCCCCTTCTCCGTTAAGGGTTTAAGGGAGAGGGGCGCCGGGCCTCGCGCCCAGCATCCCACGTGGCTTGCGAATTCAGTTCTCGAGGAACGGAGCCAGCATCCGTGCGCTGGTGCCAGCCGCCCATTTCCCGCTGTTTAATTGGCCGGTTTAATGGATTATAGGATAGTTGTATCTATTTATACTTCTTTTATTTTCTTATGTTTACGTGACCGTAGCCATTACTTTAATGGTTATCTATTGGCCGGAGCCCAGAAACTCTGAAATCATTGCTCTGTTTCCATAATTTCATTATAGCATACGTGTCAAGTGTGAAAACGTTTTCACGGCCTGCGCCCGTTGAAAACAAAGCAAATATAGTCCGGACAGCGAATCCAGTGGCACGGCCGTCCAGGCTGTGTTTTCCGGGCTGGTACCGGCCGCCCCGCTTGGCGGGTCGCCACCTCAGTCACCTACCGGCGCACTTGGCGGTCTAAAGACCGCCGCTACACCCGCCGGGCACGCCGGCCCCGGCCGCCTGCAAACAGTTGAAAGGACAGCCAGGATGCCGCAGCTTGCGAAAACTCCGTCATATTCGTCCGCAGCCAGCAAGCAAGGACAATCAGGCAAAAGGTTCCATCACGCTAAACAAATACTAAAATGCTTGCGCCTTACAGAGGAACTTGTTCAGTGCGCGTCCTGATCCCGCTTGGTTGGTTGGCGCGTTGCAGACGCCGAGGAAGCACCCGCGTGCCGCGGCTGACATGTGGTGCTTCGACACGGTGCTTTCCACCTGCCGCCGATGTTCAGCACTTTGCCATCAGGTCGTCGATGTTCCTGGCCTGGATGAACTGTGCAGGGCTTTCACCGACGGCCAGTGCCTTGAAGTGAGCTTTACCACACTCAATCTTGGCACTTTCCTTGACGCGCAGATCTTCGGTGAAGAGGCTGCTCTTGGTTTCGACCACGAAGTAGAGGCGCTCCGCACCGTCCTTCTCAACCAACACGGCCCAGTCTGGGTTGTAGGTTCCCAACGGCGTCGGGACTTTGAACCAGCCGGGGAGTTTGGCGTAAACCCTGATCGCCTCGTTCTTTTCCAACTGGTCGGCA
>Ga0315275_10001396_pt1 | contig 21246 bp, 34 predicted proteins | sample YL17G03_0_MG_FD_205557 | JGI IMG/M metagenome (GOLD analysis project Ga0315275, IMG submission 205557) | Sediment microbial communities from Yellowstone Lake, YNP, Wyoming, USA - YL17G03_0 | ecosystem: Environmental > Aquatic > Freshwater > Lake > Sediment | place: USA: Wyoming | collected...
TCCGGATGTGGGCCGAAGAAGCCGGTCGTGCACGTCCCGACGGACACGGCGGACTGCCCGTCGGCATGCAAGCACCTCCGCGGGGAGGACGGCTCAGGACTGAGCTGCGACGAGGGCAAGCCCCTCCCGGACGGGACCACATGCGAGAAGTTCTGTGCGGACACCCAGAACTCCGGACACGCTCTGGTTCCGAGCTGCGTGATGAAGGTCACACAGTGCTCGGACATGGACCACGTGGAAGACTTCTGCCCGAAGAAGTGAGACGGGCCTGATGTTGGAGGACGTCCGGTGCGGCCTCCACAGCGGGATACCTGCGTGCTGCATAGCGTGGTACCTGGGCCCATGGAGGCTCGTGGGGTACGGAAGAGCTCCGCGCATCAGGCGGACGTACTTCGAGCTGCTCGACGGCTTCGGGCACATCGCATGCCCCCTGTGCTTTCTGAAGGGCAGGGTTGTCGAAGTCAGAGAGTGCGATTGCCATTCCGCCGGGCTGTAAGCTCGAGGATGGAACAGACAGACCTGATAGCGCTCATCGACCTGGACGGGACCGTGGCGGACTACGACTCCGCACTGATTGAGTCCATGAGGGCCATCCAGTCGCCGGACGAAACCCCGTACAAGAACCGGTACGAGGACGGCGGCGCAAGGGAGGAGATACCTCACGTTGAGGCCCGAAGGAGGCTCATCCAGAGGCAGCCTGGCTTTTGGAGGAACCTGAAGCCGCTGCCGGCAGGGTTCGAGGTGGTGGACGAGCTCAGGTCTCTCGGATTCTCGCTGCACGTCCTGACGAAGGGACCCGTCTCCACGCCCGTGGCGTGGAGCGAGAAGGTCGAATGGTGCCAGCGCCATCTCGAGGACGCCGTAGTGACGGTCACCGGCGACAAGAGCCTGGTGTACGGGCGTATACTCGTGGACGACTTCCCGCCGTACTTCACGAAGTGGCTGACCGTGAGGCCGCGCGGGCTCGTGGTGTGCATTGCCCACCCGTGGAACGCGGGGTATGCGAAGGGCGAGAAGCAGGAGCACCCGAACGTGCTCAGGTACGACGGGACGAACCGGGATGAGCTCAGGGCCAGGGTGCAGCGCGCGTACGAGAGGACCGCGGGCGGGGGATTGTAGACCTGAGCTGCAAACGTTAGGCTTTCCTTGAGCCTTTCGTTCGATGCAGAACGAGTCCATCACGGTAGTCGTTCCGGCTCCTGCTTTCGTCACGTCGGACGTAACGGCCAAGCCGCACCAGACAATCCTGTGCGACGCGTCCTCCGGGACCCCGTTCAACATAACGTTGCCGAACGCGGCAGTGTGGCAGGGGCGTCGGTCGTAGTCAAGGTAGTGGCTAGCGGTGCGAACCTGACAGTCCTGGCCCAAGGTGGGACGGTCGAGGGAGCGGCGAGCTTTATCATTCGTATCCAGAGTCAGCTGTGCTCCTACACGTTCCAGAGCGACGGAGTGTCGAACTGGGACCTGACGCAGAAAATAGCCCCTGTCAAGAGCGGGACGCAGAACTACTCGGTCATTGTCGGCGGAGAGAGTGGAAACACCGCCACAAACGTCAGCTCGGTGGTCGTCGGAGGCTTCAACAACACATCCAGTGGGTCGAGCTCCGGGACTCTGTGCTCACAGGGGTCGACGGCCAGCGGGACGAGGAGCGTGACTCTTGGGGGAACGCATGCACGGCGTCAGGGACGGACGGAGTGTGCATCGGGGGTTCCGGGACGCTCGCGTCAGCCTCAAACACGCTCGCCACCGGCGGAGGGCATGCGACAGCTCAGGACGCCCTCGCCATAGGACGGGGCACCGTCGCATCCGCACTCTTCTCACTAGCCATCGGAAGGGACGCTCAGGCCACCGTCCAAAGTCAGACGGCCATAGGGGTCGGGACAGACCAATACGGAGATCCGAACGCCCGTAACTGGCTTGTCCAGTCGGGAGAGTCCGTCGGAGGGGCGTCGGGGGACATGGACTTCGACTTCGCCGTAAACGGAAAGACATACGCCCTGTGCATAACCGTATTGGGGAGCCGGCAGGACGCGCAAGGGTGCAACGTGCGAACGTTCACCGGCTTGATCCACGGTTCCGGCGGATCGCTGGTCGTGGACAACACGACGCCGGTCACAACGGTTACGAACGGGCAGACGTGGACGGCGTCTTTCTCCGCTCCGGGCGGACTGACCTTCCGGGTCACCGTAGCCGGGACGGCAGGGCAAACAGTCGGTTTCAAGACAATCGTCGAGTGGATGGTCCTGAACGGCGCTTGACCTAGCGAGCCCGGATCAGGTCAAGGACGGCCTGGTGGGCCTCAGGCCCCCTGGCCTTGAGCTCGGAGAGCTTCATCCGCGCGTTCTGGGCCCCGGACGGAAGGTAAACCCTGATCGTGCTCACGACGGCGAACGGGACAAGAGTCTGGGCTCCATACTGGTCGATGGCAAGCTCGAAGTCCGACAGCCGCTCTGGACCGACAGCCGCGACCCAAACTCGGCCGACGCCATGAATGTCCTCGAGGTACGCGTCCGGAAACGCCGACTGCATCTGGGTCAGGTTGGTAACCCCGTTCTGGGCTATGCGAACAGAGTCGTCTATCGTGTGGGGAGCCATTTCGACCTTCTTCAGCTTGTTGAGGGTTCCGGGTCTCATCGCGCCCCCATGGCGGACCTTACGTCGTCCCACGACGCGGTCCTTCTGATCCCAGGGTGCTCCAGCTCAGCATACCTGTTGTAGGGCTGATCCCAGAGGATCGCAGCGCCGTCGGGATGGTGCAGACCCCATACCTCGACGTTCTTGGGCCGGTCGTCCACGAGAACGTTGCCGCGCACGAACTCCTTCCTATGACAGTGGACGATGTCGCGCTGATCGGCCGCAAAGTGCTCCATGAGCCAGCGGTCGCGCTCATGGACCCAAGTCTTGGACGTCATCCTGTGGGACGTCACGAACACGACCTCGTGTCCGTCGAGCCTGAGGGAGTCCACGCCGTCGCGGGATCCGGGGATCACAGGAAGCCCGGCGCAGAACCCGGGAGAGTCGACGGCCCTTCCGAACTCCTCCCTCTGAAGGTCGTCCTTGAGGCACCAGGTCACGTCCCACCTCAGAAAGTCTTCGTCCACGGCCTTCCGGCCGAGAATTCGCTCTATCTCCGGCCTGGAGCCGGCCGAGAAGTCCGCAAGGACCCCGTCCACGTCGAGAAGAACTCGCCTCCGCATGGACGACGATACACCCGGGGTAACGTTGTTCATGCCCATAAAGCCTTCCGAGATCAAGTGGGCCAGCTACCAGAACCACGAGGGTCCGTACTTCGGAGGCAGGATCCCGTACGTACCGCCGCAGGATCCGGACTTTCTTGACAAATGCCTTCAGGTGCTCGCCGCGACGGAGGGCGGAAGGTATGACGCCATCAACATGTACGACACGTGCGTTCTGACGGTCGGAATCATCCAGGTCTGCGAGAGAGTGTACGAGTTCTCCCGGATGCTCGGAGCCTGTACGTCCGGGCTAGGGACGATGAGGAAGGTCTTCTCCCAGATGCCGGCCCCCGCGGACTTCAGGCAAAACCCGCAAGGAAAGTGGAGGTTCTTCTTCCTGGACGGACGGGGGGAGGTAGACTCCGAGGATAAAATGAGGATCATGTTCCTGGGAGGTTCGGCGGGCCTGAAGGGGGACGATCCGGGAACTGGAAAGCCGTACTGGTCCGACGATCAGAAGCAGCACGCCCGGGAAGTCGCGGCCGCGATGACGTCGCTCTGGGAGGATCCTGTGATGAGGGACGGCCAGAGGGAGTACGTGAAGCTGCGCCTGATGGCGTACGTCCGTCCGCAGACCAAGACCATCCTCTTCTCGGACCCGGAGGAGGGCGGATGGACCGGCGCGCTGAAGGCCCTGGTCATCTCGTACTCGGCGAACATCCCGGCCAACGCTGACAAGCTCTTCCTGAAGGCCGCCGCGGACCCGGAATGGGCCGCCGCGGACCCGGAGAGAAGATTCCGGATCGCCGCGGCCGTCATGGCGCTCGAGTCCGGGATAGGAATATGGCCCCACAGGTACGAGGCCGTAAGCCAGTCACTGACAGCCTTGTTCGGGGTCAACATACCAAAGCTGTCCGAACTCCACCCGAACGGGGCTGGACCGGACACGTCGGACGGCGCGCTCGGCAACACGGCCGCGATCCAGAGGTTCCTGATCTCCAGGGGGTACGACCTCGGACCGGCGAAGGACGACGGAATATTCGGCAGTAAGACCAAGGCGGCGATCTCGGACTTCCAGAAGTCGTCCGGTATCCCGGTCACAGGTCTGGCGGATCAGACGACGAAGGCGGCAATGCTGGCGTCCCCGGATAGAACGCCCTGAGGAGCTCGACCGCCTCCTCATACTCTAGCCGGCGAAGGGCGGGCGCGGATCTCAGGAGTCGGGAGAAAGACGTCTCCTCCCAGAGCTCCTGCATGAGCTTGGCGTTCATCTGAGAAAGCTTCAGCTGGCCAAGGTGGTCCGACATCGCCCTATGGCCGCACTCGGCTATGAGGCTGATCGTCTCGGACAGGGGCTCCACGGAGGACGGCCTGTACATAGCCACCTTGTCCCGGAGCTCCTTCCCTATCTTGTCGACAGGGTCTCCTGAGTACAGGTCGACGGTCACCCTCAGCCCGGTGTAGAACATCACGTCGAGGATGTGGTACGGACCGTTCGGGCTCTGCACGAGCTTGACGTATTTGACCCCGAGCTTCTCATCGTGGAGCTCGAAGACGGACTGAACGATTTGCCTGGCTGTCTGGACTGTCATTCGAACCTTCTAGGACGTCATGATCGGGTCGACGACGTAAAACTCTTGGAGGACGAGCAGGGCCTGTTCGTAAGACAGACGGTCGGCCACCTTATGGTCCGCCAGACAGTCCCTGAACACCCTTTCGGACATCCGCTTCATGAAGCCGTCCGTCCGCGACTTCCAGTCGTCTCCGGCGGGGGCGAAACTTCGACCTTCGCCGCCGTCCTCGCCGAAGGCGGAAAGAAGATCTTGAATGAAGCCGCGAATCACCGGCTCGACGTCTTTCTCCGCAGGACCTCTCGACTTGGACGGCATCATGAGGCCGATCATGACGTCCTCGTCCTCGTTGCCCCACAGTGCAGCTCGGTACGTGGCAGGGGGCATGTTTCCCCGGTCGAGGTCCCGGACAGTTATCCAGGCGGACCAGGATCCGTTGCTGGTCCTGGACTCTTCGATTCCCGCGTCGACGGTGAGATACCTTCCCATGAGACACGATACCCCGTCTTCCGCGCCATCTACGAGCGTAAGGTTCGACATGATCCAAGAGATGCGGGAGAAGCTTAAGGACCTTCCGGACGACGATCTGTTCGAGCTCCTGGAGACGGTGTCGAACGAGGTAAAGAGGAGGAACGGGCTTCTGGGGCCCGCCGTGGCGCCGATGGATCAGAAAGAGCTTCAGGAGAGCCTGAAGAAGATCCTCGAGGCCATGGTTAGACAGTGATGTCCGGATACCGTATAGCCGGCTCCCTCTCGGCAGAGGACATGTCCGACCTGATGGCGCGCATGACGCGGAGCGCCGTTTCGACGGACTCTATCGTCTGATCAATGGCCTCAGGCTGACAGTTGTGGACCCAGCTGTCCACATGCCTCCTCATCAAGACCATGGCCTCCCTCAGAGAGTCGACGGTCTCCTTCGGACCCAGGAGTCTGAACTCCGGACTGCGGAGCTCGAAGAACATCCACTCGGACGCCCTGCTTCCGTCGGCCGGATCGTGCAAGTACGACAGGTTCTTCTCAGCGAGAGACCCGTCGGACCTGACGGACGGATCCGTGCGAACGATCCCGCGGAATCGTACCCATCTGCCGCTCGACAGGCCAACATTTCCGTCGTGGACGATCAGGAACGCGAGCTTCCTGTGGAAGCACTCGACGGTAATGCGGGCCTTGCTCCCGTCATGGTTGACGGAGCGGACTCTGCCTTCGAGCCACGGCACGTCGAAAGTCTTCAGGGCCATACCGAAAAGGTACACCGGGGACAGGCCCGCATGGTCATCAAAGACCGACCGGAAAGCTCGGTCGCGCTCTTTTCGAACGCCGGAACATAATGGGAAAAACCCACGTGCTTTGGAGCCCGGAGACGGGCACATGCAGCCAGTGCGGGATGAAGCACACGCACGTCAGACGGTTCACTTCAGAGGGCTCTCAGACCATGTTCTGCCAGGGCTGCTGGGACGGCTTCGTGGACGAGGAGTGTAATGTCTCGTCCGGAACCTGGAAGGCGGACGTTGCCGAGAGCTGGCACACGAACGTCGACCTCAGCCTGGAGTTCGACGGAGATGGAGCCTCACAAGGAGTTGGGATCTGGAACTGAAGAGTTCCGTCCTCGGGTGGAGGACGGTCCAAAGGCATACTTCGAACAATCTCTGAAGTTCGCCCTCCGCTTCTACGGCGACGAGGTCCGGAGGATATCGTCCGTCAGGCTGAAGGACGTGGACGCCGACTTCTTCTTCAGGGAGTACGTCTGGGTCGTCCACGCGACCGGGTTCTCCGCGAAGGCGGTCGGAAACTTCATGCCGAGGCTGATGGAGGCCTACGGCCCGTGGGCGAAGCTCGCCGGCGAGGATTTCGACTCCGCAATGGTCCGCGTGAAGGACGTATGCAACAACCCGCAGAAGGCGAAGGCGATCCACAAAACGGCCGGTGCGATGCTGAAGGCCGTCGGAGAGTCGTCCTGGGAGGAGTTCAGGGACTCGAGCCTCAGCGGGACCGACCTCCTGGCCGAACTCCCGTACGTCGGGAAGATCACATGCTTCCATCTCGGGAGGAACATCGGGCTCCTCGAGTGCGTGAAGCCGGACCTCCACCTCGTCCGGATGGCCGAGCACTGGAAGTACGCTAGCTGCGAGGAGATGTGCAGGGACATGCGGAAGGGCGGGCACGAGGACGTCCCGCTCGGGATCGTCGACCTCGCGCTCTGGTACGCCGCGTCGACGTTCGGCACGCTCGACATACGCAAGGACGGACAGCGCTGATGGCCAGGTGCCCGGTGTGCACCTGCGAGGTGGTGAACGAGGAAAGGGTTAACGCCTTCATACCCCCAGCTCGAAGGCAGCAGGCCCCGGTGGCTCCATATCGAGCGCCGCGGGGATATACCTGGTCGGGTTCGTCTGCACGGGATGCGGACTGAGGTACAAGTTCGAGCCTCCGGAGATCGCGACTCTGATCGTGAAGGCCGTGATGGACTCGTAAGGGTAACGTCCGCCATGAGCGTCGTCGTCATGGTGTCGGGGGGCGTGGACTCCTTCCTCGCGGCAGCCCTGTTCCCGGACTCACCGAGGGCGTATGTGGACTATGGGCAGAGATATGACCCTCTCGAAAGGAGAGCGGTGAGGGACTTCTACCCGGGGGCAGCTGAGGTGTCGATTTCGGGCATGCCGCCGCTCGGGGACGACTATCATATTCCGGCCAGGAACCTCATGCTCGCGACCGTTGGGCTGAGGTTCGCGGACGAGGTGTGCTTTGCCGGAATGAGGGACGAGCAGTGCCCTGACAAGAGCCCGGACGCGTTCGAGGATATGTCTAGGATCCTGAGCCTCCACAGCAAGAAGAAAATCAGGGTGTTCAGCCCGTTCTGGAAGCTGACGAAGGCCGAAGCCGTGCATGAATACCTTTCGTCCGGAGGGGACCAGAACAAGCTCGCGCGAACGGTCTCGTGCTACGAGGGGACGGACGGTCCGTGCGGTTCGTGCGAGGCGTGCTTCCGGAGGTTCGTCTGCCTGAGGGCGAACGGCGTGGACGTCCCGAGGCCGTCCGACTCGATCATCAGGTCGTACGGGATGAAGCTCCTCCACTCGTTCGCGAAGAAGAGGACGCTGACGACGCTGGCGGCGGTGCACTCGGAAGAGACGCCCGTCGTGAGGGCGAACCTGAGGGACTATCCGAACGTCGCGGACCTGAAGAAGGTCCGGGTCCCGGACTCCGGGTTCCTTATAGTGCATACGGAGCTCCCGGATGACATGAGGCCGTCCGTCAAGGCGATGCTGTCCGCGGAGGGAGTGAGGTACGACTCCCTCCTAACGGGGACAGGCGACGCGTTCTTCTCACGGCCGTGGCGCGGGTAGCCCTCCTATACGGGATGATCCCAACCCTGCGGAGAAAAGCATGAACACCGAGCGCATGTCCGAAGCCCTGAAGCGAGTCGCGTCGATCATCGAGAGCTCCGACTACGCCCCGAAGGACGCCGTGAGGCGGGATGTGGCCCACCTCAGGCACGCGCTCGCCGGGAACCGATCCTCGTACAGGTATCTGATCGCCAGGTTCCTGAGGGCTCCGCAGGACCACGACCTCCTGAAGCGGGTCGACGTGGCCTTCTCGGCCAAGGGCGTCTACCCGCCCCACATGAGGAAGGCCTCCGAGGGGGTGTACCGCGGGGACGTCGGATCCGGTATCGAGCTCGAGATCCGGGTCGACGGCGGCGAGATTGGGGCGGTGTCCGTCGCGGGCAGGCAGGCGAAGGACCTGCACGAGGCCGCCGACATCTTCAGGTTCCTCAAGGCCCGCCGGGCGTCCGGGGACCTCCCTCCGGGGGCCCCTCCCCCGGACGACGACGGCGACATGACCACGTTCCACTGCGACAACTGCGGGAAGGACGTGGAGGTCGACAAGGCGTTCGAACCGTGCCCCAGCTGCGGGACGGAGCACACCCAGTGCCCCGGCTGCGACGGCTGGTACGACATGAACAAGAACACCGCCGACAAATGCCCCCTCTGCGGGTACAGCTCTTGGGGCGACGACGACGACGCCCCGGAGCCGATCAACGAGATCGAGTTCGGAGAGGTCGTCGAGGTCCCGGCCTCCAAGCCGGGCCTGACCTACAAACTTCAGCGCATCGAGGGAACGGTCCCGGGCGTGGAGGTCTACTCTTGCAGCTGCCCGGCCTGGAAGATCCAAAAGTTGCGTCCGGAGCAGCGTACCTGCAAGCACCTGAAGGCGTACCGCGGCGAAGAGGCCGAGGAGCACAGGGTCGAGAACACCTGAGTAGAGTCGTGCGATGCTTCTCGTAGGCAGCCTCGCCGCCAGGCACCACTTCCCGGACTTCCGCGAGCCCCGCGGGGACGTCGACCTCATAGCGACGCCCGAGGAGGCGGACGAGCTCGCGGCCGCGCCCGGATCGGCGGAGGAGGAGCCCGTGCGCGGGAAGAGGTCCTTCGTGATCTCGGGGAGGCACGTGGAGGCAGAGCTGGCCCTCCCAGGGACGTCGGCGATGGAGCTCCTGCCTCACTCTTCGGGGACGACGTCAGTCCCCGGAATCGGGGAGGTCGAGGTGGCCGACCCTGGGGTCCTGTTCCTCCTGAAGAGGTCCCACGTCGCGTTCAAGACGAACTGGCCCAAGACGTTCAAGGACTACAAGATCCTGCAGGGGAAAGGGTGCTATGTGCCCGGATACCTGGCGGAAGTCCTTGAGCTCAGGATAGCCGAGACGAAGGAAAGGCTCAAGTTCAAGGACAGGGACTTCGACGTCACGAACGAGGACTTCTTCGGAAAGAGCGCTCACGCGGTCCGCAGGTTCATGCCGCACGACGAGATCCACGAGGCTCTGAAGTTCGGCCCCATCCCGATGTTCAAGCTCATCAAGGAGGACCAGGGGGTGGCGGCGATCTCCCTACCGATGTTCGAGGCGCTATCATTCCAGGAGAAGATCTGGAACATGCAGGAAGAGTGCATGGTGCTGGCCTGCGAGAGGTTCGTCCTGCCGGCGGTGGTGGACGGCGAGCCGTACTCGGAGAGGAGGGCCGCCCTCGAGGTCCTGAGGGGGATGTGCTACAACTATCTCCCGTTCGACTTCAGACTCTTCGCGGTTGACCACTTCCAGGACGTACATGATGGTCTCCCATGGGGTTTCTCGGACAGGGTGATATCCCGCATGAGGGAGCTATCCCCGTAAGTCCGCGAACGAGGCCCGTACGACTGTCCGGGATGTACGGTCGGCTCATGCCTAAGCACATCATGGTATGCGTCAGCGGCTTCTCCGGTGCCGGGAAGGACGAGTTTGCCGCCCGGCTCGTGAAGGGGTTCGGCGCGGTTCAGACCGGGCTCGCAGATCCGGCCAAGCGTCATATGGCCGACGCTTACGGCTTCACGGAGCAGCAGCTCTTCGGCCCCAGCAAGTTCAGGAACGCCGGCGACGTCCGCTTCCCGAAGAACACGTTCCGCGAGGCGGCCCTGTCGAGGTGGGAAGGTCCTCTTCCGACGGCCGAGACGGGGCTCGTCGGGAAGCTCGACGGGGAAAAGCGCTGGTGGTGGTACGAGGGGAGGGGCTCTGACGACCACCCGTACGTCCCGACGAGGCTCGGGAAGTCCGCCATCTTCGTAAAGGAGGAGGACCCGAAGTTCTGGCTCTCCCCCAGGGAGTCGCTGCAGCTCTACTGCGAGCTGATGAACAACCTCGACATCAACACGTGGATCAGGAAGGGCGTCGAGGATCAGGTCTTCATCGCGTCGGGCAAGTACGGGTACAGCCGCATGGGCGGAGTGCTAAGGTCGGAGCAGGACTGGACCGAGGGCATGGACCGCGTCGTCACGTGCTTCGCGGACTTCCGCCACATCCACGAGGTCAGGTATGTGAAGCAGTTCAGGAGCCTGGTCCCGTTCGTGCCCGTGACGGTCCGCGTGAAGAGGCCGAGCGTACCAACGCCGCCGTACGCGCACCGGTCGGAGACCGAGCAGGTAAGGGTCAGGGACGCCGCGTTCGACTTCGTCGTAGACAACGACGCGACCGTGGAGGCCCTCCACTTGAGGGCCGACGAGATCGTGGAGGCCGCCTCAAGCCCGTCCTGGGCGCCGAAGGCGTGGAGCAACGATTATGTGCTGGCGGACCGCCGGCCTGAGGAGGGTTACGCGCCATGATCGACAAGGACAGACTCGCCAAGGTGACGGACGTCTTCTTCCACGCCTCGTGCCCCGACGGGACGGCCGCAGCGATGATAGTGGCGGACACGTACGCCGCCATGGAGTGGGAGGTGAAGCTCCACTCGGTCCAGTACGGGACCGACTTCCACGCGAACCTGAGGGCGGAGCCCGGGCAGCTGTTCGTGGACATCACGCCCCCGATCGGCCGCTGGAGGGAGTGGCTCGAGCATACCCCCATCGTCCTCGACCACCACGAGACCGCGAGGGAGGTGACCGAGGGCCTCGGCGGGGTCTATGCGACGAACGAGCGGAGCTCCGGGGCAGTCCTGGCGTACGAGCAGGTTGCCGTGCCCCTGTTCGGAGGGAACGACGAGTGGAGGAAGTTCGCCGAGACCGCGATGATCCGCGACACGTGGAAGAAGGATCACGCTCTCTGGAAGGAGGCCTGCGCGCAGGCCTACGCTCTTCAGCTCTTCGGATCCAGGAGGCTGATCGAGCAAGTGCAGGAGGGCTCCTTCCAGCATAGGCAGCTCGAGGAGGTCGGACGCCTCCTGCTAGACTCCTCGGACAGGAGCTCGAAGAAGGCAGCAGGAGGGTCGGTCCGGCAGACCGTGTCGGTCGGAGGCCAGGACTACTCGGTGGCAACGTTCAACTGCACCGAGAAGATCATCTCGGACGCGGCGAACCTCCTTCTCGAAGAGGGGGCGGACGTGGCGGCCGGATACTTCTTCCTGTTCGAGGACGGGGTCCAGAGGGCGGTCGTGTCCCTGCGCACCAAGGGCCGAGTGTCGGCCCGTGCGATGGCGGAGTCGCAGGGAGGGGGAGGCCATGACCGGGCGGCCGGGTTCAAGATCGAGCCGGCAGACCGTGTGTCCCCGTCCGTCGTGGCAGAGATCGTGAGGGCCGCGCTCGCGGCGGCAGGCCGGAGCGCGTGACCGCGTGGACCCAACATTCTTGCCGTCCCAGATCTCCCTCGACGGCTTGCTCCCGCTGGTCGGTACGCTAGGGCGCGCCGAGAGGGAGTTCGCGGCAACTCTTCTCGTGCGCGTGTCGCAAGCGAAGGGTGATCAGTGGCAGTTCGTGTCCCCGAGGACAATCGGGGAGGTCATGAACGCCGACCTCAAGGCAGGGAATCAGCCGTTGGAAAGGCTTAGCCGTAACCCGTTCGTCCCGTTTCCGGACTTCAGAGACCTGGTGAACAGCGGATTCGCCGAGTTCGAGGCCCGCCGCGCCGGGTATGAGTACGAGGGGGACCCTTCAGTCAGGCTGACAGAAAAAGGTCTCCGCGGACTGCGGCGCTGGCTCAGCAAGCCGTGCCCCAAGTGTGCGAGGCCGTCCCCCTGCCTTTGGTGGACGAGCGAGCCCGGCCTCCACTGCTGGGACAAGGGTGTCGGCCCCATCGCCGGAGGTTGGCTCGCTCGTCAGAACCACACGCCGAAAACCATCGACGACAGCGATTTCAACCACACGGCGTGGAAGGACTGTCGTGAGATCTTCATCTGCCGGCACCACGGGGAGTTCGGGCTCATCGACGGGGGAGGGCTGCCGTTCTTCTACGAGCCGGACGCTTACGTCCTGGGGCCCGGCGGCGAGAAGCTCTTTCGCATGTGAACGGGCTAGGCCTCCTATCCTGCCTTCACGTGCAATGAGGACCTTTGTCTCCGCCACGGTCACGCTCGAGGACCTGAAGACGTACTTCAAGCACGGCGGAGAGACGCCCCTGAAGAAGGAGCGCTGGCGTTCGAAGGCGTTCGACGGCGAGGACGAGAGCGGAGCGTTCACGGCGCAGTCCCCGACGTACGAGGTCGACCTCAAGCCGAAGGGCATGGTGTTCCACGTCAAGATCGAGGCGGTCGACGACCCGTCGGACTCGGACGAGGCGGTCACGGACGACCCGTCGGGGTTCATCGTGGACTTCATGAAGACCGGCACCGCCGGCGACGAGGTGTTCGGCAAGATGGCCGGGCTCGTACGCCGGACAGACGCGATGTCGCCGCAGGACCTGTCGGGCCTGCTCAGGTTCGTGGCCGCCGAGGCGGAGTCCGGAAGGATGACCAAGCGCAGGGCCGCGGCCGCGGTGAGGCGATCCTGCGTCCTGCTGGACGTCGGCGGCCTCACGGAGGCCGTCCGGGCGGCTGCCAGGCTGGCGGCGGACCTGGGGGCGGTCCGTGCGGAGGCCGAGTCCTCGGCGGTCGGCAAGCTGCGCGACACGCTCGAGAAGAAGGGCTGGAAGACGAAGGTCGGCGAGGACAACCGCGGCATGCCGCGGATCACGGTGGACGTAGCCGGCGTGTACGAGGCGTCGATCACGGTGGACCACGCCACTTGGCAGTTCAAGTTTCAGCTCGTCGGGAATCCCGAGACCGTGAGCGAGGGAGTCACGGACGATCCGATCGAGGAGTTCGAGAGCTTCTACAAGAACCCCGAGATCAGGGAGGCCCGAAAGGAGGTCTCCGAGAGGCGAGAGGAAAAGTCCGTGGAGGATCAGGACAAGGCGACGGCCCCTCCCCCGAAGAGAAAGTCCCCCGCTCCGGAGGAGTGACCCGTAAGTCCCGGGGACGGCCGTGTAGGGTAGCGCATGGTAGAGCTGCGCGGTTCTTGGTCGGGCGTGTCCTGGGAGATCGAGGACGGAATGATCTCGGTGAAGCTCCGTCCCGAGGACGTCGGACCCCTGGTCGAGGAGCTCCGGCGCCACATCCGCGTGATGACGTCCAGCGAGATTCCGACGCCGTCCCAGTTCGACTCGGTGAACCGCGCCTCGAGGATCTGCTGGGAGGCGCTCGAGACGGGCTCGATCTCCTCGCTGGACGGCCGGGACTGCGACGTACTCTACGCCGTCAGGCAGGAGCCCGGGACCGAGTGGGTGTTCAAGGTCCTGAACCGCGTGCGCCAGCTCCTGCGGCGCGCCAGCACGACGCCCGTGACGGCCGACTCCTACGCCAAGCAGGTGTCCGCGGTCATGGAGTCGTGATCCGCGGTCAGATGTAGACCCTGGTGACGATCCCGGAGTTGTCGGGGACCGCGAAGTTCGGATCGCCGTGGTACGAGGCGTGGACGCTGTAGTTACCGAACTGGGACACGAAGGACGAGGTTGCGACTCCGGCCACCAGCGGGACGTTGGCGGCCAGGATGCCCCGGGACGCCTCGATGAAGTCGACGGTCCCCGAGAGCGGGACGACCGGGTTCGACGGGAAGACGTGCGCCGAGAGCGGGACCGTGTCCCCGACGAGGGCGCCGGTCAGCGGGGCGATGTCTATGGAGGCCAGGTCCGGATCGACGTTGAAGTCCGCCTGCTCGGCGAAGCACGGGAGCACGTCCGCCGTCCCCGGCCAGTCGGCCCTCAGCACCCAGGTGCCGGGGGGATCGACGGCGACCGGAAGGTTCATAAGCGGGACCCCGGAGCTCGCGTACATGACCCAGTTCCCGGTCGCAAAGTCGACCTCGGCGGTCCCGAGGAAGAACGGAGCGCCGCCTGCCGTGGGCGTGGCGACGACGTCCACGAAAGTCAACGGCGGGATGGTCCCGGCCGGGGCCGTCACGGTCCCGCGGACGCTCCACTGCGCGCCGAACTGGATGTTCGTCACGGGGAATGGGAACTCCCCGGCGCCGTACGACTGGACCGTCGTCGACGAGAACGCCGGGGCGACCGAGAAGTGCGTGACGGGGGACGTGGAGGGGGCCCAGAAAGAGTCGCCGGAGTAGTGGGCGGAGAGCGTATGGGCTCCGGCTCCGGTCCCGTCGAGATCGAACTGGGCCTGCCCGGCCACGAGGGGCACGGACACCGGGAAGCCACCGTCCAGCGTGAACGACATGGTCCCCGAGAGGGCGGGCGCCCCTCCGGGAGGGGCGGGCGTGCCGACGACGGCCGTGGCGACGTGCGGGCCCGCGTCGCCGAAGGTCCATCCGGCCACGGGCACGGACACGGTCGTGACCGCGTGGAGCACGGTGAGGCCGGACGGCCCGCCGTCGCACGCCAGGAACTCCTCGAGGTATCCGGAGTAGTGCGCTGTCAGCGAGTGGGCCCCGGGGAGGAGGATGACGCCGGCCGCGGCGGCGGATCCGGCGGTCACGGGTATGGAGACGAGGGGGACCTCGTCGACGAAGAACTGGACCGTCCCGCCCTCGGGGATTCCCGCCGCGCTGGTGAGGGACGCCGTGACGGTGACCGGGGCCCCGGCCGCGGCGACGTTGACGGACGGGACGAGCGCCATGACGGTCGAAGGATCGGGGAGCGGGACGGCCCAGGCGTCGGACGCGGAAAGCACGGGCTCGCTGTAGGCGCCGATGGGCGCACCGCGGTAGCTCCAGCGCAGCCTGCCCTGGGCCTGGAGTTCCTGGGCGATCCTTACCGCTGAGGCCTGGTCGGGGGCCTCCACGGTAGCGGCCGCCGACACCTGGACGGACGCGGTCATCGATATCCTGAACGAGGGCATTCCGTCTCCCGGCGCAATCAGAGGTCCAGCGGCACGGTACGCCTTTCATCGGGGGCCCTGAGCATGAAGCCACGCCACGCCTCCGCCCTTCTGCGCCAGATCGCCGACGGAATCGACGGGGCCGAGCGCCCGAGCAAGGCCGTGATCGCCGGGGAGCTCAGGCGGGTCCTCGCCGGGATCGCGTCGCCTGACCAGAAGGCCGTGGAGGAGGCGCTCTACGGCCACTCCGGAGGGAACCCCGCGGAGCAGGGCTCGTCCATCTGGTGGCTGGTCTTCGACGAGATCGGCATGGAGGACTGGACGCCGCTCACCGACTTCCCGGCCGTCGAGGCCGAGGCCGTCAGGCTTATCGCCGAGTGGAGCAAGGGGTGGAACGACTCCCCCGAGGGCAAGGCGAAGACGTCCGCCAGGCTGCTGGCCTCGCTGAAGGGGAACTGGGAGGCGTACCGGAGCGAGTACATGCCCGAGCACGTCCGGATCCTCGGCGAGAAGGGCCTCGGCCCGGCGGCGGGGTGAGCCTCCGGCGCCTGTGGGCGGACCTGAGGGCCGAGCTGCACGGGCTGCAGACGCTCGAGCTCGGCTCCGCCCTGCACCGGTCGCTCCTGGCGGGCGGGGTCGGGGCGGACGCGCTCGAGGAGTGGGTCCTGTCCGGCAGGACGAGGAAGGCGTCGGGCTGTGGGTCCAGCCCCGCGGCCGAGTCCGAGGCGCTCGCGCAGAGGCTCGTGGACGGCGGGGCCTCGGTCTCCGGGGGCGCGGCGCTCAGGGCTCGGCTCGGCATGGAGGGATCGAGGGACGTGGACGTGTTCGTGCGCGGCCTAGCCCCGTTCGCCTCCGCGCTCCTGGACGCATGGCGCGATCCCGCGGTCGACGTCTGCCTCTACAGGGAGAAGCCCTGGGAGCTGTTCGACATCGCGGCGGGCATGTGCGCCTGGTCGAGATCGGGGTTCTCCTGCGACCCGCGCCACGAGGAGGCGCTGAGGACGGGCGTCTCGGACGTGGAGCTGAGGGCCGTCGTGCACCCGAGGGCGACGCTCGGCCGGGTGGCCAAGTACGGGCGTCTCTACGGGCTCAGGTTCCCGGCCGGGAAGGTCATGGCCATGGCGCTGGGCCACCCCGGGCCGGAGGCCGACGGGGCGGGCCGCTTCACGACTCCATGACGTCCGCGCAGGCGCGCAGCTCCTCGGCGAGCTCCGCGGCCTCGGACATGGTGGGGGCGCGGTCGGCGACGATCCCGCCCTTCTCCAGGGCCACGCGGTCCTCCTCCTCGGAGTCCGCGACGCTCTCGACGCCGAAGCGCCGGCGCCCGGATCCGGGCCCGCGGTCCACCACTATCCAGTGGGAGACCGAGGACATGCCTATGACGAACGTCTCCCTCCTGGCCGCCATGCGCCGTGCTACGGGCGCACACGCGGGACTTACGCACTGCGTTTGGTAACCGTTTACGACCGTTTTCTAAGCAAACTCAGTTTGCAACGATCAAAATCGCGTTTTTCGTTGTACGGTATGGTTGCGTGCTACCAACGAACGGAGAATGGCGATGGGAACAACGATCAAGATGAGGACGAACGAAGAAAAGGCCCGCCAGGCGGAGGCCCTCGTGAAGATCGCATACTCGCTCGGGGCCCCGAGGGACGTCAAGACGTTCTACGTCATGATGCTGAAGGCCGAGTTCGACGTCTCGAAGGACACGGTCAGGAGGGACCTTGCCAGGCTAACGGGGGCCTACGTCCTCGCCAGCGAGGGGATTCTGGTCAAGAAGAACGACGGTATGGAGGAGGACAGGGCGCTCATGCTCGCCGGCGAGCTCTTCAAGCAAGACCCGACGCCAGCACCGGCTCCGGACGAAAACCCGGACCGGAAAACGAAGCAAAAATCACCGGAGGACAACGTCATAATCGACTACTGGAAAAACAATCCGGGGGAGACGGCAATGGCCTGCCTCGACGCTATCGTCGGGCCGAAGACGGAGGAGCTCAAGCGAGTCAGGCAGACGACATACACCAAGTTCCGCAGGCTCATGGAGCAGGACTTCCTCGAGAGGTTCGGGGACAAGAACCCCCTCCGGTATGCTCTGAAGGGGGCCCGCCAGAGCGGGGCCCAGAGCGGCGCCCAGAGCGGCGCCCAGAGCGGGGCCCATCAGAGCGGCGCCGCAAGGCCCGCAGAGAAGCGGGCGGCCGCCGGGCTCGGGCTCGGGGACCTCCTCGAGCACGCGAGAACGTGGGAGAGAAGGCTCGGCGAAGCGCAGTCCTCCGGGGACAAGGCCCTCGAGGGCCAGGCCCGCGCGATCCTCGGCAGGGTCGCCGCCGAGATCGGCGGTGCGCGGTGAAGTCGGCGAGCGCCGCGGCGCGCATCAGGGTCATACGCGCCATCATCGGGATGGGGAGGGACTGGACGACCCTGAACATCGCGTACCTGACGGGGGAGTCGGTCGGGCTGGTCCGTGGGACCGTGAAGCCCCTCAGGGACGAGCGCATCGTCATAGCGCACCAAACGAGGGACGGGAACACGCCTGTCTACATGAAGCCATCGGCCAAGGCCGTGGAGCAGCTCAAGGGTATCCTCGAGGACCTCGAGGGCCGCAGGGACCCCCGGGTCGCGCTCGTCCGGCAGCTCAGCCCCGCAGCGCGGCCTCGACCGAGTCCAGGTAGGCCCGCTGCCTAGGGTGCTCGCCGTAGGAGCGCCCGAGCTCGCCGCCGCCGGACCGGACGGCCTCGAGCGCCGCGTCCGGGCCCATGTCCAGAGCCCAGCGCATGACGGCGTAGGCGAACGCGGGGGACCTGGAGACGCCCAGATGACAGTGGACGTAGACGGGCCCCAGTCCGATCCAGAGGCGCGCGAAGGAGACCGCGTGGCGGACGAGCCCGGCCGGCAGAGGAGTCCCGTCGTCGGGGACGGGAGCCTGGCAGAGCCGCTCTATCCCGAGGCCCTCGGAGGACAGATGGTCGACGTTGAGCACGGACCGGACCCCGAGCCCGTCCCTCAGCGAGGCCCAGTCCTCGGCCGAGAGGACGTTCCCGCCGACGAGGACCGAAGGGTGGGCCCACCAGCGGCGGCAGACGCGCGGGGGCGTCCCCCTGACGTTAAGGTACTCGGTCGCGAGGGCCATGCACGACGGTACAGCGCCGCGCGGGCTCGCCGCCTGTAGGATGGAGGATGCCGAGCGTCAGCCCCGGGGACACGTTCTACGACAAGCTGCCCGACGGCCGCTACGAGAAGTGCGTGCTCCAGGCCACCACCGCGGACACGCCAGACCGGCACGCCGCAGCCCGGGGAGGCACGGGCCAGTTCTTCAGGCCCATGCCGGCGGAGACGCTCACGCCCGAGAGGATGGACGGGGCGGAGGAGATGATCTACGACCTCGAGGAGGGAAAGTTCGTCTTCCTCGAGCCGTGCGCGCCGCCGGAGGCCGAGACCGAGCCGGAGATCCAGATGCCGGAGACGGACTGACGTGGCGCGCTCTCGCTCGGTGCGCCTGCCGGACGGGACGCTCTACGGCCTCCGGTTCGACTGCCCGGGCTGCGGGTCGCCGCACGTCATCACGGTGGCGCCGACGGCGAACCCGTGGGGCTTCGACGGCGACTGGGCCAAGCCCACGGTCACACCTTCGATCCTCGTCCACGAAGTGCGGATCCCGGCCGACGCCGACCCGGCGACGGTTGCCGCCCCGCACAGGCCCGGCGACGTCCTCTCCCCTCGCTGCCACTCCCACGTCGCGGACGGGCGCATCCAGTTCCTCCCCGACTGCACCCACGCGCTCGCCGGCCGGACGGTCGACCTGCCGGAGATCCCGGACGAGCCCAGGACGGCGGACTGACCCGGTGTAACGTCGCCGGATGGAGAAGAGGACGGACGAGAGGACGGACGCCGGGCGCCCGCCGTACAGAAGCCCGCCGTGCGAGGAGTGCGCGGCCAGGGAGGAGGGGGCGAAGGCCATGCAGCCCTTCGCCAAGAGCTCCGACCGGAGGTGCCCCGAATGCCTGTCCTCCGACTACAAAGTCTGGAGGTCCGTGTGCGAGGGCGGCACCCAGTTCCTGCTGAAGAAAGGCTACTGGCTGTTCGGCCGCAGGGGGAGGAGCACGTACACGTGCGCCGCGGCGGGCGCCCCCAAGCACATACACTTCGAGTGCAACTACTGCTCCACCCGGTGGGAAATGCTGACGGCCACCGAGGACGCCGGGTAAAGTCCGGCCATGCCGCTCGAGGAGACCGTCACCGTCACCGTAACCCGCCCCGTCCCGGTCCACATCGCGGACCTGGTCCTGTTCGCCAGGACCCTCCAGGGCAAGGAAGTCGGGAAGATGGAGGACGCCGAGCTGGTCGCCCTGGCCCGAGAGTTCTGGGACCGGCAGCACGGGGAGGACTGACCATGGCCGGCCCCGAGGACGAGCAGGACCTCCCCGACTTCCAGCAGATAGCGGAGGACACGATAGAGGAGCTCGTGGGCCAGGATCATGCAGCCCGGCGTCCTGGCCCACGAGCTCGCCCTCGCCCGGGAGTCCGGGTCCGAGGCCGGCAGGGCCGCCGAGTCAGCCCGGTCCTCGAAGCCCGGATACACCCCGAGGGGCTGAGGGACCCGAGAGAGCGCCGGACGAAGGCCGCCGCTCCGAAAAAGGGTTTCTCCGAAGACTGTAACCTCCCCCATGACAGTCACGGTCAGCCCCGACAGACCTCTTGAGCCTTCCAGCCTCGAGACGGCAGTCTCCAAACTCCGGGGCGCCGGCGGAGCCTCCCGGTCCACACTCAAGGCCCTGGCCGCCACCCCGGAGGTCCGGCTCCGAGTCACGGAGGTGGCCGCGGCCTGCAGGATCACCCTGGCGGCGGCCACCGGCCGACTTATGAGGCTCGAGTCCCTCGGGCTCGTCTCCAAGACGACCGACCAACACTGGAACGTCCGGTACGGGATAACCAAGCTCGGCCGCGAGACGGCAGCCCTTCCGGACGAGGCCTTCACCCCCGAGCCACGCCCGCCCGCAAAGCCCAAGGCCGTCCTCGTCTGCCCCGCCTGCAGGGATCCCCTTCCCGACGCCGAGGGCAAGCCGAGGAAGGACAAGACATGCGGCAGCCCAGAGTGCAGGAGGAGGTTCGCGGAGTACATGACACCGCCGCTCTTCCCCGACCGAGTCCCGCCGGAGGCGGGCGGCCAGAGGACGGCGTCCCACGACCTTCGGGACATCGAGGACGTCGAGAGCTTCCAGCCTCCGGACCGCATCCTGACTCCGGGGCGCCGGCGCCTGCCGCACAAGGGAGGTCCGCGCCCGCGCCCGCAGTCCGGCCTCCGAAGTAGGTAGATACTTTGAAGGAGGGCCCGTCCCCGCGCATATCGGACGACCCATTTCGAGCTCCGGGGACCCCCGTCTTCCCCATGCATGCGGTTTCCCACCCAAGAAGGGTTACCCCGCACCCCTCCCCATCTACTCTATCCCCCATACCCCCTACCCTATACTACATACGTATACCTCCCCCTACCTATCCCCTCCCCCATACCCCGGGTACCGGGGGACCTACCGCCGGGGCGAATAGTCGGCCATGTAGAGGTCCCCTCCGTTCCAGGGGATGAGCCCGCCGTCGGTGTTGCCGTTCGCCGGCCCCGGAAGCGCCTGGCTCGCGGGCGCCGCCTTCGGCGCCCTCCGGACCGCCGAGGCGCTCGGAGGCACCGCCGAGGCGGACGAGACGGCCACGGTGGCCGTCATCCGGACTCCGTACTGCGCCCTGACCGAGTCCCACTGGCCCCGCAGGTGCCAGCCGAGCCCGAAGACCGCGGCGACCAGGACGAGCGAGAGGAGCGTCTTCATGCCCCCGTGTACGGCGCGGACCGGGCGATCTGCGCCCTAGCGCTCGGCCCACGGCGCGAACGCGGCCTCGTTGTCCGAGGAGATCCAGCCCCGGATGACGCCGTCCTCGCAGGACAGGATCTCGTCCGTGTACGCGCTGTCC
>Ga0315275_10001398_pt1 | contig 21239 bp, 18 predicted proteins | sample YL17G03_0_MG_FD_205557 | JGI IMG/M metagenome (GOLD analysis project Ga0315275, IMG submission 205557) | Sediment microbial communities from Yellowstone Lake, YNP, Wyoming, USA - YL17G03_0 | ecosystem: Environmental > Aquatic > Freshwater > Lake > Sediment | place: USA: Wyoming | collected...
TACCACCGCCGCGAGCAAGCGGCCGGCCGACATCGACGTGGATGAAGTCGTAGGCGGGCCGTTCGTACGGGTGAGTTGCGAGCAGCGCGGCTTCGACCTGACGCCGTACCGCCGAATCCAGCACCATTTCGACGCGCACCTCGGCCACGCGTTCGATGCCGCCCACGGAACCGATCGCCGGCGACGCGCCGGGCAGCGGGCGAAACTGGCCAACGCCTTCGACCGTGTACGCGCAGTGGTCATAGTCGCCGATGCTCCCCGCACCTGCGAGAGACAACGCCTCGATCACATCATCGACCCGGTCCCCCGGCACGTACGCGGTGAGCTTCTGAAGCAACTTCTGATCCGATGCGGCTGCGGGAGCGAGCGCTCGGAGACTCCCTATACCCAGGGCTCTCGCAAGCGCATCCGAGACTCCCGGGTCCGCGGCGTCTGCATTCGTGTGTGCCGTCAACAGCGCGCATCCGCCCGGAATCAGGCGGTGGATGCGCCGCCCCTTGCTCGTCGTCGCGGCGACGCTGTTCACCCCACGGAACAACAGCGGATGGTGAGCCACGATCAGATCGGCGCGCCACTCCAGCGCTTCATCGACGACCGACTCGCTCGGATCGACTGTGAACATGACTCGCGAGACCGGTGCCGAGGGATCGCCGCACACCAGACCAACCGCATCCCACGGCTGCGCCAGCGCTTGCGGGTAGTGATGTTCAAGAACCTCGACGACCTGTGCCAACGTGAGTCGGGTCTTGCTCCCAGGCACGATCACGGCCGGAGGTTACCGCGATTCCCCATCAAGGCCAGTGCCCTGTCACGGGTTCCCATGGGTACGCCGGCCAGCCATTCCATGGCCTCCGACGCGTACATGGGTGGCGCAACGCCGTATCCCTGCGCGAAGTCACATCGCATTGCCCGGAGTTCGGCCAGCGTCGCGTCGTTCTCGACGCCTTCGGCTACGACGACGAATCCGAGGTTGTGGGCGAGGTCGACCACCGAACGCACGATCGCGGCATGAGCCTCGTGGTAGATCATGTCCGACACGAAGTCTCGATCGAGCTTGAGCTCGTGCAGCGGCAAGTGGGACAACAGGCCGAGAGATGTCTGACCTTGGCCGAAGTCATCCAGGCTGATCCGAACGCCGGCGTCATCGAGACGGGTGAGGGTTCGTTGGGCCCGCGAAACATCAGTAAAGAGAGCGGTTTCGGTTACCTCCAGGATCAACCGACAACGCGATACGCCGCTGCGTTCGATCGCGTCCAGAACTCGGTCCGCAAACGTCGACTTGGCCAGGTTGCGTGCCGAGATATTCACCGCAACGGAAATCCCTTGCCCCTCCGGTCCCCATTCCTGTATCTGACTCAACGCTCGCTCAACAACCCAGTCGGTGAGCAGGTCCATCAGGCCCGTCTGCTCAGCCAGTGGGAGGAAGTCGTCCGCTGAGAGCAGGCCGAGGCGCGGGTGATTCCATCGAATCAATGCCTCGAAAACGGAGACATCGCCATCGGCGAGACGTATCTGTGGCTGATACTGCAGGAGGAGTTCGTCGTTGGACAGCGCACGGCGCAACTCGCCGACGACAGTGAGGCGGTCGGCGTCGTACTGGTCGTATTCCGGGCTGTAACGCACGACTCCGACGTGACTGGACTTGGCGACGTACATCGCAATGTCCGCACGCTGAAGCAAGGTCTCCCCGTCCGCCCCGTCATCAGGGATGAGCGCGTACCCCACGCTGGCCTCGGCCAGCAGCGGCAGGCCGCGAATCTCCACAGGTTCCGAAATCGCCACCAATAACCGTTCGAGTATCGCCGTCGCATCGTCCTCGGTGATAACCCTGGGGAGGATGACACCGAATTCATCGCCGCCAAGTCGGGCGACCGTGTCACCTGGCCGGATCGCCTCTGCGAGAAGCGAACCGAGGCGCACCAGCAAGGCATCACCGTTGTTGTGGCCGAGCGAGTCGTTGACCACCTTGAACCTGTCGAGGTCGATGATGGCGATCGCTCCGGCAAGACCCTGAGAGCGCTCCAACATGTCATTCACTCGGCGATGGAACAGTCGGCGATTCGGTAGGCCGGTCAGGGCATCGTGTTCTGCGAGGTATGCGTTGTGCTCGGCGTGCCTGCGCAATCGTCGAGTTGTCGCGATCGAGAGACCAGCCAGGACGACGTACAGCAGTCCGAGGCCAAGCCCAAGGTCTCGATACAGCGAGTTGATGCTGCCGTCCATGTCGCGCTGAATGGGCGCGTACGGCACGTACATCTCGAGCACGCCGATCGGATTCGGTTGGGACGAGGCGTGCAGTGGCAGGTAGACCTCGACGACCGGGTCCCCGTGTGGTCCGGTGTCGTTCTTATCGGCGTTCAGAGTCGTCAACAGGGCGACGGGTTCGCCGCGGCCGGCGTCGATTGCCTCATCTTCGGGGGTGGAATTCAACCCCGAGCCGTCACCGGAGAACACCACTCGACCATCGAGGTCTCGAACGCGAAGCCTCGGAATCGCTCCGTCGGCGAGAGTCTGATCGGCCAGGGCGCGCAGACTCTTGCGTGCGGAGGCCGACAGCCCGCGACGCAGGTCGGTCCCTGCGAGCAGTGGTTCGATCGCCGTCGTTGCGAAGAGCTCGGCCTGGGACTGGGCCTGGACCAGGCCACGGCTGTTCGCCGCGGCGCTGTAGGAGCGAGCCAGAACCAGCCCGAGGGCCAGAATCGGGACGAGGCTCAGCGCGGCGTACCCCATGAACAGCCGGGTCGCCGAGTGGTTCTCTCGCCTCGTGGGGGCCACCAGTCATTTCTCGACACCAGCACGGGCCGCCTGAACTCGATCGGGTCGCGAGTCCGAGGCGGGGACCGCGAGGTGAGCGACTCGACGCAGCGCGACCGGTCCCCGGTTACCTCGTGAGCGTGCCGGCGAATACCTGCCATGCCAGCAAGGACTTCGCCACGAGGCTCAAGGTGATGTACGCCCGCTCCCCGACCAAATAGTCCCGCCACCGGCCGACCTGCTTGTACTGCAGCCACTGGTTCAGGGCGAAGACGTTGAAGAAGATGAACAGCGACGCGATGATCGCGTACACGAACTTGGGCGGCGAGGCCGCGCTGGTAGCGCCAGGGGCGATGAGAAGGAACACGATGCATAGCCAGGGAACTACCCCGGCGATGCATCCGAAGATGAACGGCAGCCACCCACCATCCCCGGGTGTTTGGTACTTCTCCTGGAGCCACCCGAACAGGATCATCGTCGCATTCACCGCGAACAGAGTGAACAGGGTCAGAACGTTTGTGACCGAGGTGATCTGCGCAATCAGCACGATCATGATCGACGACGAGATCGCGTACTCAACCCAACGAGCAATGTTCTGTTGGCGGGCGAGATCTCGGCCGTAGCGAGCGAATCCGGGAGGGGAGACGATCCAGAAATGGGCAACCGCGCTGACCGCGAAGAACAGCGCGACTCCCAACCCGATCCTGGTGTTGAACAGCACGACGGTTTCGTAGTTGGACGATCCAGGAGGTCCCTCGACGTAGGACGCCGTGACCGGAAGGGTGAACCCATTCGCGAGCACCAAGATGAGGACCGCCTGGAGACCATGGGCAAGCCCGGCGGTCAGGTTGTAACGACGCAAGCGTGATAGGCGCTCAGCGGCAACGGGCGTTGTAGTCGTGGTGGTCATGGAACAGACTCCTTCGTCGTTGCGACATCTCCGACCTGGTTTGTGGGCGCAATTGGACTCGAACCAACGACCGCCGGTTTGTAAGACCGGTGCTCTACCAACTGAGCTATACGCCCTGAGGTGAGCGGCGCAACCGCCGAACACCGCAATCTGAACTTCGCTCCAACCCTAGAGGGAGCCAACTACTGGGTTCAGAGTGACGCGAGTGCTTCGCGGTATTCCGCCGTGTTTCGTACGTCGCCCGGATGGTTCAAGACCGACCAGCGGATGATGCCTGCCTTGTCGATGATGAAAGTCGCGCGGTGCGAGATGCCCTTCGTTTCGAGGAAGGCGTCGTACTGCTTGCTCACGGCACCGTGTGGCCAGAAGTCGCTCAGCAAGGGAAACTCGTACTTCTCCTGCTCGGCGAAGACCTTGAGCGACGCGACCGGGTCACACGAGATGCCAAGGACCTGGACGTCGTCGTTCTCGAAAACCTCGCGCTCGTCGCGGATTGAACACAATTCAGCAGTGCAGAAGCGGCTGAACGCCACCGGGTAGAAGACGAGCACGACGTTCTTCACTCCGCGGAACGAGGACAGCGAGACCAGCTGACCGAACTGGTTCTTGACCTCGAAATCAGGGGCCTGCTGGCCAACCTCGACGGACATGAGTTTCCTTTCGTGTTGATGCGAATGACCTGGGCAATCATGAGCGACCCTGAGCGGACGCGGCCCACGGGCGGATGCACCAGGACGCTAGAGACCCCCCATCCTCTCAGCCGATGCGCTCAGGCACGAATCGGCGCACGCGACACCGAGTTGACCCTTGGCGGGTCGAGCGCGGGGCTAGCGACGAGCGGACTTTGGTGCCACCAGGCGCGTGCCCTGCCATTCGGGCGCGGCGTTGATCGTGCTGGTCGGCGCAAGGCCGGCCGTACGGCCCGCGTCCGCGATATCGCTTGGTTCGACGTGCCCGTCTCGGCCGGGCTTGGGTGTCAGCAACCAGACGACCCCGTTGTCGGTGAGCGGCCCGATCGCGTCGACCAGCGCGTCGACGAGGTCTCCGTCTTCCTCGCGCCACCACAGCAGCACGACATCAACAACGTCGTCGAGTTCGTCGTTCTGCAACTCGGACCCACTCGCCGCCGCGATCGCGCTACGCAAGGCGTCGTCGCAGTCGTCGTCGTAACCAATCTCCTGCACGCTGTGTCCGGTTCGAACTCCGAACTTCGCAGCGAGACCACGCACTTCCCCGTCGCCCGCGCTCGCGGTCACGCGACTCCTCCGTCGGTCTGTCCCGGCCGGCGTGCGCCAACTCGGGGGTGGTGCAGGCACAGGTGCCCTCGCCCGTGGTGAGCGGTGGCCCGTAGTCCAGCCCACCTCAGACCGCTGCGCAAGTACCACGGCCATCGAGTCCCCTCGTGTTGCCTCGACTCGCCCAGCCACGTGACCCCGCCTCGCCACAAGGCCGGTCCGAAAGCTCATCGCTACAAAGGGGGCGGACCGGGTCGACCGAAAGCCCAGAGGTATCTCAACCGGCACGAACAGGCGATGATGGACCAGTGAATCCCGGAACCACACCTCCGAATCCGATCAGCCCCCGAACCCCGCCACCTCAAGCCATTCGGCAGCGGCCGCTTCCCTATGACCCGATCGAGGCCGGTGGCCTGCCCAGCCAGTACGTCGACGCCGATCCCGGCGAGACCCAGGAGTGGCTCGACTCGCTGGATGCGGTCGTCGATCACGCCGGCCCGAATCGCGCCCGCCATCTCATGTTGTCGCTGCTACGGCGGGCTTCAGAGCGCAATGTGGGCATCCCGAGCCTGCGCAGCACCGACTACATCAACACGATTCCGCCTGAGCGCGAACCATGGTTCCCCGGCGACGAAGCCATCGAGCGACGCATCCGCTCATATGTCCGTTGGAACGCCGCAATCATGGTGCACCGAGCACAACGACCCGGTGTCAGCGTCGGTGGGCACATCTCGACGTACGCCTCATCGGCATCGCTCTACGAGGTCGGCTTCAATCACTTCTTCCGCGGACCCGACGCCCCCGGTGGCGGCGATCAGGTGTACTTCCAGGGCCACGCCTCTCCGGGAATCTACGCACGCGCATTCCTCGAAGGTCGGCTCAGCGCGGAGCAACTCGACGGCTTCCGCCAGGAGTTGTCTCATCCCGGCGGGGGTCTGCCGTCCTACCCGCACCCCCGACTGATGCCCGACTTCTGGCAATTCCCCACCGTGTCGATGGGCCTCGGGCCGCTCAACGCCATCTATCAAGCGCGATTCAACCGGTATCTGCACCACCGCGGACTCAAGGACACCTCGCAGCAACATGTGTGGGCCTACCTCGGCGATGGCGAGATGGACGAGCCCGAGTCGGTGAGTGCGCTCGGCCTGGCTGCGCGTGAAGAACTCGACAACCTCACATTCGTCGTCAACTGCAACCTGCAACGACTCGACGGACCAGTGCGAGGTAACGGCAAGGTCATCCAGGAACTCGAATCCTTGTTCCGTGGAGCCGGCTGGAACGTCATCAAGGTTGTCTGGGGTCGGGCGTGGGATGACTTGCTCGCGCGCGATGTCGATGGCGCACTCGTCAACCTGATGAACGCCACCCTGGACGGCGACTATCAGACGTACAAGGCCGAAGACGGTGCCTTCGTGCGCGAACACTTCTTCGGTCGCGATCCCCGCACGTTGAAGATGGTCGAACACCTGACCGACGAACAGGTCTGGTCGCTTCGCCGCGGCGGGCACGACTACCGCAAAGTCCACGCTGCGTATGCCGCCGCGATGGCGAACTCCGGACAACCCACCGTCATCCTCGCGAAGACGGTGAAGGGTTGGACGCTTGGTTCACACTTCGAGGGACGCAACTCGACGCATCAGATGAAGAAGTTGTCCGTCGACGATCTCAAGGCGTTCCGCGACCGCCTCGAGATACCGATCACCGACTCGGAACTCGATGCGAAGTTGCCGCCGTACTACACGCCCGGCGCGGACCACGACCACATCCGTTACATGGTGGATCGTCGCGCTGAACTCGGCGGTTTTGTCCCGACTCGGCGATTCGAGCCGGCCCCGCTGCCGATGCCCGACGACTCGAGCTACGAAGTCGTGCGTCGTGGCAGCGGTAAGCAGGAAGTCGCCACCACCATGGCGTTCGTACGCCTGCTCAAGGACCTGCTCAAAGACGAGAAGATCGGTCCTCGATTCGTGCCGATCATTCCGGACGAGGCTCGCACCTTCGGGATGGACTCCTTGTTCCCGACCCTGAAGATCTATTCCCCGCAAGGACAGAGATACGTCTCCGTGGATCGCGAATTGATGCTCTCCTACAAGGAGTCCGTTGACGGCCACATCCTGCACGAAGGGATCAACGAAGCGGGGTCGGTCGCGTCCTTCACCGCAGTCGGTTCGTCGTACGCCACCCAAGGCGTGCCCATGATTCCGATCTACATCTTCTATTCGATGTTCGGATTCCAGCGCACCGGTGACGGTTTCTGGGCCGCGATGGATCAGATGGTTCGTGGCTTCGTACTCGGTGCAACCGCGGGTCGCACGACGCTGAACGGCGAAGGTCTCCAACACGAGGACGGCCACTCACTTCTGCTGGCATCAACGAACCCCGCGGTAGTGGCGTACGACCCGGCGTACGGATTCGAGATCGGCCACATCGTCCGCAGTGGACTCGAGCGGATGTACGGCGAGCAGGCCGAGAACGTCTTCTTCTACCTCACCCTCTACAACGAGCCGTACGCCCAGCCGGAGGAACCGGCGAACGTCGATGTCGACGGGATCGTGCGGGGCATCCACCTGTACGCCCCCGCAGACGTGGATCCGTCGGACTCGAACCAGAGCGCGCTGCGTGCGCAGGTGCTCGCGTCCGGAGTGGCCGTGCCGTGGGCGATCGAGGCCCAGCGCCTGCTCCGCGAGGATTGGGGGGTACTGGCCGACGTCTGGTCGGTGACGTCGTGGAATGAACTTCGCCGCGATGGCTTGGCCGTCGATCGGCACAACTTCCTGCACCCGGATGAGCCGGCGCAGACCGCCTATGTCACGGCGCGGTTGGCCGATCGCCCCGGTCCGGTGATCGCCGTGTCGGACTTCATGCGCGCGGTCCAGGACCAGATTCACGACTGGGTGCCAGCCGATTTCGTCTCCCTCGGCACGGATGGCTGGGGGATGTCCGACACCCGCGGCGCGCTTCGTCGTCATTTCCTCGTGGACGCGCAATCCATCACAGTGCAGACCTTGGCGCGTCTGGTGGCTGCCGGCTCGCTGCCCCCTGACGTCGTACGCAAGGCCATCGAGCGCTACCAACTGCGTGATCCGGGGGCAGCCGACCCCGGCAACACCGAGGGTTCTGGCTGATGGAAGCCCCTTGCTCAATGACTGAGCACCCAGGCCTGCAGTGTCACAACTGGATCGACGAGTGCATCTCCCAGACCAGAATCTCTGTTCGTTCGCCGTCGGCGCCGGGCGCCGCAGTGACTCGCTGGCCTTCGGAGGCAGCAATTCGCAACGCGTCGCCGCTCTCGAGTCGACCGACGCCCTCCACCTCAACAGCACCCGCTGCGACGTACATGTGCACGTACGGCGCCGCTGGCAACGACACGGACTGACCCGTATCCAGCCGCGCGACGAGCAGCCCCGCATCACGTTGATGAATCCGAATCGCCCGGTCATTCGCGTGGCGAGGTAGGCCAGAGGCGACAACGACAAGGCCTCCGCGACCTACGTCGGCACTGATGTCCAACTGCTCGTACGAGGGAGCCACTCCACGCTCATCGGGGATGACCCACATCTGGACGAACCGAACCGGCACCTCGTCAGGATGCACCTCGTCAGAGGGTCCGACTCGCGCAAGGCCTCGTGCGCGGGCGTCGTTCTTCTCCGAGTGCAGGATGCCCCGACCCGCACTCATTCGTTGGGCCAGGCCGGGATGGATCAGCCCGGTGTGACCCTGCGAGTCCTGATGCACGAGGGAGCCATCGAGCACCCACGTCACGATCTCCATGTCGCGGTGCGGGTGCGTCTCGAAACCGGTTCCGGCGGCGACAACGTCATCGTTGGAGACAAGCAGCAATCCAAATCCCACGTTGTTCGGGTCGTAGTGCGGCCCGAACGAGAACGAGTGCCGTGAGTCGAGCCAGCCCACCGAGGTCCGGAAGCGGTCGTCGGCGCGCGTGATCTGAATCGATGACATGGACCCACATCCTGCGCCATCAGCCGGCCTCCGGCACACTGCCCGCGTGAGCACCCGCGGACGCGCCGCGACAGTACGCAAACTCGAGCGCGCCACGGGGTCGCTGGCCACGGCCGCGATGGCCCGGATGGACTCCACGCTTCCATGGTTCCGCGCCATGAGCGCAGGCGAGCGCAGTTGGGTCGGATTGATCGCGCAAGCCGGGATCGCCGCCTTCGTGGAATGGTTCCGCCATCCCGAGCAGGCACTGGAGATCACTGCCGACGTCTTCGGTACGGCCCCTCGTGAACTCGTCCGAGCCATCACCTTGGCCCAAACGGTCGAGATGGTGCGTACCACCATCGCGGTCGTCGAGGACAGCGTCGATGAACTTGCCGCACCAGGAGAAGTCCCGGGGCTGCGAGAGGCTCTTCTGCTCTACTCCCGCGAAATCGCATTCGCCGCCGCCGCCGTCTACGCCCGAGCCGCCGAGTCACGCGGTGCATGGGACGCACGACTTGAAGCTCTGGTAATCGACTCCCTCCTTCGCGACGAGGTCGACACCGATGCGGTGTCGCGGGCAGCAGCCCTCGGCTGGACATCCCGAGGCAGTGTCGCCGTGGTCGCTGGCAACGCGCCCCATGGAGACCCCGAACCTGTGGTCGAAGCCGTGCATCGGATCGCGCGACACCAACATCTGGATGCACTCACGGGCGTGCACGGTGATCGGCTGGTCGTGGTGCTCGGCGGAGTGGAAGATCCAGTACACGCGGCCTCGCGCTTCGTGTCGCATTTCGGTCCCGGGCCAGTGGTCGCCGGCCCACTTGTCGACAGTCTCGAGATGGCAGGGCGATCCGCGCGCGACGCGTTGGCCGCACTGCAGTCAGCGCCGGCCTGGCCGGACGCCCCGAGACCAGTACTCGCCGACGAACTGCTCCCCGAACGAGTTCTCGCCGGCGAAGAGGACGCGCGCACCTTGCTCGCGACCCAGGTGTACGACGCGCTGCGCAACAGTGACCCGGCGCTCATCGACACTCTCTCGGCCTACCTCGAGAACTCCGCCAGTCTCGAGGCTGCCGCCCGGCTGCTATTCGTGCACCCCAACACCGTCCGCTACCGCCTCCGACGAATCGCTGACATCACCGGCTTGTCGCCCAGCGACCCGCGCGAGTCGTTCGCCCTTCATGTGGGACTCGCGGTGGGTCGCCTCTCCGACCGCCCGGCCCCAACAACGACGGCCGCGGTCCCGACGCCCAGCCCGGCATCCGGCCTGCCAACGAGCTCGGAAGCCGCTGCGGTAGATACCGGCCAGTAGACCGCTCGAATTGTCACCGGCGTACGCTTGAGGTGGCCACCAGCCCCGGCTTCCTCTTGTAGGATTCCTACAAATTTCGACGGGTGACGTTGGCACGGATGACCCGGACGATTACCCCAACCGCACGTCAAGGTGGCTCTGTGCTTGTTGTAGTCGCCCCAGGACAGGGCTCCCAGACCCCCGGGTTCATGACCCCGTGGCTGGAGTTGCCGCACTTCGAAGATCGGCTGAGATGGCTCTCGGCCGTCTGCGGTCTGGATCTGGTCGACCTGGGCACCAACGCCGACGCTGACACGATTCGCGACACCGCTATCGCGCAACCCCTCATCGTGAGTTCGGGCCTGCTCAGCTTGCTCGCCCTCTTTCCGCACCCCGGTGAGGCGTACGGCAAAGTCGCTGCCGGTGCCGGGCACAGCGTCGGTGAGTTCACCGCTGCGACCGCAACCGGCGTCATCACCGCCGAACAAGCGATGGTCCTCGTCCGCGAGCGCGGGAGGGCCATGGCCGTTGCCTCCGAAAGCCCCGCCACTGGCATGACCGCAATTCTCGGCGGGGATCGTGACGAGGTACTCGCCACTCTCGATCGACACGGTCTTACTCCGGCCAACGTCAACGCTGACGGTCAGGTGGTCGCTGCCGGCACGATGGAGCAATTGGCAGCGCTCGCCGCCGATCCACCGGCCGGCGTTCGTCTTCGCGCACTCGAAGTTGCCGGAGCCTTCCACACCAAGCACATGGCAAGTGCGGTCAACGTCATGGCCACACTCGCGCGATCGGTCACGACGCACGACCCGCGCATGCGACTGCTGTCCAACCAGGACGGTTCTGTCGTGCACAACGGACGCGATGCGCTCAAGCGATTGGTCACGCAGGTCAGTACCCCCGTGCGATGGGACCTGTGCATGAAGACGATGGCCGACTTCGGCGTCACGGGCTTGATCGAAGTACCACCAGCAGGCACCTTGACCGCGTTGGCCAAGCGCGCGATCCCCGGCATCGAGGCCGTCGCGTTGAAGACGCCGGCAGATCTTGAAGCTGCGTGGGACCTCATCGAACGGCACGGCACCCCGAGCCTGCTCAACTCCTCACCGACCTGGCGGCTGCTGGTAGCACCGGCAAAGGGCACCTTCCGCGCGGCCAGCGATCGACCTGCCGGCACGAGTCTGGAAGCCGGTGAAACGGTTGGAGCGGTCGTCAACCGCCGCGACGAACAGCCGATCTTGGCACCACATGGCGGTACGGTCGTCGAATGGCTCGTCGAGGACGGTGACCCGGTTTCACCGGGTCAACCCATCGTCCGTCTACACCCCGAAGCAGTGAACGCGTGAACGATCAAGTAGTCGCGAACCCAGCGTCGTCGTCGCGACCTGCCGTGCCGATCACGCCTTCGAAGGGCTCGGCGTACTCACGCATTCTCGGCACCGGAAGCTATCGACCGAGTCGAATCGTGACCAACGCCGAGGTCTGCGAAAACATCGATTCCAGTGACGAGTGGATCCGCGAGCGATCCGGAATCATCGAGCGACGCTTTGCCGCTGAGGACGAATCAGTCGTGGACATGGCAGTGGCGGCGGCAGCAGCGGCGCTGGCCAATGCCAACATCACCCCGGACCAGGTCGGTGCGGTGCTCGTCGGAACCGTGACGCACCCCTACCAAACCCCCTCTGCCGCAGCCGAAATCGCCGAGCGGTTAGGAACCAATGGTGCCGGTGCGGTTGATCTCAGCGCCGCGTGTGCCGGGTTCTCCTACGGCGTCGGCCTTGCCGACGGAATTGTCCGGTCCGGTGTCGCGACCTACGTCGTCGTCATCGGGGTCGAGAAACTCAGCGACTTCACGAGTCCACATGATCGCTCGACTGCCTTCATCTTCGCCGACGGCGCGGGTGCGGCAGTCATCGGGCCCTCTGACGAAGTGGGGATCGGTCCGACTGTCTGGGGCTCGGACGGATCGCAGTGCGACTTGATCGTGCTGGAGCCCGACTGGGTCACCTATCGCAAGCAGCTCGAGGCCAACGTCGATGCGGAAACGGATGTCGTGATCGCGTTTCCGTCCGTCCATATGCAGGGCCAAGCCGTCTTCCGGTGGGCTGTCGGAGAAGTGTCGAAGGTCGCTCGCCAAGCACTCGGCGCGGCCGGGGTCACGGTTGACGACCTGGACGCATTCATCCCGCATCAGGCGAACATGCGCATCACCGACGCGATGGTTCGAACACTGGGACTGCCCGATCACGTCGCTGTTGCTCGCGACATCGAGACATCCGGGAACACCTCCGCGGCGTCGATACCGCTGGCGATGGACCGGATGCTGCAGAGTGGAGAAGCCAAGCCCGGCGATCTGGCTCTGCTCATCGGATTCGGTGCGGGGTTGGCCTACGCCGCCCAAGTCGTACGCCTGCCCTAGCACCCCGGAAATCGTTCGCGCACCACACAACTGAATCGAAGAATCTCGACCGAGTACCAACCCATCGCACAGCCACACACACCACTCGAAACAAGGAGTACGACATGTCGGACCAGGACATCCTGAGCGGCCTTGCTGCCATCGTGAACGAGGTCGCCGGCGTACCCGCCGACGCGGTCACCCCCGAGAAGTCATTCATCGACGACTTGGACATCGACTCGCTGTCCATGGTCGAGGTGGTCATGGCCGCCGAGGACAAGTTCGGCGTTTCCATCCCTGACGCCGAGGTAAAGAACCTCAACACCGTCGGCGATGCCGTCTCCTACATCGCCAAGGCAGCAGCCTGAGTCGTCGTGTCCCGTCGAAGGGGGCGCGGCGCCGCAAGTTGTGCCACCGCGCCACCCTCTCGACCTGATCGTCCCCAGGACAAGAGCCTCTGCAGTACGAACTCGCCATCAGCACATGATCACCACCCGCTAGGAGAACAATGAGCCAGGGCGCGCAAGCCAGTGCGCAGCGACGAGTCGTCATCACCGGAGTTGGCGCAACCACCCCGGTCGGCGGCGATGCCACCAGCACATGGAACAACCTGCTGGCTGCAGCGCCAGGGATCCGTGCCCTGGAGGGCGAGGCGTACGCCGGTCTTCCGGTTCGGATCGCGGGTACCAGCGCGGTCGACCCGAGCACGATCCTCGAGCGACACGAGGCTCGCAAACTCGATAGATGCGAGCAGTTCGCGCTCATCGCTGCGCGCGAGGCGTGGGCCGACGCGGGAACCCCCGACATCGATGGGACCCGATTGGGAACCGTCATTGCCACCGGGGTGGGCGGGGTGGTCACGCTGCTCGAGCAGTACGACATCCTCCGCGATCGTGGTCCGTCGCGCGTCTCGCCGAACATGGTGCCGATGCTGATGCCGAATGGATCAGCCGCGGTCGTCGGTCTCGAGCTCGGAGCACGTGCGGGTATCCACACTCCCGTCAGCGCTTGCGCGTCCGGCGCGGAGGCGGTCGTGATGGCCGCAGCGATGATCCGGACCGGACGTGCCGACGTTGTCGTGGCCGGTGGTACCGAGGCTTGCATTCACCCACTTACGCTCTCGGGATTCGCTGCGATGCGCGCCCTCTCGACCCGCAACGACGAACCAGCGCGCGCTTCGCGCCCCTACGACAAGGGTCGCGACGGCTTTGTCATGGGCGAAGGTGCCGGCGTGCTCATCCTCGAGTCGCTCGAACACGCGCAGGCCCGCGGTGCGCGCATCTACGCCGAGTACGCAGGTGGAGGCATGACGGCCGACGCGCACCACATCGCTCAACCCGAACCCGAAGGTCGCGGCGCCGCTCAGGCCATCCGCCTTGCGCTGCAAGATGCCGACCTGAGCCCATCGGACATCGTCCACGTCAACGCTCACGCCACGTCCACTCCACAAGGGGACACCGCTGAGTCGCTCGCGATCCGGGCCGCACTGGGCAAGGACGTGGATCACGTCGTCGTGAGCGGAACCAAGTCGATGACCGGCCATCTCCTCGGAGGTGCCGGGGCCATCGAGTCGGTCGCCACCGTGTTCGCGATTCATCACCGGCTCGCCCCGCCGACAGCGAACCTCGAAGACCCCGATGACGAGATCGCGCTCGACGTCGTAGGCGCGACCCCTCGACCGCTACCAACTGGAGATATCGCAGCAATCAACAACTCATTCGGCTTCGGTGGACACAACGTCGCCCTGATCATCCGGAGTTACTCGTGACCATTGCCGCCGAGAGCGCAGGAACTGCCGGTCCCGACACCGACGTTGACCCCCGAGCCCCTATTGCCCGCCTCACCGCCTTCTTCGACGACGACTCGCTGACCCTGCTCTCCGACATCGACGACAGTGGCGCGCTTGCCGGAATCGGTCATGTCCACGGCGCGCCGGTCGTCGCGTTTGCCACCGACCCCACTGTCCAAGGTGGGGCGATGGGCATCGAAGGTTGCGCACACATTGTCACCGCGTACGAACGTGCGCTCGCCGATGGTGTCCCTGTCGTCGGACTCTGGCATTCAGGAGGCGCCCGATTGCGCGAGGGAGTGGCGAGCCTGCATGCGGTCGGACTCGTCTTCCACATCATGACTTACGCATCCGGGAAGGTTCCGCAGATCTCGATCGTGCTGGGGCCCGCTGCCGGCGGTGCAGCATACGGACCGGCGCTGACCGACATCGTGGTGCTCGGTCCGGAAGGTCGAGTCTTTGTCACCGGACCGGACGTCGTACGGTCGGTGACTGGCGAAGACGTCGACATGCTTCGCCTGGGTGGCCCCGAGCCCCATGGTCGCCGCAGCGGTGTCGTGCACGTGGTGTCTGCCACGGAGAGAGCGGCTTTGGACGAAGGCCGCCGACTCGCATCGCTGCTGGGTGACCAAGGAACCGACATCGATGTCGCTGCTGTCCAGGACAGCGACCTTGCTGAACTCATGCCCGACTCGACCAAGCGCGCGTACGACGTGCACCCGCTGATCAATGCGGTGCTGGACCACGGAACCGGACTCGAGCTCCATGCGCGCTGGGCGCCGAATGTCACTACGACCTTCGGTCGGCTCGGTGGCCGCACTGTCGGCGTCATCGCGAACAACCCGCTCCGGCTCGGAGGCTGTCTCGACGCCACCAGTGCTGAGAAGGCCGCTCGTTTCGTGCGCATGTGTGACGCCTTCGGCGTCCCCCTGATCGTGCTGGTCGACGTGCCCGGCTATCTCCCTGGAGTGGGTCAGGAATGGGATGGCGTCGTACGCCGAGGAGCGAAACTGCTGCACGCGTTCTCGGAGGCGGTCGTACCCCGTGTGACGGTGGTGACGCGAAAGGCGTACGGCGGTGCCTACATCGCCATGAACTCCCGCGCGTTAGGTGCTACCCGAGTGATGGCGTGGCCTGGAGCTGAGGTCGCGGTGATGGGTGCGGTGGCAGCAGTGCGGATCTTGCACCGTCGCAAGCTCTCCGGTGTTGCTGAAGACGTCCGCGCCCAGGTGGAGAACGAACTGGCCGAGGAGCACGCCCAGATGGCCGGCGGTGTCGAACGTGCCATCGAGATCGGTGTCGTCGACGAGATCATCGAGCCGAGCGCCACGCGTAGCGCAATTGCGCGTGCGATCCAAGAAGCGCCGCGCGTCCGCGGCGAGCACGGCAACATCCCTTTGTAACCTGCGGGATCGGCTCGTTCGCAGTGACTAGATCACTTCGTGCAGATCGCCGGCGGTCTCGGCGGCCGCTCGGAAGGGCTCGAGTTCGACATCCCATGGCTCACCCCAGAGCCGCGCGACAGCGTCGGCGAGGTCCACGACGCCGTGCCTTGCCGCTGTGTGCGCTGCGCGTAGTCGACTTTCGCTGATCAAGATCTCGCCGTGCGCACCCATCTCGGCGCGAAAGATCCCTAACGACGGCGAGTAAGAGATCCGCTCCCCCGGGTGGGCGGCGATCGGCGGCGAACCTGGTGAACCGGAGTACATGGGACTGGGGTCTTCGGTCACTTCGAGCCGGACCGCAGTGAAGACGCGCATGGTCGAGGCGAGCCGACTTGCTGTGCCGGGTGGGCCGACCCACGCGAGTTCGGCCCGCAACGCTCCTGGCTCGGCGGGTTGACGGGACCAGTCCAGGCGGATCGGAGAACCCAGCACCGACGCAATCGCCCATTCGATGTGCGGACACAGCGCGCGGGCACACGAATGCACGTAGAGCACACCACGGCTGGTGGCCCGTCGACTTCCGCCTGAAGCCAGTGGGCCCGATCCATCCTGGCCCGAGGCTTGCTGGCCCGGTCCGGGCCGACCTACAACGCGATCCACCGAAACCTCCTCGATCGAGTGGCGCCTTCCCCAGCGTCCTCATCGAGTGGTTGTCGTGTGCACACGGCCCGGTAGGCGGTTCGTGCGCGTCCAGGTCAGGATAACCATGCTCACCGCGCGGGGTCACGCCCGCGAGGCCGCGGCCCCGGCGAGTCGTCCGGTCACCCGATTGGGCCAACGGCCCCGGGACCCCGAATCCGGGACCCCTCAAGTCGGGCCATTTTGTGGGTCGATGCAGTGCATTGGTACACGTGTAGGCGTGCGGCCCAGCCGGCCGCGTGCGCTGAACGGGGCCAGGAAACCGCACGGGACGCCCAGTGCCGTCGGCTGGAGGACAGGACAGGAGGCATCGTGAACGAGTCAGAAGTCTTCGCTACCGAGAGGTACGACGAAGGAGTCGTCACCGAGGTCATCCGTCCCGCTGCCATCGTGCCGGAGGAGTCGGCGCGCGCGATCCTCGTCGAACTCGCCATGCGCGACGCCCAAAATGAGGGACTGTGGATCTCGGATCCCTCCCGGTGGGCCCGCTATGACCAATCGTGGATCGGCGTGGGCAACCCGGGCATCTCGAACTTGATCGGCACGATTCAGGTGGCGTACGGCACCCCTACCCGCTACGAGATCACGCTCTACCGCGCGACGATCACTCGGATCGGTACCGAGATGGGGTGGACCGTCGTCAAACTGTGCGATGAAGCCTTGGGCTTTGGCGGACTCGATCTCGCCACCTGCCCGCGTGCCAGTCTGTCGGCACCCCCCAAGCCCTTCCACTTCTGAGATAGAGCGTGCGACGCTGCCTCGGCGGCGCAGAGCCTTGCGGCACGGACCCCTCGACGCGGGCCCCGAAGAGTCGTAGCGTCGGCGTTGTCTTCGACGCCCGCACCTGTGACGCCACGGGGGAGACGACTCTCACACCAGGGAGGTTGGGTGTTCATTCAGATCATTCAAGGTCAGATCAAGAACGCGACCGGAGTCCGCAAGACCATGGACCGCTGGTTGGAAGATCTGGAACCCGGTGCCGTTGGATGGCTCGGCGGCACCTTCGGGATCACTGACGAGGGCATGTTGATGTCAATCGTCCGGTTCGAGTCGGCGGAAGCGGCGCATGAGAACAGTGATCGACCCGAGCAGTCGGTGTGGTGGAAGGAGATGGAGCAGTACTTCATTGGTCCAGTCACTTTCCACGACTGCAAGGACGTGATGTTGCTGGCGGGCGGTGGCTCCGACCAGGCGGAGTTCGTCCAAGTGATCCAGGGTCGAGTTCGCGATAGGGAGCGAGCCCGGACGTTGAACGAACAGTCCGCATCGATGCTCGGCAAGTACCGGCCCGATGTGATCGGGGCAACGATCGCGATCGACGATGACGGGTTCTTCACCGAGACGGTGTCGTTCACTTCTGAGACTGAGGCTCGAGCCGCAGAAGGCAAGCCCATGCCGCCAGAAGTCCAGAAGATGATGGATGAGGAGATGTCCCTCCTCGAGGGAGTGAGGTTCATCGATCTGCACGAACCGTGGTTCGCCACGCCTGAATCGTGACGATCTTGCTCCATCCTCGGCCTTAACCGGTAGGTGCGGGACTGCCAACCCCGTTCGGGCGGTAGTTCCACACCTAACGGTCAATCCTTTGTCATCTCGGCGCCGCTAGAATGCGCGCGCGAACATCGAGTGGCATCGGGGGATCCACATGTCGGTGCGACGAGCGCTTGTGGCGGCGCTGCCAGATGACACGTATCGCTACCTGAAGTTCCTGCGCGCTCACAAACGTCTTCCCCGTCGTACGCCGCAGACGTTCAGCGAGAAGATCAATTGGCGCATCCTGAACGACCGCCGCCCGTTGCTGTCGTGGACCGGCGACAAAGTGGCCATGAAGGAACGGGCGATGGCGTGCGCCGGCGTTCGAGTTCCACGAACCCTCTGGACCGGTACTGACCTTCGCGAACTTGTCGCCGTGCCATTGCCCGATCGGTGGGTGCTCAAGCCGAACTGCAGTTCGGGGGTCGTCCATTTCGGTGCCGGACCCATCACGTCACCGGAGGCCGAGGCACTTGCTTCGCGGACCGAGTATTGGCTGGACGCGGCCGACGTCACTCACCGACGAGAGTGGATCTACGGCCAGGCCCGTCGGGTATTCCTCGCCGAGGAGCGCATCGGCTCAGGGCCAGCGCCGACGGATTTCAAGTTCCTTGTGTTCAACGGCGAACCGCGACTCATCCAAGTCGACACCGATCGCTTCAGCGCCCATCACCGCGCGATTTACGACGTCGACTGGATCCGCCTGCCAGTGCGGTATGCCTACCCTGTATCCGAACCGATGGACCGCCCCGCGCGACTCGAGGAGATGCTGAAGGTCGCCGCAGACCTCGGCCGGGACTTCGACTTCATCCGGATCGATCTGTATGACGTCGATGGAGAGGTGTGGTTCGGGGAGTTCACGCCGTACCCCGCCTCGGGTCTGGCGCCCATCGAGCCGCGGTCGTACGACGAGTTATGGGGAAGCTGGTGGCAGCTGCCTAGACGTCGGTGGGCGTGAGCTCGGTTCCCGACTTCATCCGCTGCCGGAACGAACCCGCGGGGTATTCGCGGTCCTTGAGCTTCTCGAAGAACCCCTTCAACGTGCGCTCGCCGTACGGCGGGGCCACGTGATTGACCACCGACCAGTACTTGGCCGCCTCCAGGTAGAACACGACCGAGCGCATCTTCGGATAGACCAGGGCCATCCGCCGCATTCGTCGGATCTTCTTGTCCCACGAGGCCATCGTCTCGACGACGATGTTGGGCTCGCGGCCGAGGACCTCGAACATCATCTCGCCGGCTGAGCGCAAGGTGCACACGTTGTCTCGGACCCATGGCCCACCGACCGGGAGGATCCGGCCGTACTCCTGGGGGTCGAAAAGTACGTTGGTGATGAACTCGGAAAGGTCCTCGCGCGCAATGGGGTTGACGATGTTGTACTCACCGTGGTCGAAGATCCGGTAGGGCTCGCCGTTCTTCACGTCGCCGAAGTTGATGGAGAGGTACGGGTAGTACGCCGTCGGCCGGATGATCGTCCAGTTGATATCGCCATGGTGGCCTCCGATCAGTTCGCCCTCGACCTGGAGCTTGAAGATTTGCGGGAGCAACTCCGGCCGATATACGCCGTAGTCGGAGATGTGCACGAACTGCTTGACCCCATGCTCCGACGCAAGCTCGATCGCGTTGCTGACGGCTTCGTAGTCGACGCGGCGGCATTCGTCGACATCGTTGGGCATTCTGCTGCTCAGCAGCGAGATCACGGCTTCGATGTCGTACTCGTCGAAGACTCGTTTCAGGTCGTCAATCTTGACCGCGTCGCCCACGACGACCTTCGCGTCGGGGAAGTCACCTGATGTCTCTGGCTTGCGTGTCAGGACGACCGGGGTGTAACCCCGCGCGGCGAGCTCGGGCACGAGCGCATGGCCGATATATCCGGTACCGCCGAGCACGAGAACTTGTTGTCCGCTACCGGTCCCCCTCTTGCCCGTCGTGTACCGATGCCGAACTGGGGAATCACCCAACATCTGCGCCCGCAACCGAAAGACCTGGGCCTTGGCCGCCGCCGGGTCGACTGACTCGATCATGCTGTGCGCCACGGTCACTCCTCACGCTCAGGGTCCTTGGTTCCGATTCTTTGGGCCCGGCTTGTGGCACAACGTCATTCGGGCGGCCGGGAGCATCGATGCCGGACTGCAACACGCGAAAGATAGCGGGCTGGACTCGCTACTGGTGCTCGACCCTCAACCGTCCCTGCAACAGACCCGCCGTTGCAGTCGGCAACTCGGGACTCCACCCGGGCCCGCGCACGACGTGGGAAAGCCGATCGCGCCAACGCGACGCGGCGCGCACGTCGCGCCAGATCGCGGCGTACTCATGTGTCGCCACGACCACGGGGCTGTACGTGCGCAGTTGCTTGGTGAGCCCGTAGACGACCCGCTGCGCTTCGGGCTGGAAAGTGCGGAACAGGCGATCCCAGATGATCAGGATGCCGCCGTAGTTGCGATCGAGATAGACGTCGTTCATCCCATGGTGCACCCGGTGATGGGAGGGAGAGTTCATCACCCACTCCACGGGTCGGGGCAACTTGTTGATCCGCTCGGTGTGCAGGAAGAACTGGTAGAGCAAACTCACCGACTGCTGCAACAAGATCGCCCACGGCGGGATGCCAAGCAATGCCAACGGCAGCCAGAACGGCAACAACCCGAACGGCGTCCAGGTCTGACGCAGAGCGGTCGACAGGTTGTAACTCTGGCTGGAGTGGTGAACCACATGGCTGGCCCAGAAGATGCGAACCTCGTGGTGGCAACGGTGATACCAGTAGTACGCAAAGTCGTCGGCAAAGAAGATCAGCACCCAGACGTACCAATTGCTGGTGTTGAGACGCAACGGAGTCAATGAGTACGCCGCCGCATAGACCCCCAGCGCCACGACCTTGTAGCCGAGCCCCACCACAAGGCTCCCCACGCCCATGCTCAGATTCGTGACGGTTTCCCGGACTTCGTATCCAACCTCGTCGTCGTCCGGTGCGAACCAGAACGACGCGATCTCCAGAGCCATGAACAGCACGAAGAACGGCACAGCGGCGACCACGAGTTCGACCATCACGCCTGCCGGACGGACTCTCGACGGGTCCGGCGGGAGATCCGCTCGAGTGCTACGACTGCTTGGCTGAGAATCGCGTAGGCGAGCTCGCCGGCCAGATCGACATCCTTCGCCGCGATGGCCGCAGCCAATTCGGCGTGTGACCCAACGTCGCCGCGCTCAGCAGCGAACAACTCCCCCATGAGATCCGGCTGGGCGTCGATGGCCTGCAGCAGGCTGTTCAGGGCCAGCCGGAAGGCCAGATTGCCGCTTGCGTCC
>Ga0315275_10001399_pt1 | contig 21234 bp, 24 predicted proteins | sample YL17G03_0_MG_FD_205557 | JGI IMG/M metagenome (GOLD analysis project Ga0315275, IMG submission 205557) | Sediment microbial communities from Yellowstone Lake, YNP, Wyoming, USA - YL17G03_0 | ecosystem: Environmental > Aquatic > Freshwater > Lake > Sediment | place: USA: Wyoming | collected...
GACTGTCACATATCTCAAAGACAGCAAGCACCATCCCGAGAGCAAAACAGAGCATGGTTATGATAATCACCGGATTTGAAATTCCCAGTGCCACGCCAAGAATAGGAGCACCAGCCTGCAGGACAAAAGTTGAGGATATGAGAGTGAGTAAACTGGCAATCGATGTTCCGGTGATTGAGCCCACAATAAGCGGTATTGCCAGTGCGATTATCACAAAATAAATGATTGCCTTCGATAGCTTTTTGAGAATAATCTTCCGGGTATCTGCCCCACTGTCCATACGTAATGGTAATGCACGCGGGGATATATAAATAAGGACTCTCTGTGCTTTTTTTAGCCGAGAGAAAATAAATAATACCAAAAAAAGAAACCGACAAAAAGTCCTGAATTACCGCTTATTAAAATGAGATGTACGATCTGAAAAGATATAAAAGAAGAGATACCACCCGTTAGTAGATCATCTGATGAGCCTTCGCCTGCCTGAAAATAATTACCTGCGCTACTTAACCCTGGTCGTACTCGTGGGGTTCCTCCCCGCCTCTCTGGGATATATGTATACCGAAGGGAAATCGTCAGCAGAAATTACCCCGCTCGAAATTGATGGAGCTCCCGCAGGAATCGTGTTTATCGCTGACCCTCACCTGAGAGAGAGCAATATTAATCAAACCCGGGAAACTATCCGGCAGATCAATGAACTTCAGCCTTCCTTAGTTTTAATCGGGGGAGATTTTACGTATGATGAGGAAAAAAATCTCTCCTTCCAGGGCGTATGGTCAGAAATAGACGCACCCGTATATGCAGTGCTGGGAAACCATGATTACCAGTCCGGCATCAATGCATCCGGCTGCCTTCACCAGATGCTCAGAGACCCAAAACCACCTCTGCGGCCCGGAGATTACGAAGTACTCAGGGTTCGAGACAGTTCCGCTGATTATGCCTATGCTGATAAGGTCGCCGGCGTGCTGGCCGAACATGGGGTCAGGGTGCTCCGCAATGAGTATGAAGAAGTCACGATTGATGGCAGGAACGTGATAATTGTCGGGGTGGATGATGGCTGGGCCGGAATGGCAAATCCACCGCTATTACCGCAAGAACTGAAAGATGACACCTTTATCATTTACCTTATCCACGAACCGGCATACCGTGGCACCTGGGATGCAGATCTGACACTGGCCGGGCATACCCATGGTGGGCAGTACTATCCCCCAGGATTAGACAGGGTTATTTCAGCAGGTCTGGTCATGCTCAGCGGGAAGATCAACGAAGAGGGTAAAATTACGTATATTACCCGGGGGATCGGCACTTCCAACGTCGATGTCACGCTCAGGGCATCATCCCCTGAAATCGTGGTTATCAATCCTCCTTCACTCTGACAACCTGAACCTATGACATTGTAACGTTTCGTTGAGCAATTGATCAGACTAAAAAGAGAAAATCCTGTTTTTTTATAGATTCTGAATCTGTTGAAATCCTTATTCTTCAATACCGTTTTAATGATATCAGGAATCGACCATCTGATATCATAAAATGTATGCATTTCATCGGTACCCACTACAGGAGACCGGTTTTTTTTGCGTTTCTTTATAGAGAATCATATGAGCTGATTGACAGGAATATCTGGAATCTGGTTAGTGGGGAAATCAGCGATAACCCTGCAACATGCGAATAATGAACACGGGAAATGAGCATCCTCCTTCTCACCGCAGAAAAAAGAAGAAATATCTACCCCTATACCGATATGGAATAGGAATTTATCAGGAGAATAAATGAAAGTTATCGAAGCCCTTCACCGTGAAGAAAACGGGCGAACCATCGTGAGCCTGAGATTTAAAACCCGGGATCAGTTACTGGATCCTGATGATCCTTCACCACTGCCCAAAAAAGAACTCACCCAGGATGCAGAAGATGCGATTCTCAATAATGTGTTTGCGTATTGGTTGAAAAAGCGCGTTAACCTCGAGATACAGGTCCCGATGGTTCCGGATCCCGGATCCATGAAAGAAATTTCTGATGCAATTCGCAATCATTTCCGCTTTGTACTCATTGGACATAAACGCGACACCGCAATTTTCATACGGGAAAGGAGGACCGCCCTTGTTTTTACCGGATTAAATATCCTGATTGCCCTGCTCTATATAGGTTATGCTTATCTGAACGAGAACTGGATGTCCACAATAGCAGGAACTCTTATCGGAGGATTTGTCATAATTATAAACTGGGCTACCATCTGGGATACCTACGAATTTTTTATCTTCGACTCACGTGAAAAGTATCAACGGAAAAAACTGCTCAATAAGATCATAGACGGAGAAATTCAGGTGATCACCCTCTCACAGGGCATATAAATCATGAAATGCCTGATACTACATTCCGTCCCAATTTTTCCCGGATGTCGCTATTTCTTCTCATAGTCGGGAGAAAACGAACGATCGGAATTAAGGGATATTCCCTTCCATGATGCATATCAAAGAATTCTGCCCGATCAATAATTCAATTCACTCCCTGAATGCACTATTCACCTCGGAAAAACTCTCTGTCATTCTTTACAAAAAAATCAGTTGGCACAGCATCTCGCCCTCATAGAGATATGTCGTCGATCAATAACAAAGGCTAAATATGGGTATACTGCAAAAAAACTACACTATGACTGATCGTTCATATGGAATGTATCTCGCTTATTTCACCCAGGCAGCCCTTGGTTTTAATGTCCTGATTGCGGTGTATCTGGGCTTTGGAGTCGCCTCGGGGGTCTTAGGATTCCTGATAGCATTGGTTCCCTATCTTATCACGAAATTTACCAAGATTAAATTCCCCTGGTTTGTGTACTTCCTCATATCCCTGGCACTCCTGATACATATTTCGGGGTATATCCAGGGAAGGTACCTCAATATTCCCAACTGGGACACGCTTGCCCACACGGTTTCAGGATCGATTTTAGCCCTGCTCGGGTTTATCTTAATCCTCTTTATGGATAAGATCCGGAAATATAACCTTGATCCTTTGTCTATTGCAGCATTTACCTTCATGTTTGGACTGACAGGGGAATATCTCTGGGAGATCTATGAATTCCTTGTCGACACCTTCCTTGGAGGCTCCCTTGCCGGCAAGATGCAGGCGGACAACACGGATACCATGATGGATATGATCTTTGTATTTCTTCCATCCCTCATCATCGCAATTGCATGTTATTATTACGTGAGAAAATACAAAAAAGAGACAATCGTGCACGAAATGCTCAAGGACAGTACCTTTTTCCCCGAATAATTTTTCTCAGAGATCGGACACCCTGTCAAAGATAAAAGAGGATAATTTTTTTTAAAATTTATCGATCGTTTCCGGGATCTCAAATTCGGGCGTTGTCGGGGGAGATGTATATACCTTCCAGCAGAAAAAGGCAACACAAGCAATGATGATAACAATGAGCAGGATTGCACTTATTACATTTTCAGTAACCTGCGTGCTGATCGGGATATTCGTTCCCATTGTATTGTTGAATGCTCCAATCACCAGCGCTAAACCAAAAAACAGGAATAATCCAACGAAAATCCCAAGGATAACTGCAGCAACAATTCTGAGTACAGCGGGTTTGGGGGCATTTTCTGTCATAGAATCACTATTTATTCCTTGTATATTTAGAAATTGGCATTGATTCGGCTCAGGATGGCCCATATGAGGGGGATCATCAGGATCATTTTTTTAATAAAGCGGGCGGTCTTTGAATATGGCATCGGTCAGATATGAACGGGTAGTCATTTATTGAGAACATGAAAAAACCCTGCAACCGAATCTCACGATATGCTCATATTTGCTCCGCGCCAATATATCGAGCACGCGAGTGTGACCCTGCATACTCAGTGAGAGTTTGATGAAACCTCGCGTATAATAAAGGTCAATGCCGTTTGCAGGGCGTGGGTATCCGAGTCAGGTCAAAGGAGCGGGATTTAGGGTCCCGTCGCGCAGGCGTTCGTCGGTTCGAATCCGGCCCCACGCATTTTTTACCGGGTTATAAGTATCTATTTTAAAAAATGCCACTCTTGTTATCCACCGAATGATTTGAGTACCAAAAGACTCTTTGACACATTCCAAGGATAGAATGCCATGCGCTGGCGCGTTGCACGTATTTATCAGGAATAATATACAAGGCGACTATCATCTATGAGCTACGTCAATGATAACGTACAAACTCAGTATACGCTTGTAAAAAAATATCATCGTCACGTTCTCTGGGTAATTCTGGGATTATTATTTGCTTTGGATATTTTTACAACAACCATGAGTTTACACTTAGGGAATTTTGAAAAAAATCCACTCATGGTTCCCTTTGCTGGAAACCCGGTTCTTCACGGTATAGTTAAAATTATTGCATATATTTTCCTTTTTGTTGTAATTGAAAGAGCGGTGATATTCATACAGGAACGAAAACCGGAAAAAACACCATTTTGGATTAAACTGAATTTCCAGATTTTATATGGCCTCATTCTTTTTGCATTGATTTATTTAATCTGGGTTTATCTGTATGTTGTTTTAAACAACATACTCACGATAGATTAAGATGGTTTTTTCCTGATCTCTAAAAAGTGATAAAATCAAAATCGTCTTCAGAAAATCCTGCCAGTTCTTTGAAAAGCTCAGAGATGAAGGGCTGTAAAATCCCGGATAATTATTGCACGGTTATTCGTGGATCATCGTCAGTATCATTTTAAACCGTTGCTGAGCATGGAGAGCATGCGGTTTGTTTGCCGGCATGATGATCATCTGACCTTCCTTGAGCAGGTATTGGGTCTTCTCTATGGAGATCTCTGCTTCGCCATCAATAATCGTGGCTATTGCATCGAATGGTGCTGTGTGTTCTGACAAGCCTTCACCGGCATCAAAGGCAAAGAGCGTGATAGTGCCGCTCTTTTTGTACACGATCATACGGCTGACCACCGACCCTTCCTGATAAACGATGAGTTCTTTTGGATTCAGGATTTGTCGGGCAAGGTTTTCATGGAATTTTTCTGGCATGGGATCACGGATGAATAATTATTGGTGCGGCTCTGTAGAAATCATTTGCCAGAGAAAAAATCTAACCTGATCAACTAAAAGAGCTAAAGTACGGTATCTCATTATATTGTTATGCTCCTATCGCGTAAGGAGGGAACCGGTATATCAGGTTTGTTGAAGTCGCATCCGGATTGATCCGAAATTCCAGAATCCCACCCTATTCGTCCAAATTTTCTAAAATGACTTACAATCAGAACCAATTATTGATTATCATTCTGCTGAAAGAGTACTTGTCAGAAGATTACCGGGACACCGTTGGCCTCGTGGATACCATGAACGAGATCAAACAGAGAATCAATCTCGATTCAGGCCCCCATTTCACGACTCTCCATAAATTCTTTCAAAGAATCAACTCTTCTATTTTCACCCGATTGTTGAACCGGCTCATTAAACGGTTCTACGACCGGGGAGAGGGGATCTCATGTACCGCTATCGATTCATCCGGATTTACCAGTTCCTATGCAAATTCCTACTATTCCTAGAGAACCGGAAAGACCCGGAAACGCTTCCTGAAAACATCTATTTTTTGTCGATACGGATCTTCAGATCATTACCGGGTTCAAGATCTCTCAACACCCAGTTCATGATATCCCTTATGCAGAAAAACTTCTTGTTCAATGTCATAGAACCAGAAAATCTGACTCGTGTATTCTCGATAAAGGATACGATTCTGAAGATATTCACAAACTAATCCGGGATAACCTGAATTTATATTCTCTCACCCCATCAGAACCCGGCAAAGAAAACGGATCTCTTTAGGGTGATTTGAAATGTGATCTTGAAAAAAGGTATTTACCAAAGCAAAATCTTTTACAAAAAAAATGTCGGTCTTACCTTTTCTTTATTCCCAAAGCCTTCTCCCATGTCTCTATAGCCCACTGTGCGAGATTGTCAGGAATTCCATGCTTTTCAATCAATCGTTTCCTGAGTCTTGTTGAAGTATTGCCCAACGTGACCTTGTTTTGTGATTTCAGTAATTCCCGGGGAATTTTATCTTTCAACGCAATTATCAGAACATCACGTTCTTTTTTATATTCGCCATTACACAGATCATTGAGTTCTGCTTCTACTTTTAGGGGTTCATCAAGAATAGAAATTCCAGATTTATTTATTACACTGCACAAACCTGCTAAAGTGATTAATCTGCTTTGGGGAATTGTTGTACCCTCCCCATCTTCCACTTCAGGGGGTTTGGCTACTTCCCATTTTTGTTCAGAGAGTTTCCGGTATCTGATGTACCAGATTGCTCCCACTGCCATGAGGGTAATGAACATGATTGCTATTATTATATTTGTGAGGTTTGACTGGTTTTGCCGTTTAAGGGTAATTTCGCGGTTTTCAAGTGCATCGGCGTAATCCGGGTGTATGGCGATCGCCTTGTTGTACGAAGCAACCGCTTCTGCATACCGACCGAGATAGTCGAGCGCAACGCCGCGGTTGAGCCATGCATCAGCGTAATCTGGCCTGATGGCAAGTGCCTTATCATACGAGGTGATGGCATCGGTATATCTCCCGAGTTTTCTTAATGAGATTCCTCGGTTGTTCCATGCATCGACATAATCTGGCCTGATGGCAAGTGCCTTATCATACGAGGTAATGGCATCGGTATATCGCCCGAGGTTGTCTAATGCAATTCCTCGGTTATTCCAGATAACCGCATTATTTCCCTTAATGAAAATCGCCTTGTCAAAAGAGGCGACTGCTTCTGAGTACTCTCCGAATTCGCTGTAATTAACCCCCTTATTGAAATATTGCTCAGCCAGATCAATTGCGTTAACCGGAGAGCAGATGAGCACCACAAGGAGAATAATCCCAGAGATTACAGCAATAGTACTCAAAACTTGCACAAAGTATTATTTTCTGTTCACCTTATCACTATTTTGATTCCGATTCACGATACAGCGTAGCTATAATTATTGCTATTAATAAAATGATAGTATAACGGATTAATCGAATATGTTATTCTCACGATAGTTGTTACAACAACACCACATATCATTATGGTATCTTTTTGCTCGGGTCCAGCAGGATTTCGTGCGGCAACCCGGCAAGGGCAACCGCCCCAAGAGCACCGATAACGCCCTTGCCTCCATGCAGAGTGATTCCGAACCGCTCCGCCGTAGCTTCCGCAACCGCCCGGGTAATAACCTGATCCCGGACGAGTCTCCCGTAGTCTCTCAGTCCACCAGGGATCTGGAGTCCGGACCGGATCGCTATCCCCCACTCGCGGGAAAGCGATTCATCCGCCACAAACCGCAACACCTTTTCTTCAAGATCCGCGAAGCTTTCCGGTGTAACTGCAACTTCAATGAAACTCGCAGAGTTACCGGCTGTTTTTGCAAAAACATCCTGGTTGAGCATCGCGACATGGTGACTGATGGGGAGAACCCCTTTGATCCGCGTCACATGCGAAAGAAGGGCAAGGGCAAGGGCAAACGTTGCTCCTCCTTCTTTTGAATCGGTATCATCAATGCCTATCGTCACATGCATCAGCGCCTGTGTCCGGACATTGCCTTCCACAATCGGCCCGGCATGCCGGGTCTTTACCTGAATAACTCCCTCGGCACGCGCCATCATATCGGACAAAGAGTATGCCGGGCCACCAATGCAGCGGATGGTCTGAATTACAGTATTTCCATCCCGCTCAATACCAGTGACTCCAACAGCGGGAAGCGGTGATAGCCCTACAGGAACCTCATGTTTCCCGATCCGGGCACATTCTCTCAGCAGCGTGCCGTCACGCTCCACGCTGATCAGCACACCACCTGCCAGTGCATGATGATACCCGCAGAAGGCTGCGCATGCCCCGCTCAGGCAGTCATGATAAATCTCGACATGGTCACCATCAATGGTCGTGAATATTCTGCGGCAGGCACTCGAGGGCATCGCACTGATCGCAACATAGTGTGCTGCACTTCGCCCGCGTTTCTCCTCGCGTACAAGGACACACCCCTCTCCAAGCAGCCGGTTCACCCAGTCCTGTGCGGTGCTGCGGGGAATATTCGTGGTGTGCTGGATATCGGTGACGGTAAAAAAACCGTTGTCGAGGGTGAACTGCCGCATCAGGCGCAGGTACTCGCGCCGGCGCTCAAGCACGCTGGACATAGCAGTCTTTGATGAACAGCAGATCCCCGATAATGGCACTTGCCGTCTCGGTCGACCCGGCTCCCCTGCCGATCAGGGTAATCTCCTTTGCCATATCCGTTTCCAGCGTAAGTGCATTCAGTGTGCCCTCTACAACAAGCGGATGATTCTTTTCAATGATGCGGGGCGATACCCGGAGGATGTGTTTGCGGGGAATCGCTTCGGCTATCAGGCGGATGGTGCACCCTTCATCCTCGGCTAACCGTAATGCGTCAGGTGTCAGAAGATCAATACCAGTACGATCGATATCGTTTAACTGTATCCCATTACCCCAGATAGTATTTGCAAGAATCACGAGCTTAATGGCTGCATCTATTCCCTGAACATCATAGGTTGGGTCAGCTTCGGCATACCCCATCTCGCGGGCTTCCATCAATGCCTGCTCATAGGTAAGTCCCTCTGCCGCCATACGGGTGAGGATATAGTTACAGGTTCCGTTGAGCACACCATACAGGGCAAGAATCTCATTGCCGGCAAGCCCGTGCTCAAGCATGTGCATGATGGGAATTGCACCGGCAACCGTAGCTTCATACCGCAGGGCTACACCGTTCTTTGCAGCGAGTGCGCGGAGTTCCTTGTAGGCAAGTGCGATCGGCCCCTTATTCGAAGTGACCACATGTTTCTTCCCGAGAAGTGCTGCTTTGATATATCCAATAGCGGGTTCGCCCGTCAGAGCGTTGGTGGGGGTCACTTCGATAAGTGCATCGTAATCCGCCTTCCTGATCACATCGGAAGCAGAAATTTTCTTATCCCCACAGTACCCTTTCCCGGTTTTTCTCGCCAGCAGGCTTGCGATGTCAAGCCCGTCAGGATCCATGCACCCGCTTTGAGAATCAGCTATCCCGGTTATAGTAATCCCGAGATCCTTTTTTGCGATCATGCCGGCGACTCCCCTGCCCACTGAACCCAGGCCGATCAATGCGACCTTCATCATGCAATCTCCTCAAGGGGTTCGATAAGGAGCAGGGACTTCTGGTGTGAGACGCGGCGGAGAATTGCAAGAGCTGCCTCCATATCACCCTTGCTCACCGCTTTTATGGTTATCCGTGAGCTGGATCGCTCGTTCACGGCCGGCATGCTCATCGCAAGTTCGCAGACTTCGGCAAAACCGGTAGAATCGATCTGGTCAACCGTGTCAGAAAGATCGGTGTGCATAAGATGCCCGATCATAATCACCGTCCGTTTATAGAGAAGGCGTTCCTCATCAATCCGCTGTATTCGCACTCCCTGTTCATTGAGAAGGGCAACGAGCTTTTCCCGGCGCCCTTCCGGCAACTCGAGCACAATCTGCACGTTCAGCGTATCATCATTAAGATCGGGTTCACGCTGGTGAATTACCGCAATGATATTTCCCCCAACCTCAGATATGGGTTTAAGAGCAGCAACCAGCTGGCCGGGAGAATCCTTCATCTCGAGTTTCATGGAAACCTGCACGGGACCACCTGCCAAGTAGTAGAACGGCTTGCAAGATAAGTCTTTTATTTTGAAAATCCTAAAGTGAGTCCGGTAAAATGATCGTATCGCGGTGAATTTTTTTTAGTCGATATTTTCAGCACTATGAATATCCCTGAAAAAAGAATATACCGCTCTTCTAAAAACCAACTATCGTTGATTGCTGGTAAAAAAAGAAAATAAATTTGTATCAGTTCAGAGCTTTCGGAGTTTATTATCCACCTTTTCAAAGAAATTACGTTTGACGTCGACAAAGAGGGCCGGGTGCTCAGATCTTTTCACTGCTATTGTCATTGAGGTTCCCAGATCGATCGTCTTCTGGCCATCGATAACAAGGTTGGCAGGTTTTGAACTCTCCAGTTTGACTTCAAGGTGACGATCACTGCTGATGAGGTGAGGACGGGAGGACAGCAGGTAGGGAGCAAGCGGAACAAGTAAAAATCCCTGTATTCGCGGATCGACAATAGGTCCTCCTGCACTCATTGCATATGCGGTGGAACCGGTTGGCGTGCTGATTAAAAGACCATCAGCGCGGAACTGCTCAGTAGTAACACCATCAACAAGTATAGAGAACTTCAGCATTTTTGCAGGGCGGGAAGTCACGATTAATGCTTCGTTTAAGGCAGTTCCAAGACAGGTGTTATCGTTGGATAGCGTGATTCTCATCCGTTCCTCAACAGAAAATCCACCCGCGAGTTTTTGAACAAATTCCAGCGCCTCAATCGGTTCAAGATCCGCAAGAAAACCAACCTCGCCCCAGTTGATGCCAAGAACCGGAATCGGGCAGTCCATCTGCTGGATTGTGCGGAGGATTGTACCATCACCTCCGATTATTATTACGGCATCTGCATGCGAATCTGCCAGAGAGCAGCCAGGAATACCGAGAGATTTGGCAGTATCCCTGTCGAATGCAACCTCTGATCCTTCTTTTTCAAGAACAGTTCTTACCTTTTCAGCAAATACGAGTGCATCCCGGTTGTCAATCCGTGAAACAAGCAGTATCCTCATGGTAATCACCGCAGGTACTCGATCACCTTGTGGTGCAGTACCCCGTTTGTGGCCACAAGACACCGCCCGATCGTTACTTCATTGGGAAAACGTATCGATTTTCCGTCGAGGTCCGTAACTTTCCCACCCGCTTCGCTACAGATGAGCATTCCTGCGGCGGCATCGGTTACCCTGAGTGTCCCCCGGAGATCGACAAATCCGTCAACTCTTCCGCACCCGATGTAACAGAGTTCCAGTGCAGATGCCCCTAACAGGCGCCATCGTCGTATCTTTTGTCCGAGCTGCATCATACGCGTGGGATCAAATTTTCTCCCGTAGACACTCATCGCACATTCATCCAGCTGGGAAACAGTTGATACTTTTATGGGTTTATCATTGCATCGCGAGAATTTCCCTTTTATTGCCGTGAATGTTTCGCCACTCGCAAGGTTGCGAACAAACCCCTGACGTGTCACTCCCTTCTCTGCGTATGCAATAGAGAGTGCATAGAAGGGTATCCCCGCTACAGCATTGAATGTACCGTCAACAGGATCGAGAAAGATGGTGCCGTCATCTCCCTCAAACTCCATCTTTCCGGCCTCTTCACTGACCAGGAGAGAGCAGAGTGGGTGCTCCTGTAAATAGGTAACAATGCAGTCCTCTGCGACCTGATCTATCTTTTTCGTCGGGGTAAGATCAGCACCCATCTTTACGGTTTCTCCCCCTTCAGAAGTTCCTACAAGATCACGGATGCTCTCTTCTACGAGCTCCGCCATCTGGTTACATGCAGAAAGAAACTCCATAAGCTCAGGACATCCCCCGGTTTACACGCTGTATTTATGTAATGCAATGGAGATAAATTACTACCGCGTTTACGATATGTGGTTATTACAGGTGTACATAAAATGAAAGAGCAGACAGAAATAGGAAAAATCAAAGAAGGACGATATGTTGTTATCGAAGACGAGCCATGCAAGGTGCTCGGAATTGCCACATCAAAACCCGGAAAACATGGTGCCGCGAAGGCACGGATCGATGCAGTCGGTATCTTTGATGGGGTAAAACGATCTATCGTTCAGCCGGTATCGGCAAAGGCATATATTCCTGTGGTTGAGCGCAAGAGCGGCCAGGTAATCTCCATAGTAGGTAACACCGCGCAACTGATGGATATGAAAGAGTTTACCAATTTTGAAATTCCCATTCCTGAAGACAGGAAAAGTGTTGTTGAAGTCGGCAAAGAGATCGTCTATATTGAATCTATGGGGAAGAGAAAGATCGACTGAAATCAGTGCTGTTTTTTCAACAACGATATTCTCAATTCTCTTTTTCAGCAGGTAAAAAACTTTTTTTTTTGGATTTTTTAAAAAAAAATATCTCGCCATTTACCGGTAATGCATTTATTTTTTCAACCCGTATAAAAAATTAATATTTTCCAATATATTCCGCCGGTACCCGGATTTCAATGGTATAGGAACTGAGCGCCTGGGTATTGATAATGAAAAAATAATCTTTCTGGCCTTCGTAGAATTTCTCTTTCCAGGGACGGGGATCAGATCCGGTCCATAACGAAGAATCAAGGCCGCCGGGGGGTGTGATGGTCCGGACAATGCGGTTGGGATCATCAGCATCCATTACCTGGAGAGTAAATATAGGAGTGATCATGGAAAATGACCCCTGGAGGAAGTTATGGGATATCCCGCTTCCCTCGGCACCTTGGACGGATGAAGAACTCAGTTTCTGATCATTCACTCCCATCTTTCCCGCAGGTTCAACCGTGTACCAGAGTTCCCAGTAAGGAAACGGGATATGCATTTCCTGGGTGGTGGCACTATATTTCCCGGAAATTGTTGCGTAGGTGATCCTGCTGGTGTTACGACCAGCACTGTCAATTCGTGTGCCATTCGGAAGTGACTGGTTCAACGAAATACCATAGGAGGAAGGGTTAACAAATGCTACCTTCATAACGTTTTTGTCCCAGGTAGGAACTGGTGTCGGGGGGAGTGTTGATACCGAAGTCGCCGGGATCACAACGTGAGTCACCCCGTTATCCGGGGTTGTCACAGGGTATGTTGGATAGGGAGTGGTCGCACGAGGAAGGCCAAGATTCAGCGGCTGTCCTGTCGCAATCGGTTTTATGACCAGTGCTACAATGAGGATGATGATCATTGCACCCACTGTATACATGACAGCTTTTTTATCCATGTCAGAACAGTTAAAAAATAGTTTGGTTTCCTTGCATAAATACTCGCATACCGGGCGTAAATGAGGTTTAACCTAAATATATCAGAAAAATGTATCCTCACATGATTACAACTATTAGCGCAGAATAAAAGTTGGACGTTTCTTTTCCCCTAATTATTTGAAATTACACTGAAAAAACCCTGAAATTCAGAAAAAAAGACAGCCTGTGAGAAGAATGTATATATATTATGAGATCATTTAGTCAATTAGGGACGTTGGTATATCCAGGGTCCACTTTCCAACTAAGGTGAATTCATGAGTTTCAGGAAACATAATGATGAAGGGTTCACTGGCCTTGAGGCAGCGATTGTGCTTATCGCATTCGTTGTCGTTGCGGCAGTGTTCTCGTATGTCGTACTCGGCGCTGGGTTCTTTACAACCCAGAAGGCCCAGGAGACTGTGTACAAAGGTGTTGAACAATCCACGGCAAACATCCAGATGGTCGGAAACGTCTACGGTTTAGCAAACAACACGGCTACAGGAATTAATGAGATAAAATTCTCTCTTGGTCTCGCTCCTGGCGCACCACCAATTGATCTGACCCGGATGAAAATTGTCTTCTCCACGCCAGAAACTGGCCCAGTAATTCTCGCACAAGGTGCAAATGCTTCTGTGGCAGTATTTTCGACGAAATTAAATGGAGCAACTCCAGTCAATTCAATGAATGCAAATGATCAGGTCGAAGTAACTTTCTTTGTAGTACCCGTAGGAGCAAATACAAAAATGAACATTGAGTTGAGACCATCTGTTGGGGCTGCATTACCCTTCTCAAAGACTGCACCTGCAACGATTACAAACACGAGTGTTCTCTACTAATCTCTCCTTTTTTTAACAAATTCGTTCAGCTTGTCATACATCAGCGATTTTCTCATGGATTATTGAGGCAAGGAGTCCCCGTTTGGAAGTTGATCCATTTTACAAATGAATTCTTAATTTTCTGAATGCAATCATAAGATAAAGGAATTTAACTAAGATAGGCTCTGTTGAAACCCTAAGTAACCGGTAGAGCTAAGAACAAGTTGCTCCCTGTAAAAGGTATGGGAAACCCCAACAAGGAGCACTACTTCTTCTCAGATCAGAAGTATATTTGTTTTCTGACATCGTGCCAGAATGCGGTTAGGCTGACCGGTGTACCAGAATACACCTCTCGTTATTCGAGGAGAGATTTTACTCAGCATCAATTACTAACATTACTTTTATTCAAAGAATACCTCGGCGCTCACTATCGGGATTTTGTGAGCCTTATTGAGATAATGAGTATTGTCCAGGAACAATTGCATCTCAATGAGATCCCTCATTATTCCACCCTCTGTAAATTTTCGAAACGAGTTCCTGCAAATGTCTTAAACAAGTTATTCCGAAAAGCATGTTCATTCATGACAGAAGGGAAGAACGCTACGTCGGTTGTTGCGATAGACTCGTCAGGTTTCACACCGGATTCTGCTAGTAACTATTACTCCATCAGAACCGGGAAGATCCGCCATGACTATCTCAAAACGACAATTTCCGTAGATTCGGACCACATCTCCCTGCTGTCGTTTCACGTCACAAATAGTCGATGCCATGACTCACAAATTGCTCCGATCGTACTACGTGCATCGCATCGGGTGAAAAAATCGAAGTGTTACGTCATGGATAAGGGCTACGATTCTGAAAGGATTCATAAATTGATTCATGAGGATTTGGAATCTCAATCAATGATTCCTATCCGTGACTGGCACGCCTCATATGTTTCTGGCAAATACCGACAAATCATGGCAAGCTCATTCGATGTAAAAACCTACGGCCAGAGGAATATGGCCGAAACGGTTTTTTCGATCTTGAAAAGACTCTTTGGAGAGACCATCTACTCTCGATCTTATCGACAGCAAGTAGAGGAAATCAAATTGAAATGTATCATTTTTTCCATCGATCGTTTCCTCAAAAATCAGCGGGTGTTCAATGTTTTCTGAGGATTTCAACAGAGCCCTAAGATACTATTATAAAATTTCACTTCAAAATGTATTTAATTCAGGGAATTTCATGCCAAGGGAACAAAATACGTCAGATGCTTTTACCGGTCTTGAAGCAGCAATTGTGCTTATCGCATTCGTTGTCGTTGCTGCGGTTTTCGCTTATGTCATCCTCGGCGCCGGGTTTTTCACAACCCAGAAGGCCCAGGAGACAGTTTATAAAAGTGTTGAACAATCCACGACAAATCTCCTTTTAATAGGTAACGTCTACGGACTATCTACGGATAATGCCAGCATCTCTGAAGTTAGATTCTCTATTGGTCTTGCCCCGGGGGCACCAACCATTGATTTAACGAAGTTAAAAGTTGTTTTCTCCACACCAAGCACTCCCCCGGTGATCCTCACTCTGGGTAATACTTCTACTCAAGAGGTTTTCACTGCCAAAGAAGGTGGTGCAGGATCCAGTCTCAGTTCGATGGCACAGAACCAACAAATTGAAATTGCTTTCAATGTTACACCGGTTCCTGTCAATACTAAGGTGAATATTGAGATCAGACCATCAGTCGGTGCTGCATTACCCTTCTCAAAGACCACTCCTGCAACGATTACGACGACGAACGTGCTTTCCTGAAGGATTTTTTTAATTTTTTTTATGTATTTTTTATCTTTTTTTAACAGGAATGATTCCCATCCGCTTCACGTGGTTTTATACATCGGGAGATCTCCTGTGAAAAAGACTCGTCAGAACAGAGATTGATCCTCCTGCTGCATAGTAAATTATTCTAAGCCGGGAGGAGATACTTTGGATGAAACATCGTAATTGCCGGAAGGAGAGGTCTTGAGATAAATCGTCTCAATTCTCCTGATTTTTGCTACTTCTGCGATCACTAAATACATGTGTATTATGGCGAGCTCCACATCATCTTTGGACACACGCTCGTGCAATACTCTTGTTTTTTCATGGGGGTGTTCAGCCTTTGCAAAGATATATGCCATTTCTGATTCGATCATGGATACCCCCGGATCATTTCCTGAGTTCTGTTCAATATAGGAAAAAATCCGGTTGAGGTATTGATCCGGTGCTATACTCCGTTCATGCCCTTTTTTATCCCGGTAGATTTTTTCTCCCGGGGGAACAAGGGTATCGGCAACAATGACCAGAATTTTCTGAACAGCAGCAAGTGCCTGTGCATAGGACTCGGGATCAAAATACCGCATCCGCTCATTTATTTCAAGGAGCTGTTCACCCGCCCGGGGGCAATTCTCACGGATAAACTTGTCTGCAGCCAGTCGTGTATCTTCAAAGATATCCTCGGCAAAATCCCCGACCGCAAGCGATATGTTTACTTCGGTAATATAATTGTGGATTGTGGTTTTAAGCCGTTCAAAATCATTGACCAGCTCATGATGTTTATTCAGGATCTGCATTTTCTGGCTTTCGTTTGCCCCTATTTTTGCAACTGATTCGATTTTTGTCGAATTAATATAGGATTCAAGGTGGGGAAGACCGATGGAGTGAGGCCTGCGCGTTTTTTCGTCTCGAATTACCGGGCGGTCACTCGTGTAATATTTTTTGCAGGAGCCCAGTTCATTCGGATCGAATACCACGGGATAGCCCATAATCTCATAGTCCAGCCATTTCTGGGCGTCAGAATCATGCAACATGCGGGCCAGTCGTTTGGCTTTCATTAAAATCTGCGATATGGGCAACTGATTGATTTCCAAATCTCCAAGAATGACATTGGATAATTCTTTAGCCATCCTCAGGTTCGAATTCTGATAATCGTCCATAACCATTTTTGGCTCTTCTCCCATGTTAGAATTCTCAATTTAAATAAATACGTTCTCATCATCTAGGACTTTAACCCTATGGTAAAGCACTCTTCTAGTACAGAGTGAAGTATTTTGCCCGGTCTGATCGCGCAAAAGTTGATATCCTTTCCACATTCCGGTTATCACGACGGTGAATTATCTTATATCTGGGATTTGCGCTCACGGGATAGAGTAAAGGAAAACGTTCCTGAATTCCATTTTTTAATCCCGCGACAATGGCGTTGAAAACTGATTCATTGTGAAGACAGGGTGCATGTCGGTTTTCATAATGGGGGATCATTCGATCTTTTTTTCAATCCTCCCTATTGGAGATGGCCCTTCGCTGTTATGAATGGGTACCGTATATTTTGAGAGGATTTCAAAGAGGATGATTATGACCCGAATACGATGAACGTCGCCGCCCCAGACGGGGCACCCTCGCGGCGGATCGAGTGCAGTTTTCATTATCGTGATTCTTAAAAAAACTACCTCGCCCAGCGAGGCCCTGAGAGGTGACCGAGCGACGCTATCAGTGGGGGGACATATCAAGAACGAAATTTATTGGACATAACTAACCCACACGAAATGACGATAAGCCGTGATGATAGTAATTTGGAACTGCACCGTAGCTGAACCTTTTTCATTTTTTTACAAAAACTAAAGTGACATATAGGTAAGCGGGAAGTCAGCGAAAAAACTACATTTATCAAAGAAAAAATCTCAATCTGACCCGGATGATTCGGTTTTTCTTTTTGATAATATCGTGTTGGGAGAACACGTGCAGATTGAAAAATTATAAAGTTTGTCTCACAACGAACCTTTATTCCCTGTTAATTTTTTTTGTTTTTCTGCTTTAACCTGTAATTATTGCTCTTTACGTAACACAATATTTAATAATCATAAATGTAATATAACAAATAGATACACCATGGCGGTAAACCAGTCTCAGGTCGACCATATTATTACTGCCGCGTCAGAAGATGATCCGGAAGTCAAGCTCCAGAACCTTGAGCGGGAGGTTGATCTCATCAAAACCTCCATCAAGCGGCTTTTAATGGATATCCGTGAACGGATGAACGAACTGGAGAACCCGTTTACCCTAACGGCTACCGGAACTGCTGGGGGTCCGGCAGGACCTTCGGCAGCAGCGAGGGAGGCAGAAGAGGCACAAAACTCTGCACTGGAAGCCCGGGAAGCAGCTCTCGAAGCACGCGAAACCCGGCTTGAAGCAGCAAAAGTAAAAATGGAAACCGAAAATAAAAAAGAGATAGTGCCAGGTAAAACCGAACCGGTGAGTCCCTCTGTTGAAGATAGTAAAAAAATGCTGGACGACCAGATGCTTGCTATCCTGAGATCCCAGGCAGGAGCGTCCCAAAAATCAGTTTTTGTAACCCAGACGCCCGCAGCTCCGGTAAACGAGAAACTCCGGCTTCAGAAAGTGTATAAACTCTTCAAGTGGACCCAGCAGTCAGTCTCAAAGATCGGGCATGACCGGCTGGAAATTATCCTTGAGTCCTACCGGGCGATGGGATATATAACAAAAGAATCCTGCGATGAGATTCGTGAGATCTCACGCCTGATGCCGGCAAATCTGGGAGAAGAGCATGAAGTGGGTCCTGACGAATTTGTTGCCGAACTCTACGCATTGAACAGGATTCTCTCACCAAACGATACTTCGCTTGACCGCGATATGATAGAAGTGATGATGGAACAGCGCCAGAATATGCCCGCCAGCTTGGCCAGAAGTGGTGAAGAAAGAATTGATCTCCCCCGGGTTTCCCTCCTCGAGAAAAAGTCTTCAATGCATAAAGAAAAAGATGAAGAATGGATGAATTTACCCGACAGGATCTGACCAGATGTCAGCCGAGACAATTACTACTGCATTGTTTCTGATCACCGCGGTGGTCGCATCGGCAGTACTTATTAATGCAGTATATCCGGTCATCCAGAATATGGCGGGAACTTTTTCTTCCTCTACCCATGAATCTGATGTAAGGATACGCACGGATTTTAAAATTATTGCCACCTCCGCCTCCCAGTCAACAGGCGCCCAGGTGTGGATGAAAAATATTGGATCTGAACGGATATCACTATCAGAAATTCGACGGGCTGATGTCTTTTGTGGTGAGGTTGGCAATTTTGATCATCTTAGCTACACAAACAGCAGCCTTGTGGATTCGAAATGGACCGAAGATTTTGGCCCCGGATATGACCTTAACACAAATAGTTTCTGGGATCCCGGTGAAACCCTGAAGGTAACTGCGAAACCGAGAACGCAAATCCATTCGGGTGATAACGTTTATTTCCAGTTTGCACTCCCCAATGGTATCTGGCGATCAAACGAATTTACGGCGAGCTGATGTGCTGTGGCCGTTGCTGGGATTATTGCTGCGGCGGTGGGGGTAATGCTCCTTATTGTTGTGGGGTACGTAGTGGTGAGTGCTACTATTACGACTGCTGAAACCGTCACAAGCGCCCAAAAAGACGTTACTCTCCAGAATGAGATGCGTTTGGGGACGGCTATTGTTATTTCAGATCCACAAAATCCACAAAATTCCAGCTTAATTATATCGAATATTTCTAACACCGGAACTGAAATCATCAGCAATTTTAACCATATGGATGTGATAGTGTATGACACAGGATCCAATGATTATAAGGTCTGTACTTACAATGCAAGTGGCACTCCCGGAACCTGGGATATTACTAACCATTACCAGGATTTCATCCATCCCTCTGAACTGGATCCCGGGGAAAAATACCAGATTCGGGTAGCCACCAAGGGATCCTCGCCATATTGGTTCCAGATAACAACAAGTAACGGGGTTTATGCTTCAGCGTATGTTTAACATAAAAAGGAGGTCTTGATGGCAAACATTTCCGATCTGATGGGAGGAGAAGACCGGCGGATTATCTCGACCGGTAACAGTGAACTGGATAAAAAAATTGCCGATGGTCTGCCACTCGAATCCCTCACCCTTATTGAGGGCGAAAACGATACCGGGAAAAGTGTCCTTACCCAGCAGATCATCTGGGGTGCGATGAAGCAGGGGATGTCAGTCGATCTCTTCACCACAGAGAACACCAGCAAGAGTTTTATCAAGCAGATGGAGTCCATGAGCCTTGACATCTCGGACTATTTCTCGTGGGGCTACCTCAAAATCTTCCCCTTGCATGTAGTCGGTTTCGAATGGAAAAAAGAGGAGATGGCAGGTATCCTCGCACGCCTGATCAGCCATATCCAGAAAAGCAAATCCCAGGTAATAATTGTCGATTCACTGACCCTTTTTACTGAGTATGCGGAAACAGACCACATCCTCACCTTCTTCACAAACTGCAAATCCCTTATCGATCACGGCAAGACGATCCTGATAACCCTGCACACGTATGCATTTGAGGAAGACACCCTTGTACGGATACGCTCAATCTGCGATGCCCACCTGAACATGAAAAAAGCCCTTGTGGGGAGCAAGTATGTCATGGTGATGGAAGTTATCAAGGTCCGTGGTGCACATAAGACGACCGGAAACGTTGTCAGTTTCGAAGTCCATCCCGGTTATGGCATGAAAGTCATCCCGATGAGTTTTGCGAGGGTCTGATATGGGTACTCTGTCAGTTGCCGTCAACCTGCCCTTCAAGCAGGAGATCGTTGATTCGTCTGTCGATTTTTATAACGACATAGAATCAAGTCCGCTCTATAAAATGCTGCCGGCAAACGCCAAAGAGTATGTCAAAGCCAGCCCCCACCTCCTGGAATATCTTCACACATTCCCGGTAAACACCTACGGAATTCCCCTGTTCCTCTCGGAATTAAAAAAAGAGCTTCGCTCCATGGCGAGCCCCAATATCATTTATCCGGTCAATGAAACCACGTTTGTCCACATTCTCCCGGACCCGGATGATGTGAGGAACTTTTACATTCCCATCGAACCCTCATTCCTCCACAACGTGAACCAGCTCCTCCCGGAAATTGAGATTAAACTTATTGACCTGATCGACGGGCTCGAAGATGATCCGATCAGCGACAAGGAGCGGGCTGAAGTAATTAAAAAGATGCTGGCTTCCGTAGCCGTCATCCTGCCAAAAGGTATGGATCACGCACAACTTCAGGGGAGTGCTGCCAGCCAGCAGGATCTGAAATCAAAGCTCACGAAATTCCTGAACACCGACTTCACAGCTCAGAAAAAAATGAAAGATACCAAAGTGAAGCACCAGGTCCCTCTTACACCGGAGGGGAAGGTTATCCTCACGGATGAAGAATACCGGGCAATTGAATACCTACTGATACGGGACAAGATCGATATGGGGGTGCTCAAACCCTTCCTTTCCGATCCCTATATTGAAGATATATCCTGTGATGGTGTCGGTCCCATCTTTATCGAGCATAAGATTTTCAAAGGTCTCAAATCGGTGATAGAGTTCAGAGTCTCCAGCGAGCTGGATGAATTTGTCGTGAAGGTGGCAGAACGGATAAAACGCCCTATCACGTACCGGAGTCCTATTGTTGACGCCACCCTGCCCGATGGTTCCCGTATCAACATCGTTTATGGAACTGCTATCAGCCGGCACGGGAGTAATTTCAGCATCCGTAAAGTGAACG
>Ga0315275_10001402_pt1 | contig 21205 bp, 17 predicted proteins | sample YL17G03_0_MG_FD_205557 | JGI IMG/M metagenome (GOLD analysis project Ga0315275, IMG submission 205557) | Sediment microbial communities from Yellowstone Lake, YNP, Wyoming, USA - YL17G03_0 | ecosystem: Environmental > Aquatic > Freshwater > Lake > Sediment | place: USA: Wyoming | collected...
TGAAGAAAGTCATGCCTAATAAGATAAGGGCTTCAAGTTTGTTTAAGTCTTCAATCCAAGCAGTCGAAACTGCCAAAGCTATAACTCTTAACATAAATACTTCAAAAACAATTCTCAGAGAGCTTTATGAGGGATTAAGGGAATATTGTGAAGCAATTGGATTTTTGAAAGGATACAAATTTCTGGATCATGAATCAATAGGATTCTTCCTGCGAGATATTCTAAAAGAACAGTCGCTTTTCAATAAATTCGACAGATACAGAAGATTAAGGAACGCCATAAATTATTATGGCGAAGATATCGATATTGAAACAGTAAAAGAAGCAATAACGGAAATCCCAAAGATGATTAAAGAATTTGAAAAATATTCTAAGAGATGATTTTATTCAGAGAGTTAGACGGATCTTCTTTATATATGATACCAAGATGTAATCTTCCCTAAACTAATGGAAATATTTATATACTACTGGTTGATACTAACACTATTAATAATGGGGTGGAAATAAAAATGAAAAAGCTATTGCTTCCTGTATTAATATTTTGCATAATGTTAGCGAGCAATGCACTTGCTTCCATAGACGTGCTAAATGCCTCTGTTTCCGTTTCAGGAAACCCCGCGCAAACTGTTGCTGGAAGCTTTGTTGTTGCGAACAATGGAAATACCACTGAAAGCGTCTCGTTTAGCAACTACCAATTAACTCATTCCAACGGGCTTTATTCCGTCAATGTAAATAATATAAATTCTGTTTCAATAGCGCCAAGTACAACGCAGACAGTCGGCTTCAGCATAGCTGTTCCTTCAGGACAATATGCAGGAGTTTATTCAGGAACTTTGCTTGTTCAAGGTTCAAATCAGGATTCTGTTGCAGTTTCATTGAACGTTAATTCAGTGGAAAATTTCGCAATATCCCTTGTTTCAGGAACATGGGTGAAGGGCATAGACAGCGCAAAGAATTATGATGTTGTCGTGAATAACACAGGAAACAGCGATATCTCTTCAATAAGTTTCACCATAAGTGATTTGACATTGGGAAGCTTCCTCATTCCAAAATCATTGTTTAATGTGCCATCTGTAACAAATCTGCAATTTGGCGAATCCAGAACAGTTTCACTTGGCTTGAGCGGCGTGTCAGCAACACAGACCGCAGGCAGTTATTCAGGAACTTTAAGGGGAACATCTCCAAATAGAAATGTTAGCACAAGTGTCAGTCTAAATGTAAGGACATCAGCAACGGATATGACTGTAAGCCCCAGCCCAGTTTTATTGGGAAGCAGCAGCCAAATACGCAAACAAACTATAAGCACTGGCTTTACGATAACAAATAACGGCGATACAGCCATCACAGGCATAACTGTTTCAACAAATACGCCGTCAACATACCAAATAAGCTTTTCAAATGCTCCAACAAGCTTGGCTCCAGGACAAAGCACTACAGTGACTATCTCAGCATATGTTCCGGAATCACAGGCCTCAAGCATAGCCAAAATAGGCGATATAGTGATAAATTCTGACCAGTTAACAAGAACAGTCCAGCTGAATATGCAGACTAAAGGCGCATTGCTTATAGACAAAGTATCGGCTACCGCCACCTCGACTGGTGGGGGAGAAGACAGCGCATCAGTGCATAATAATGGGGATACCCTTAGCTTGGATGTTGCTCCTGGCGACAGTGTCAAGATGGACATCACTTTCAAAAATGATTTCAGCTCAAGCGAATCTATTGACATAAATGAGGTTGACACGACTATTACCATTGAAGGCATAGATGATGGTGACGATATTGAAGAAGATCTAAGCACTTTCGACGTGCGAGCCGGAAAGAAAGTCACCAAGAGCATAACATTCACAGTGCCTCTCAACACAGATGAAGACGAATATCCTGTCGATATCAGTGCCGAAGGTTCAGATGATAATGATGTGACGCAGAGTGCGGATTGGACAGTTTATCTGAGAGTTAGAAAAAAAGACCATGACCTCAGAATTTCGAATGCCCAGCTGACACCAGATACAGTTACCTGCGAAAGAAACGTGAATATTCAGTTCAAGGTTACAAACTACGGCAGCAATGAGGAAGACGCTGTATCACTTTGGATCAATTCCCCGCTGCTCGGTATCGATATTCGGGAATGGAACATAGACTTGAGCAACGATTTATCTTCAAGCGACAGCTCAGTTACAAAACTTTATCAAATCAATCTTCCTGCTAACTTAACAACTGGCTCGTACAGCATTCCATTAAATGTTTATGCTGACAGTAATGTTGAGAATTTCTGGGCATTTTTGCTTAAGGTTAATCCTTGCCAACCTGGCGGAACACCGAGCACACCTAGTACACCGGTTGTTGTGCCTCCCGTCTATACACCTGGAGAAACCACAACTACAACGGGAAGCGGGATATCAAACTCAACGATTTATCTTGCATTGCTTATCGGCTTGAATTTAATATTGCTGATAGCAATAGTTGCATTGGTTGCAAGGGCATTTGGAAGCAGATAAGCTTTTTAAAAAATAGCGTGTGACCTCTTAGGATGCGCGACCATAACGATCCAAATTATATTGAGACTCTTCTAGATGATACTGACATGAGTCGCCTGCCAAAGAAACGAAAGTATCTTCCGTCACCTTTAAAATGGATTATTGGCGGCGTTACCGCCGGAGTCATTGGCACTGTGTGCGTAGGTAACCTCTGCAATTCTGGTGGAGGAAATAATGCATTCTATTCAAACAAACCATCAGAACCTATGGTAATTGCACCTATTCAAAGTTGCGATGATACCGCAGTAGGCACTGATCGTCCTGTTCTTATTCAGTTTCAGTGGCTCCCGACATTAAATACAGATCACTACAGAGTTCAACTGAAGAATACTATTCCAGGACATGATTGGGAACATTGGTGGGCAATGGACTATTCAACGGTCTGCTACAATAACCCAAATCCGTGTCTAACGCAATTGGCAAATGTTGCAGCCCGTACAGATTATTTGTATCGTGTAGCTGCTTACAGAGATGCAAATGAAACGCCAGAATTGACCGCCCAAAGCCAGTCCTTGGAATTTAGGACTTTGGATTGCCCATAGATTTCAAAGCAATTCCCAAAATTTTTTTAATTTTTCAAAATTAGTTTCTAATTTTTTATTGGCTTCAGAAATTAATATTCTGAGAAATGAATCATTAACGAGTAATTCTCCGTTTTGTGAAATTATTGTGTCAAAATGCTCAGTTGAAATTAGTTCTACAATTATTTTGTTTTTTGTTGTGATTATTCCTGCACGTTTCAGACCGGCTTTATTTGCGATGTCCAGCAATTTCTGGGCATTCTCAATTGTTTGGCAGCAGACATGAATAATGAACGATTCCTGCCGGAACCAGACTGATTCTTTGGGCAGTTTTTCTAGATTTTTTTTGACTTCATTAAAAGTTACTTTATCATGCTTTACGAAAATTAATGTAGTATCCTGCTTTCTTTTTGATGGCACAAATAATTTAATTCTTCCCGCGCAGGAGCTTGTTGTGTAATAATTCGGGAAGGAATTTACTTTATTGACTAAGGGAAGTATTTTGTCATCTATTTTTCCCTTTTTCGATTTGTCTTTTTTTGAAAGGAAATCCTTTTTCTCAGTTTCAAATAACATAGAAAAAAGATAAAATAAGTTCAATATAAATGTTATCTTAAAAAATAATTCCTCTCAATTGTCAGAAATTTAAGAAATTTCTGAGCATGCTCAGAAATGCAAGGCATTTCTGACACGGCGAGGCCTATCGCTGCAAGAACTCGCTGCAGTAGCCCCACGGCAATTGAGTGGTAATTTTTAAAAAATTAATTCAAGAACTTCTTATTTCTCAGTCACTATTTTCTGCATTCTCTCGACGAAATCCTTTGCCTGCAGGAAGTACTTTTCGTATGTTGGCCCGTTAATTTCTTTCAATTCCCTGTGGAGAATCTGCCTTGAAAGGGAGTAGAAGAGTCTCATTGTTTCAGCATATCTCCTTTCAACCTTGCCCTTTTTCACCATTGCAGTGTTCATCAAATCCGCGACATGTTCAGGCGTTGCGGGGGTTTCGCCGAGCTTCATTAAGGCAGCATGCGCAGAATCAATCACTGCCCAGTACAAATCCAATGTTGCCTGCAACAAATGCCATCTTGAATTTGACAATGTCCTCGGAGCCCTGTAAAAATAGGAATAAATCGCCTCAGGGCTTGGCCTTATTCTTCCCCGGGCAAGCAATCCTTGTAAGGGGTCAAAAAACCCTGTATCCAAGAGAGCAACGCCATCCCGTAAAATGTTCAATCCAATTGGATCTCCCATCCTCACATATTCCCAAAAAGTCGTGAGCTTTAAGCTTGTCACATGCAGCCGTGGAGAAATATCCGCAACAGATTTTTCAGTAATGATGCGATATGTCTCTACAATCTCCGCAGTCATCTGGATTGTTATATCGTCAACAACAATCAAAACATCAATATCTCCCTTAGTCTTTTCTTCCCTGACAGAACTTCCGAAGAGAACGATAGCTTTAATGAAATTTCCAAATTCGTCATAAACTTTCTTGGCAAACTTATACGCAATAGTCAAATCATCCTTGGGATACTTTTCAACATTGGATATTTTCTGCTTTTTTACATCAAATTCCATGGCTCACCCCTTTAAGGCAATTTAATTAACAATCCTTTATTAAACTTTTATCACTTCTTTAAAATGATAACTGTTCATATGCGGGTAGGAAAAGATTGTGGTTCAAAAATTCTCCTGCAGGCCTTCTTTCAAGAGCTAAGGGCCTGCTTTCATAGGCAGCCACTAAAATATTGTAGAATGGTCTCGCAATATTCTCATAGATTTCCCTGGCGTTCGCAGCATATTTAAAAGTGAAATGCGCGTTTGGAATGCGAAGTGTCCTCGGCTGATAAGCCACTTCCTGCTCGTCCCTGAAATTACTGACACTAACCCTTCCAATACCTTTCCGAAGATAATCATTATTGAAATCTTTTCCCAGAATCATTTCAACGTAAAACTCCAGTCCTTCATCCGGAACAAAATCATCATGAGTCCGTTCATAATCCGCCCGATAGGCCGAGCTCCATACGAAGGCGGTTGATGTTGTCCTTGGATTAATGTGATAGCTGTTGGGTATTCTTAATTGTTTGAGCATTTTGACGACTGCGTCATCCAAAAAGGATTTGGACTGTTCAACAGCCTCCTGCCATCGAGAAGTCCATGCAATCTGTCTTGCCTCTAATTCAATATCATATGCCATATATCATGGGATAAGAATAATAATTAAAAAGATTATTGTTGTATTGTGGAAAATATTATATTCTCTGAGCGATTTATTATTCATTATGGCGGAATTTGACGATATCAGAAGATTGCCCCCTGAGGAAAGGATAAAGAGACTGAAGGCAGAGGAGGAAAAGAGAAAAAGGGAGATTGAGAAAGCTGAGGATATGATTGAGGAATCCGGCGCCGAGATTGAATTAGATGAAGAGCTGAAGCGCGTTCCTATTCCCCAGATTAGGTCTTTGGAGATTAATGACATGTTCTTCAGCCCGACTGCAAAATGGGTTTTCGAGGCAAAGAAACAGGTGCAGATTAAGCCGAAGGAAGAGATGTTTCCCACAGCAGAGCCGCCGAAAGAAATGTCTCCTTTGGAGGAGACTGTTGAGGAGGAATCAAGAAGAACCCAGGCATCAGCCCAAGCGGCAGGCGGCCCCCAGTACGGAATCATAACCGAAATGAGCGCCATAGCAAGGGTTTACCATGGCATCAAACAGGTTGCGGGCAATATTGCAGAGCAGGGATACGCGACTCCACAGCAAGTGGCGAAGCTTGAATCCTATGAAAGCGCAATTGAGAAAACAGTGCAGGAAAGCTCTCCTGTTCTGAGCGACCAAAGGGCCAAGGGAATGATGGTTGGCGGGAAGGAAATTATTACTGAAATCAGGGGCGGCTACATAACGGTAAAAGAGGAAGACAGAACGCCTATGCGAGATAAGGAAGAGCAGAAGTATAAGATTTAATTCTAATGCAAAACCAATTGATAAGTTTCAGCCCGATTTGCTTTTCTATCTATATCCACAGAATCCACCTTTCCAACAAGCGCTGAATGAGGGGAATTCAATAGTCTTTGCATGTCTGTTTGTGCCATATTCCTGATTCCGCACATTGCTTCAACAAATTGGTTCATCAAGTTGTATGTGGTGGTTTCAGTGGGTTCTATAAGAAAGCCATGAGGGTCAGGAAAACCTGTGGTTGGAGGATGAATGCCATAGTCAATTAATGCCTTGGCAACCTGCCCAGGATTTGCTGTTACACCCTTTCCATCTTTGTCTGTGCCTGTCCATTGCTCTCCCCCAACCAACATAATGCCTTCATGCATAAATGGGCCTGGAAATTTAAGCTCGAATCCATTGGCTTGGAGCATTGCCAACAAGTAATTTGCGTTAAGAACTGCTATCCCACTGACGTCCTTCAATCCTTCGCTTCCCATATTCCTAATGTAAGCATGTGCCATTACATCCACAAGAAAATTGCCGAATGGGCTCGAGCCCAGCATCCCAATTGAAAGGGGACTATCGTAACTTAGAGTGTATTTTCCATCGACTATTTCTATTCGTGGAACAGGCAGAAATTGCTTTAACTCCTCCGCCACCACTATCGCGCATGCACCTGGCCCTCCAGTTCCATGCGGCGCTCCGTAGGTTTTGTGCAAATTCACTTGAACGACTTGAAAGCCCAAATCCCCATGTCTAACCCTTCCTACGAAAGCATTCTGGTTAGCACCATCTCCGCAAAGAATTGCACCAGCATCACTAACTTTCTTTGCTATTCTCATTATGTAGGGCTCATGAAGTCCAAACGTTCCTGGTAAAGTAATCATCATCGCAGCTGTATTATTATCCAATAGCCTCTCGAGATCTCCCTCGTCAATTCTTCCTTCAGGCGTAGTCTTCACCCTTTGTATATCCGTGTATCCGCACATTGCCGCGCTGGCGAAATTCGTTCCGTGGGCATGTTCCGGAAGCAAAACCTTGTTTCTATGAGCTTCTCCGTTATGCTCATGGTACGCTTTTGTCATCAACAGCGAAGTAAGCTCGCCGTGCGCTCCGGCCATGGGTTGAAGTGAAACAAAAGGCAATCCGCTTATGGTGCCAAGATACTCCTGAAGTTCCCATAAAAGTCGCAATGCTCCTTGGACGTTTTCCTCATCTTGCAATGGGCTGATATTGGCAAATCCTGGCATATCCAATATTCTCCCGTTAATTGCCGGATTGCGCTTCATCGTGCATGAACCCAGAGGGTAGAAGTTTTTCTCCGGATTGAAATTCATCTCTGAACGCTCCCTATAATGTGCTTGTAAATCCTCGGCATTAGCTAGTGGCAGTTCCTTATGATCCCGCCTCAGATTTTGCGGCAAAGTAGCTGCAATTCTTTTCGGAATATCCGCAGCATCCATAATAAAAACCCGTCTTGAATATTTTTTCTCGGGCGGTTCTACGCCTGCAAAAGCATCAGCAAGTGCATCCATGGCATCCTTTGCATGAATTTCTGTGGCAGAAAGTAACAGAGGATTTTCAGTGTGTTCAAGAGCGGTTAGGAGTGTTTCGTCATGATGCTGGCGAGCGTATTGCCTAATATCCAGCCCCCCGACAATGCCATGCTGCAGCAGCATTTTGTTAAGTTCTTCAACTGGTGTTTTCGCTGACGCAACAAATTGATTGAAAAATGGCGAATCAAATACCTCAATGTCCGATTCGCGCAATCTCAACGCAAGATAGTGTGCATTTGCGTAGCAGCGTTCTGCAATTCTCTGCAATCCCCTCCCTCCAAAATAATCCATATATGCGGCTGCAGCTACAAGGCACAAATCCTCCGATGTGCACATATTCGAGGTTGCCCCTTCTTTCCTAATATGCTGCTCCCTTGGTGCAAGAGTAAGAGCGTACGCTGTTCTTCCCTGACTATCTAATCCTTTTCCGATAATGCGCCCTGGCAGGTTCTTTATGAACTCATGGTGTGTTGCAATGAAGCCAAAATGAGGCCCTCCAAATCCAATCGGAAGCCCCAACTGCTGCGCGTCTCCTACAACAATGTCTGCCATGGCAGGAGGATTCAGGATAAATCTTGTAACAGGATCGATATTTGCGATGAATAGGGAATCATTCTGACCGGCATATTTTGCTATCTCTTCAAGCGGCTCCATCAAGCCAAAAAAATTCGGATCCTGAACAATAACTGCGGCAGCACCAATCCTTTTTTCAAGGTCGGATAAATCTGTCCTTCCTTCGGATACGCCGATAAATTCAACCTGGATATTTCCTCCCTTGGCATAAGTTTGCAGCACGTGCTTTATTACGGGATCTACGGTTCCCGAAACAATTATTTTGCCTTTTTCTTTAATTCTTGCTGCCATCAATGCAGCCTCTACCGTAGCAGTGGCGCCATCATATACTCCGCAGCCTGCAACTTCCTGGCCTGTCAACCAGCTTATAAAACCCTGCGTCCTGAATTTTATTTCAAGAGCACCTTGATTCACTTCAGGCTGGTAAGCAGTGTATGGAGTCATAAAACCGGTGAGTTTCATAACATAGGGAATCAAGTCAGGAATCCAGTGAGGGAGCCACATTCCTCCTCGAAAATAAGCCATGTCGTCGATAGATTGATTTTCAGCAGCAATTGACTGCAATAGTTCAAGAAGTTGCCCTCCCTCCAAAGGAAGTGGAAGTTCTTGTTTTGTTAAAGGGTTTTGATGCTCCTGAGGCACAACAGAATTATAAAGCTCTGCAAGGGAAGAATGCCCAAGAACTTTAAGCATTCTGCGACGCTCATCTTTAGTTACATGTATTGAGCTGTGCATAATTCCTGCGCAGTGGCAGTGATTTTTATATTTTATGATTATGCGAGAAGAAAAATCAAATAAATTTCTTATGAAATAATTCCAAAAATATAAATATAAGCTACTCCATAAATATACTGATATAGTTATAAATATATTAAAATGGCATTTGATACTTACTACAGCGACACTGCAAAGAGCTCCATGGACAGGCCAGTGGAAACAATCGATATCGAGGGCTCCCAGCAGCCGCTGATTATTGAGCCCAAAACAATTTATCAGGGCGGAATAGAACGCTATGATATTTCTGATGTTGACAAGATTTCAGGATTGAATTTTTCCCCTGATTTCGGAGTGCAGGTTTCTGAAATAGGTATTTCCACTCACCCAGGAAAAGACCAGTTGGAAGGGTTAAAGTCAAGAATATTTCAGGGCGCGTCGAGAGTTGAATTAGGGTTCATGGGCAGGGGCAAGGGCTCCATGCAAGGCGGGAATACAACACCGGAGATGTTCTCAGGAGAAGAGAGAAGGGATATGAGGGAATTGGCAAGGTTAAATAAAATTCAGCTGACAACGCATGCAGGACTCCACAGCGACAGCTTGGCCGGATTAGATTTGAGAGAGGGACGCTTCAATGAATATCTTCGCGAAAAAAATCTCCACGAGATAAAGAGAGCCATTGATTTTACTGCAGATACAACAGAGGGAGGCGCTGTTGTCTTCCATGTTCACGAATATGAGAGGCCATTGGGGGAATACTATGCCAAGGAGGGATTCAAGGCATTTCCCATGGAGCCAAACAAGGCCCAGTTTATCCTTGTGAACGAGCGCACAGGGCACATTACGCCAGTCAGAAAAGACGTGTTCATTCACGAGCCAGTCTTCAAGGTAAATGAAAAAGGGGAATGGCTTGACATTGACGGAAATGTTATTCCAAGAGATGCCCGCTCTGTGGACCTTTTAAGGAGGGTTCCAATTCTGGATCCTGAAACAAAGCAATACAAAACCGAGCTTCGCACATGGGATTATTTTGAAAAGCGGGCTGAAGAATGGAACAGAATGCATCCTGAAAATCCTAAAAAAGCCGAGGAATTTTATATGAGAATTAACCTTCTTAATCAGGCAATCCAATCCAGAGGTGCCTCTGCATTCTACCAGCACTTCGTTGAGCCTGAAATAGAAAAAAGAAGAGAGAATTTGCTAAAAGCACTCGACTATTTTAAACAAATTGAAAAAGACACGCCGGTAGAAGAGCAATGGCGCTTGATGCGGGAAATGGGCAGCAGATATGAACTTCACGGGATAACCCCGCAAGAAAGGAAACTGCCAACTGAGATTATTCAGCGTGTGCTTGATGAAATAGAAGGACAAATGAGACACGCTAGAACTGCATCACCCATGGCAGATGTCCAGGCAGCCCAGCTTGAGCAGGAAATAGAATATACAAAGCCGATTGAGGAATATGCCTTGAAAAAAACAGCGGACACAATTGCAAGAGCGGGAATTTACGCAATGAAAAAAACAGAATCCATGAGAACTGCGCCTTATAATAAAGGCAGAGAGATTGCCCCCTTGTTTGCAGCCGTTGAGAATGCATGGATGCCTGATGTTTATGGTGCACATCCCCAAGAATTAAAAAAAATAATTTTGGAATCAAGAAGGGAAATGGAAAAGCAGCTGGAACAGCAGGGCTATGATGAGCATAGCGCAAAAATAAAGGCAGAGGAGCACATTAAAGCCACAATTGATATTGGACACGCAAACACATGGCGAAAGTATTTCCAGGATGATGCTAAAAAATCTCCTGAAGAGAATGACAAGATGTTCAAGAAATGGCTAATTGATCAAATGCAGGACTTGGTTGATCATAAACTGATAGGGCATTTGCACATAAATGATAATTTTGGCTATGAAGATGAGCACCTTGTTCCCGGTTGGGGAAATGCTCCGATAAATGAGTTTATTGAAAAAGTAAAAAAGCTTCATCCTTCTATCATAGTTGAACCCTCTCATGCAGACTATCGCTCAGTTCTGGGAAGCTGGAAGCGCTTCGGTCAATCAGTTTACGGACTGCCGACAAGGGCAAGCGATACCTGGGCTGATGTTGAGCATGGCTATTTCGGAAGACCTGCTCCACCTTATTTCTTGTTTGGAGACACTGCCCCAAATCCCGAGCAATGGCAGTTGTGGTCTGGCGTCAGGATGGAATAAAATTCTTAGAATGATTACTAATTAGTAACAAAATATTTATATGCCTGAGTTCTTCCCTATTGCATGGGTCTTAGTGATAAAATAAGGGAATGTTACAGAGAATATGCATTAGTAGCAGGTGTGGTTATAGTCTCCGCCACCGCCGCAGGTTGCCTGGTTCTGAACAATTGCAAAGGTAAGGATGAAGAGATTCTAACAGCAAATACACCAACTGCTACGATAACATTAACTCCAACTGCAACATATACACCATTAGCAACTGAAACCCCAGTTCCGAAATACACTAATCCTATAACAGGATTCTCCTGCGATAATGTAATATCTCAGGCAGAGATTGTAGCGCTGGGTACTTATGATAAACTGACTTTGCCGTTTGATGCTTGCACGGAAATGCAAAAACCCTTTGCTTTCGAGGAGTTTCTGCAAGGGATGAATATCGATTTTTATGCTACGGAGGGAACAACCATCATCAGTCCCATATGGGGAAAAATAATTAATGTTGAAATATATCCGCAAGGTCTCCTGTACAACGGCGGCGTTGTGGCTTACATTTTTGGCAAAGAGTATAATATGTATTTGTACACGTGGCAGGGTAATTTCGATAGTTCTCTATTCGGAAAAATAGTTGAAAGAGGTCAGCCCATTGGGCAGGTAGGCAAACCTCTGCCTGAAAATGTTGCAAAAGGCGGCGCAACTCTTGCGATGACTCTATTGAATCAGATTCCTCCTCAAAAAGCCTTAGACATATCAAATTCTGAATATTGGGTGGGAGAAAAACAAAATTTTTATAAAGATCCCTACTAAATTCATGGAAGAGAGGGATAGAAATCACTTTGAAAAGTTTCACGCTTGTTCTAGTCGTTCTAATAGTCTTAGTAGGCTGCAATAATCAGGTGGCAACAAATAAGCTCATTAGCCCTGTAGGTAAAGATTGTTTTTCTAGTCAGGCAGAATACACTTCGGAAGGAACGGCTGTTGAAATTTTTGCCGCGAAGGGCGAAGACATAATTGCCCCAAGAGATGGAAGATTTTTTTCAGTTGAAGCCTCATCCGACAGTACCCTGGGTACTGGTGGCTATGAACTGCTCATAATAAACAAAGAGTACACTGTTCAGATGTATATTTTCAATGGAAAAGTGGATTCATCCTTGAATAACAAGGACGTTCTGCAGGGTGACAAGATAGGAGAGACTGGCGATGCCCTACCCATAAGTTCTAGTGGCGCAAGTTTGATGATGGAAATAATGAAAATCGAAAATAATAAAGAGACTCTGGGCAATATTCAAGATAACATTTGGTGGAATAATGAGCAGAAGCCCTAGATTACTTAGGATGTTGTTTCTAATTTCTGCGCTATTGTTATCTATAATATTTTACGCTAATTTTTCCTTTGCAAGCTGCACTGATCCTAACGCTCAATGCACAGTGAGCTTTAAAGGAACCTGTGGAGGCTCAAGCTCTTCATGCAATGCAAATAATGATTGGATTCAGTATACTGTAAACGAAGAATCTTGTGGCGTTTCAGCATGGTGCAATTTATTTGGTTTTTTGGTAAATCCCATTACAGGCGCATGCGTTTTTGAGCGCTGCTGTACATCAACAACGTCATGTTCTGCAGCAGACAAATGCGGAGCCGATGCATGCCCATGGGGGGGAAAATATATTTGCCCCGGATTTTGCCTCGGAGCGGAACAGGGCTGCGGAGCCGGAACAACAGCATACAAGGAAGCCTGCAACGGCGGTGTTGCGACTAAAGACTACAAGGGAGACTGTTATAGCTCCAGCGGCACCGAAGCATTTTGCGGCTGGGGGGGTCATCCTGCGTGTGGCTCGGCATGTACTCCACAACAGCAATGTGGAAATGGAGTTGTTGAGCCGCCTAATGAGCAATGCGATGGCCCCAATACCAATTTATGGGATGGGAGTTTCGGCAACACTGGCTGCCCACAATCCCAGACATGGTGCAACGGTCCGTTTTATAATACAAGAGATGCTTATGGAAATTGCAATTGTCCAAACTGCGCTCCTGACTGGGCAAGCTTTTCGTGCAGCAGGTCACAATGCGGCGCCCAGTGCGATGCAACAGGAGGATGTCCTGCAGGGCAATCCTGCGACATGGACACATGCACCTGCACAAGCACTCCGTGCACATTTTGCAGCGGCGACGGGTCGTGCAATTGCGGCGAGACTCAGTACAACTGCCCAGGGGATTGCGGATCACCTACTCCAATAGAAACTTGTACTCATACGATAAGTTGGAATGCAAACACCGACTGCGGCAGTTATGTCCTTATGTGGTGTTTTTCTGGCTCAACTTTCAATTGCATGGACCCCGGACCATATTGCGCCCCATGCGTATACCCCACTTCCAAGAGCTACGATGCTACAGTCGCAATAGATAGAACTTATAACTGGAAGGTATTTACAAAATTGCTACAATGCGATTCTACTTGGCACGAGCAGGATAGTGGCAGTTTCACACCCTCGGGCAGCAGCAAAACAGTTAGTTATGATGCAGATTCAAATGCATGCGGCTCGCAAATGTACATGGAATATTGCACAGGAGACAGGGCAGCTCTTCCATGCGCAACCTTCAGCGATGCTTATGGCGGCTGTACTTGCATAAGCATAAGCGGCCACAGCTCGTCTTCGGTGAGCCTATCTGGACTGGCAGCTGGCGTTGGATATTATTGGAAACTGTGGGCTCATGAGGAAAGCTGCGGTTCGACAAATGAAGAAATAGCCAGCGGCTCTTTCACAGATAATTGCTGCGCTCCTAATTGCAATAATTGGCCAAGCACCTGTGCAGAAACAATGCCAGATGGCTGTGGCGGAACATGCACAAGAAATACAGACGGTGATTCATGCGGCTCAACGAAGTACAAAACTTGGAATGACTATTGCAGCGGCTCCACTCAGTGGTGCGACAGAAACAGCAACTCTGCGTTTGATTCAACACAAACACATTGCGACAAACACTGTAGTAGCGGGTCATGTAACACATGTTCCCCTAGCAACCCAGGCTGTGGCACTCAAAGAACCTGCCCAAGCAGCAGTCAGACATTCAATGATTACTGCTACAACTCAACTATCTTCTGCGACATAAACGGCGACAACTCATATAACAATTATGTTTCAACATGCACCAATGCCTGCAACGATGCAACAGGCTGTGCTCCGGGGAGTTGCACTCCGACAAATCCCGGCTGCGGGCATCAGAAGATGTGCGTTTCAATACCTTCATCGGACAGCGATGGTGGAGATAAGCCAAACATAACAGGAACCTGCACCGTAGGCTCTACAAACGGCTGCTCCGCTGGAATTGGCTGCAACCCTGTTCCCGGAACTGGCTCAGGCACAGATTCGTGCCAGGGAACCTGCCCAGGCTCATGCATGGCAAAAGAATATTATCCAACAGATAATAATGGAGATAGTAATTTAGAAAGCTGCACAAATAAATTATACAACCCTGATGTGGCTCAAGGTGCCTGCAATTTATGCTCCCAGCAATGGCTGCAGGGAGGAGAAACAATTCCATTTGGCGAATACGCTGCAGGAAATACTGTTTCATGCTGCGGCGACGATGCTAACGAGTATGTCAGGACATCAGAAGCTAAAAACGCAGGATTAGGAAGTTCAGACGGCACCAGTGCTTGCTGTGATGCTAGTACAGATTGCACTTTCGCTGGAGTATGCTATCCAACTGGCTCCTGCAGAAATTATACGGCAACAAACAGCTATTTCTGCGACAAGGGAAAGTGGAGACTTAACGACCCTGATCAAGATGGATTTGACAGCTCCTGTGAAAATTATCCGAATGATGAATGCGCGGTGAAGAATCTTTATGACTGGTGCGGGCTTGCAAACTGCCCTGCCTGCCTGTTTGGCACAACAAGGGAGGACACATGCACATTGGCAATGAAACCAGTTCTTAGCTTTGTTGAGGTTTCAGCTTCAGGATACAAGAATACATCAGGGATAGACGGGAGATATGCCATAGCCCCCATAGATATCGGAATTTACACTTTCACAGCGAGAAAGCTGGGTTATTTGAATGCAATAGTCCCTGATCACCAAATAAATCCCGGCAACAATTACCTGGACATCAATCTAACGTCAGGAAGCGGTCCTCAGGATTGTGAAGCAGAATGCACTACCCTATCATTCCCTAAAACATGCGGACCTTGTGACTGCATTAACGGATGTTCTTATGCTGATGCACATGCGCAGGAGGTTTGCTTAGGCATGCCAAAGGATTCCATTCAGCCGTACAACGCAACGCATGAAATAAGATGCTGTGAGGGAACTCCATACGTCATAGAGCGCATCCCTGCAATTGTATATGTCAATTCCACCACCATAATAACAATCCAGAGGGTTGTTTGGATGGAAGGAAAACTGCTGAAGATGTTCATTACTGTTTTTGAATAAGGGGCATTTAGAAATTATTTTTCTTTTTCCCAGCTCTCAATCGGCGAGGCCTATTGCCGCAAATCTCTGCAGCAAGACAGCCCCCGCGGCGTATGAGCGGGATTTATTTTTTATTATAATAGAATTAAACTCAAAAATTTACCACTGCATCATATTGTGGAACTTCTTGTAGTTCTTGTAAAGAATCCACATTGAGCCCCTTAAGAATCTTCTTCCCTCAACTATTTCCGTTGCAAGCTCCTCAACGTCCTTGCCGCCCCCCATTTCAGGAAGAATTGCCTTGACATTTCCCAGCCCGGAAAGCATTTCTTTTACGCCGTCAAATAATGCAGAGAATGGCTCTGATGCGCCGGCATATGGTGTTTTTTTGCCTTCCATCTTTGGCCTTTCAGGGAATTTCTCTCCCTCGCCCATGAGGTATTTTTTCAATTCATCGCCCAAAGCATCCATAGACTCTTTTATTGACTCATTAATTGTAGACAAAAGCTCAAAATCCTCCTCCATCTTCAGATTCTTGAAATTCTCAATCTGCGCCTTGTTCCAGACATAAGCCCTGAATGTGAGCTCCATCTTGCCCAGGTGGATTGGCCCTCGCTGATAGCCCTCTGCAACATAGCTCAGCATAGGCCTGGTTCTGTACATGAAAGAAAGCAGTATGCACGGGAAAAAGGTATAATCCGACTCCTGCTTGCTGCACAGAATCTCAACCTCAAGCATAGAGCCCTCAAAGGCGCTTAATAGCTCCCATGAATCCATTTTTCTCTGGTCCATAGTGAGCTTTCTTATGTTTCTTAGATAGGGCTTTATCCAGCCCATGTAAAGCTTTATTGTGTCGTAATGCTGCCTCAGATATTTCACAGTAAATCGCTTTCTGATCACCAATTCCTTGTAAGTCCTGCCCTTCCAGATGTAATACTGTGTCAATTTTCTCTTCAAAACCTCTTTTACCTTTTCATTGAACTCAAGCCTTTTCACTTCCTTGTCTATTTGCTCAGGTATATCCCGTGCCCTCTGCTCAAAATTCTCCCAGTTGCCCGCCAGCTTATCCATTCCTGAATCATCTATTTTAATCCTGAAGAACAAATCAGGCAGTATTGTGAAGCCGACAGTCTGTGCCAGCCCATAGACAGAGCCCGCGTTTTTTACTCCGCCCTCAACCTGGTCTATCCAGATTCCCTTCAAAGTTATTTCCGAGCCCTCTGCTGCCATGCCCCGCATGTAACTATCCTCATAGAATGCCACCCTTTCATCAATAATCCTTATTTCACGCACAATCTGGAATAGCGCTTTAAGCATCTCGCTTATTCCCTTTAGAAATTGTGAAACCCTGTCCTGCTGGAATGCAAGCCTCTGCTCTGAAACGCCGAAGAAAGCAGACTGCTCGGCAGCTGCAAAGACATCTGTAATCTTGTCTATATGATTAAAACCAAAGTCAAACCTTGCGTTGTGCATTATCCAGTAATAGTGCTCCTCAATATACTGCTGAGTGGATTCAAAGAGGAGCTTGTACCTGAGCCATGGCTCAGGATAATCTGTATAATCCTCAACATGAAGCTCTACCTCAACCCTTTCCCTGTCGGGAGAGCCGTCTGGCTTGACAAACCCGTATTTCTTAAGTTGTTCATCGCTGACCATTTTAATCCGTCTTTGACAGGGTAACTATTAACCCCCTAACATCAACAGCCCTAGATCGAGTTTTCTCTGCCAGCTTCTCAGCAATATCCTCTCTTTTTTGATTAACTAAAGCTGATTTTAGGATTTTCACCTTTATTAATCTTTTCTTTTTTAGCTGTTTTTCTATTTCCCTGATTTGATTTTCCGTCACTCCTCTCTTTCCAATCCACACAGTAGGTTTTGAGATTATGATTTTGTATTACCTTTTTAATTTTAATAAATACCACTCAATCGGCGTGGAGCCTGTTGCAGCAAAGACAAGCTGCACGTCAGAGCCTCGCCGGCGATTGAGGCGTTATTATTATTTATTTTATTTTCAATAAATTCTTATCTTCTTACATATGGATTTCTTTGAATGGGAATATTTCTTGGATAATAGGGGGTCCTTGGCTGATATCTTAAGGGAGGAACCGCTTGCGGAACCTCATGCTTTTCGCCCGGCTCTTCCTCTTCCCCTGTTCTGCTGTCTTCAAGCAATGACTTCGGGTCAGGAACAAGCCAGTCAATAAATTCAATGATGAAATAATAAAGCGGGAAAAAAAGCAGCATTATGAAAAGTATATTGAATGAAAGAGACACAACTCCGTAAAACAACGGAGTCATCATTAAAACAACATAAGTCACAACCCGTATTCTGCCCAGCATGATAATATTTTTTCTTGCTTTAATGCACTGAAGCATGATATATGCGCCGTAAAGCAGCATCACTCCTGCTATTCCAAGCTTCAGCTCAAAATGCTCGGCGGGCACTCCTGTTTTTGTGGTGCTGACCACTGTCCTGCACCAGTCAAAGCCCGCCCATACAGCAATAAAGGCGTTTGAGATTGCATTGCCAAATGATGTTCCCTTTTTTTCCTGGTAAAATTCGCTGAAGAACCAGTTAAGATATACTGGCACAAGAATCCAAAGCATATTTGGATCCTTTACTGGCGCAAGAAACAGGTTAATCCACTGCATGAAAATATACGCGAACTGCGTCCACACAAAAGTCAGCACAGTTATGTCCATTTTATGCTCCTATAAGGCCTTAATATTTTTGGAATCTCGTTTAACAAATCAGACGCCAAAAAGCCGATGCCTATTTTTTTCAGCAAAGCGTCGCCGCATTTTCCATTTATGTAAGCAGCCAGCGATGCTGCATAAAACATGTCCTTTGTCTGCGCCAATAATCCCGCAGCAATTCCCGCCAGAACATCGCCCGTGCCTGCCACAGTCATTCCCGAATTTCCAGTTTTATTGAAAATGATTTGATTTTGGGAGATGATGATGTCAGTCTGCCCTTTCAGCAGAATCACATTATTGTTTTTCAAAAGCTCCATTAATTCCGTTTGGATCTTTTTTGCTTTTGCGGCCAGATTTTTTTCTTCAAGAATTTTTTTATTTTTTTCATTATTAATAAGAAATATCTCCAATTCTTTTTCGTGGGGGGTCAGGATGGAGTTTCTTATGTATTCAATATCTGCTATTTTTATTGCATCTGCGTCTATGATTTTGTATTGCGGAATTTTCTGGATTAGCCGCAGAATCAATATGTTTGTGTCCTCTCTTCCCGTCATGCCGTTTCCGATTGCCACAATGTCGTAATGCGTTGATAATTCCAGAAGTTCATCTTCGCTTCGCTCATCAAAATATTCACTGGGCAATTTCTGCACAACTAAATCAAGGCTCAATGAGTTTATTGCCCAGCCAACTTTCTCAGGAGCAACTATTGTTACCCAGTCAGCGCCGGCGCGCAATGCACCAAGTCCCAATAATGCAGGAGCTCCTGCATAAGCTCTGGAGCCGCCGATCACAAGAATTCTCCCGGAGTCCCCTTTATTCGCAGAAGAATTTCTCTCTATTTTTCTAATATTTTTTTCAGTAAAAAAATCCATCTTATGTTTTCCTCAGTTTTTTCACAGACCGCAGATAGCTTCTTATCATCGGCCGAAACTCATCGTACTCTCCCAAGGTCATGTTTCTTTCTGCTTCATTTGCCATGCTCCTCCCTCCTCAGAACTAATTCTCCTCGTTCATTTATCAAAATCATAATTGTATCTCCCTTCTTCCACCCCTTGGCAAGAATAATCTGCTTTGGCAGCGTAATCTTGAACTGCCCGTTAGCGTCAAATTGCAATTTTACCATAGTATATTTTTTCGTATATTAATATAACTTATTTTATTTTAAAATACATATTTCATACATTATATATATTTTTATATAGTAATTTATATTTATATTTATATATTTTTCTATACATATGGCTTTTTTGGGCTTGAAAAATAGAAAAATTTAAATATGCTTTTCAATAGAAATTATCAAGGATAACCCCTAGGGAATAGTTATGAGACTATCGAAGAATTACATTGTTGTATTAATAGTTGTATTTCTATTTTTAATGCCGTGCGTGATTGCAGACGATACATTAAGCCTTGGAAATCCGTTCGGCACGGTATGGGAGCCGATAAAGGATATTTTCGATTTCAATACGAGGTCCATGGACGACCTCGTCCCAAAAATGCGATTCCTTTTTTGGATTGTAATTTTCACAATTGCATTTGCTGTTTTCAGGTGGCTCGGAAACAGCAATCCTAGTTTCAGCTGGCTGAAAGGAAATATTGCCATAGTTTTGTCGCTTGCGCTTTCCGCAATTTCGGCAATCTTTGTTCCGAATGAAGCGCTCATGGCAATAGGCGCAACCTATGGAGAAATCGGGATTCTTATTCTGTTCCTGCCAGTTTTTGTAGGCTTGATTGCGGTTATCCTGGCTACAAAAAATAGAATTGCGAGGATAGTGATTCTTTTCATAATGCTTTACATGCTGCTTTATTTCCACAATTTATTCCAGTCTATTGAAACAGTTGACGGAATGAAAACATTCACGATTAAGGATTACAAGATAAACGGACAGCCAGTAACAATAAAAGGACTTGCCGATTTAATTGTAGTTTTGGGCATGGCTATTATTCCAATATGGCTGATAATTGAAATTTTCCTCGCATTGTCGCAGGGCTTCGGCGGCGGAGAGGGCGGAGGAGGCGGCGGATTAGGCGGACTTTTTGGAAGAAGAGATGGAGAAGATGACGGGGGCAGAGACGGCGGAAGAGAGCCCACGGAACCGGAAAGAATGGATGTGCAGATTGCACAGCCAAGAAACGGGCAGGTTTTCAGAAGGGGGGAAAATGTTATTGTGGAGGGTGTTGTTAGAGGAGGAAAAGGACCTTTCAGGGTTGATTTGGCAGTTGACAACAAGCGCCCTGGTTCATTTAAAGTTTTTAATACCGGAAGAAGAAGATTTGTAACAAAAGAATTGAATACGAATGAGTTTCCAGTAGGACCGGAGCATCAGATTAGCCTTCATACGTGGGACAGCAAGAACCAATATGCAGAAGCAAGTGTTGTGATTAAATTCGGAGAAGAAAAGGAATTCAAAGTCCAAATAACCAAGCCTATACGCCCAGTCGGGGGATTTTATCCGCAAGAATATGAGAGACCTTCAGTGTGTGGTGTCACTGTGAAATTTATTGGCGGCACTCCTCCATTTTCCTTTAGACCAACAATTGATGATAGCAGTTTAGATCGCATACATAGAGTAGTGGGGCAATGGAAAACAACACCAGATAGGGAAGATGGTCAAGAAATAGGAATTCCTCCAGATTTGCCAGTAGTTATGGAAAATGGACACGATGTTCATTCAATCACTGTGCAAGCAAGAGATTCTTCAGGAAGAACAGATTCAGATAATGTGAAAATAAGTGTCAAAAGAAAAACGAAGGAACCCGGACCAGGAGACGGCAGAAAACCCCCTGCAGAAGATTACCGCAGCTTGCCCAAAGACTACAAAAAATTTGAAGGAAGCTATAATATGCGTCAAGTTCATGAATTGGTGTGGAATCTCGCCCACGGAGTAAATGGCGATGTCCTGGAAAAATTTGCAAAAGCCATGATTAGATTAAAGGAGATTAGTGAGGAATTTAAGAAGCCCGAGTATAGAAAATTTAAAGATCCTGCAATACAGCAGTTCATAAATTCTGTAACTTATGCTGAGACTATGTTCAAAAGTGCTGATGAACTCA
>Ga0315275_10001403_pt1 | contig 21200 bp, 22 predicted proteins | sample YL17G03_0_MG_FD_205557 | JGI IMG/M metagenome (GOLD analysis project Ga0315275, IMG submission 205557) | Sediment microbial communities from Yellowstone Lake, YNP, Wyoming, USA - YL17G03_0 | ecosystem: Environmental > Aquatic > Freshwater > Lake > Sediment | place: USA: Wyoming | collected...
ACGCCACCCGCTCGTGGTGCGGCGGAAACCCTCACAGCGCCGGCCCCCGCGAGCGCCGAGGTGCGAGCAGTCGTGTCTTTGGCGGCAGTGGATTTCGTGCGCAAGCTCGCGGCAATCCGGGTGGCTTTGGGGGAGACTCGCTCGCAGTGGACCGATCCGAGGTGTCAGTCTGCCGGGACCCCGGCATTCTGTGAATCAGTTCCAGTTATGTTAATGGCGCCCGGGAACTGTGAGGGGGGTCACGACGGGGGTCAGAAGGCGGCTCGCATACTGCGCCCTAGGTAATGCCGCGAGGTTCCATGAGCACTGCAGTCAAATCGAGCTTCCTGCACCGATCGCGCACCAGCGACGGCGGCGAAGCGTCCCAAGGACCCGGTCCAATCGACCGGTTCCTCGATGCCGTGTGGATGGAACGCGGCCTGTCACCGAACACGCTTGCGGCTTATCGGGCTGACCTCACCGCTCTCGACCGTTGGCTCGACGAGCACTCGGGCGACCTCGAGCACGCGCAGCGCGGCGACATTCTTTCATTCATGGCTTCGCGAGTGCAGGCGGGCGCCCGACCCCGTTCGACCGCGCGCCAGCTCTCAAGCTTCCGCCGCTTCTACCGTTACCTGGTTCGTGAAGGCGCATTGCGCGAGGACCCTACCGCGCAGATCGCGATGCCCAAGGTCGGCCGTTCGTTGCCGAAGTCGCTCCTGGAGGAGGAAGTCGAGGCCCTGTTGGCCGCTCCAACCGTGAGTGACCCGCTCGGGCATCGCGATCGGACCATGCTCGAGGTGCTGTATGCCACCGGGCTGCGCGTCTCCGAACTCGTGAACTGCACGCTCGCGCAGGTGAACCTGAACCAGGGCGTGCTGCGCATCGTCGGCAAGGGCGACCGCGAGCGGCTGATCCCGCTTGGCGAGGAAGCCGTGCAGTGGGTGCAGCAGTTCCTGCAGGGTCCGCGCGTCGAGATCCTGCTCGAGCGGCAGACCGATTACCTGTTCCCGACGCGTCGCGGCGACCGCATGACGCGCCAGGCCTTCTGGCACATCATCAAGCGCTACGCGCGCAAGGCGGGCATCGAGCGTGAACTCTCGCCGCACACGCTGCGTCACGCATTCGCCACCCACCTGTTGAACCATGGCGCCGACCTGCGCGTGGTGCAGATGCTGCTCGGCCACAGCGACCTCTCGACGACGCAGATCTACACCCACGTCGCCCGCGAACGCCTCAAGGACCTGCACTCCGAGCACCATCCGCGCGGCTGACCTGCGCGCGGCTCTGCTAGACTCCGCCCGCCCCGCGGGACGGTCGGGTTGCGGGCGCGGGGACTCATTGAACCTGCGGCCGTGGCGACTGTCCTAGGACCACCACTTCAGGGATAGAACGCCGCATGCGCCGCCGCACTCCAGTCCGCCCGATTGCCGCCGCCGTCTGCCTCGTCGCTTCCGCCGCGGCCTTGCTTGCCCTCGCGCCGATTTCCAGCACTCTTGCCGCCACCGGCGACAAGCAGCCCATGGCCACGGCCCAGAAGCCGGCTCCGGCTGCCAACGCCAAACCGGCTGCACCCACTGCTCCGGTCGTGATCCCGGCCGACGTGCGTGCGCACATCGTCGCGAAACTGCCGGGGGTGCAGGCGTCCGACGTCGCGGTCTCGCCGATTTCCGGGCTCTACGAAGTCACGATGGGCGGATTGATCGCCTATGTCAGCGCCGACGGCAAGTACCTGCTCAGCGGCAACGTCTACGACCTCGACACCCAGGTGAATCTGACGGCTGCACGGCAAAACTCGGCCCGCGCCAAGGCGCTGGCGGCGACGTCCGAAAGCAACATGATCGTGTACGGCCCCGCGACCGCGAAGATGACGGTCACTGTGTTCACAGATGTCGACTGCGGCTTCTGTCGCAAATTCCACAGCCAGATCGCCGACGTGAACAAGGCGGGCGTGCGGGTTCGCTACATGTTCTTTCCCCGCACCGGCCCCGGCACGGAGTCGTGGGCCAAGGCCGAGCAGGTCTGGTGTGCTGCAGACCGCCGCGAAGCACTCACGCGGGCGAAGAAGGGCGAGGCGGTCAAGGGCAAGACCTGCGACGCCGCCGCGGTCAAATCGCAGTACGAACTGGGGTCCGACCTGGGCGTGGAAGGCACGCCCGCGATCTTCACGCAGAATGGCGACTACATCGGCGGCTATCTGACGCCGACCGAACTGGTGCAGGCAATCCAGGAATCGCAGAAGACGGCGGGCGCTGCCCGCTGATTTTCAGCCACGCCGTCGCGCCTGCGCCTCAGCGCTCGAGGTAGCCCAGCTTGCCGGGGCGACCGTCCCATTCCTTGGCGTCCGCCGGCGCGTCCTTCTTTGCGGTGATCACCGGCCACTGCTTGGCCAGCTCGGCATTCAGCTTGCGGAATTCCTGCTGGCCGTCCGGCAGTTCCTCTTCCGAGAAGATCGCCTCTGCCGGGCATTCCGGCTCGCAGAGCGTGCAATCGATGCACTCGTCCGGGTCGATCACCAGCATGTTCGGACCTTCGTGGAAACAGTCCACCGGGCAGACTTCCACGCAGTCCATGTATTTGCACTTGATGCAGTTTTCCGTGACGACAAAGGTCATCGGGGTACTCCGGACGTTGGCTGATGACGAACAAGGCGACAGTACGCGGTGGCGCGGGCTGGCGGGCGGCGTATTCTGCCAAAGCGCCGCCGCAGCGCAAAACGGATCCTACCTAGCCCCGCCGCTCCTGCGGGAATCGAGCGCGGTGAAGTGATGGCCTTCGACACCGCGCCGACGGTCTTCGAAGTAGCGGCGCAGGGCGAAATCCACGCTGCGGAAGGCGATGTCCTGCCACGGGATTTCGTCCTCGCTGTAGAGACCCACCTCGAGGCTCTCCGGGCTCGGGCCGAAGTTCGCAATGGGCAGCTGCGCGCGGAACATCACGTGCACCTGGTCCGCATGCAGCACGTGCACCACCGCCAGCAGTGAACCGATCTCCACCTGGGCCTGTGCCTCTTCGAACGATTCGCGTCGCGCGCCTTCCTGCGTCGTCTCGCCGTTCTCCATGAAACCGGCCGGGATCGTCCAGAAGCCGAGCCGCGGCTCGATGGCGCGCCGGCACAGCAGGATGCGGCCTGCGTGCTCGGGCACGCAGCCGACGATCAGCTTGGGGTTCTGGTAATGGACCGTGGCGCAGGACTCGCACACGTAACGGGCGAGGTGGTCGCCGTTGGGCGTGCGGAGCGAGACTGGATTGCCGCAGGCAGAGCAGAACTTCATGGAAAGGGGTCAGGGGATGGGGGTTGGGTGGTGCCGGGAGAGGGAATCGAACCCTCACGAGTGATTAGCTCGCCGGATTTTGAGTCCGGTGCGTCTACCAGTTCCGCCACCCCGGCAGGGGCGCGCAGCTTACCCGATAGGGCTCACCGGTTGGAAACACCAATATAATCATTTGTTTAACGCCGTTTCCAGGCTTTCGCAACACGACTTCCGTGTCGACCGGTTGGAACTCGGTAAACTTTCGACGGTCCTATGGCTCGCGTCGCCCTTGGGCGGCCGTTCCCTCCCCTGGAGACCGACCGAAGCATGCGACGTTGCCTTTCCCACGGCCTGGCAGCCGTTCTGGTGCTGTTGACGACCGCCCTGGCCACCCCGGGTTCCCGCGCGGCGCAAACCATCCTGGCCGACAGGCTGGCCGCCGAGGCCCCTTCCGCCAACCCCAAAGTGCTCGCCCTCGCGGCTCGCGCAGCCGAATGCGCACGCAAGCAGGGCGTGCTCGACGGCTTCCATCACCTTGCCGTCATCGATTACTCGTTGCCCTCCACGCAGCCTCGCCTCTGGGTCTTCGATCTCGAGCGTGGCCGGTTGTTGTTCCAGGAACTCGTCGCGCACGGCCGCAACACGGGCGATGCGAAGGCGGAACATTTCTCCAACGCCGAAGGCAGCCACATGTCGAGCATCGGGCTCTTCAAGACGCTGCAGCCTTACTACGGCAACAATGGCTATTCGCTGCGGCTCTCGGGCCTCGATCCCGGTTTCAACGACAACGCCCTCGCGCGCGCGATCGTCATGCACGGTGCGCCGTACGTCAGCGCAGCGATCGCCGAGCGGCTCGGCCGGCTCGGCCGCAGCTGGGGTTGCCCGGCGCTGCGTCCCGAAATCGCCCGCACCGTCATCGACACGTTGAAGGGTGGTGCACTGCTGTTCGCCTATTACCCCGACCGCAAGTGGCTCACCGAGTCGCCGTACTTCCAGTGCGACGGTCCGCCGGGAAGGGTGGTCGCCGCGGCGCTGCAGCACCCGACCTCGGGCTGACCGCCCGATCCGGCGACACAACGCCGGCTTGCGACCTTTTGCCGCGGTCGGGCATCTAACCTGCCGAATGTCCGCATTTCTCGATACCGCCCTCGACCCCGCCAGCATCGAGCTCGCTCGCGCTGGTGACGAAGCCGCGCTGGCCGAAATCTATCGGGCCTACGAAATCCCGGTCCGTACGTTGGCACGTCGCATCGTGACGCCACGTTCCGCGGCGGAGGACGTGGCGCAGGACGTCTTCGTCGACGTCATCACCCGACTGCATCAATACGCAGGGCGTGGCTCGTTCGCGGGCTGGGTCCGCAGCATTGCCGTCTCGCGCTGCCTCATGCACCTGCGTTCGCCCTGGCACCGTGGCCAGCGCTGGCTGACCGATGCGACCCGTTCGATCGACGAGTTGCACCAGGACTGGCAGGCAGAGCGCCGGCCGGGTGCTGCTATTGCGGATCGCGCGGACGCGATCGACCTCGAGCGCGCACTGGCCCGGCTCGGCGACAACGCGCGTGCCGTCGTGTGGCTGCACGACGTCGAGGGCTACACCCATGCCGAGATCGGCGCGCTGTTCGGCGCATCGGCCAGTTTTTCCAAATCGCAGCTTGCCCGCGCGCACGAGCGCCTGCGGGACCTGCTGCACGTCGAAGCAGACGGGACGTCGTGCTTTCCCGCATCGAGCACACCATGAACCTGACCGACGAACTGCGATCGTTGCCTGCGGCCGAGCCGCGTCGCAACGGCTGGGCCGACGTGCAGTCGCGCCTCGCCGCCAGGAGAACGACGCATGCGCGGCGCAGGTTGGGCCTGCAGCTCGCCGCCGCAGCCTCCGTTGCGATCATTGCCGTGACGGCCGCGTGGCGCGTCGGGGATGTCGTGACCGAGCGTCCGGGCTCGCTGGCCATCGAACTCACGCCGCTCACGGCGGAACAGGCACTCGCGCTCGATCGCGTCGCGCAGTTGCAGACGCAGTCGCAGGCGCTCGACGAGATGCTGTCGGTGATTGGCGAGCGTCCTGTCGTCGAGCGTGGCGGCACGAGCATGCCGATCGACACGCTCGAGTCGCAGGTGCAGTGGATCGACCAGCAGATTTCCGTCGGCGACGGCGAGATCGAACCGGGCTCGGCCGAGCAGCTCTGGCTCAAGCGCGTCGAAGCGATGAACTCCCTGGTGCAGTTGCGCTACGTCGAAGCGCAGCGCATCGACATGTGACAACGAGGACGTGACCATGCAATCGATACGAATCAGGACCGCTGCGCACCGCGCGCTCGGCGCATTGCTCGCGTCGGCCATCGCGCTTGCGGCGACGACGCAGGTTGTCGCTGCGGCCGAGACGCAGGACAAGGCACAGCTGCAGCAGCAGCTCGACGATGCGCGCGGCCGGCTCGACGACGCGGCGCGCGACGTCGCCGACCTCTCGCGCAAGCTCTACGGCGACGACTTCGAAGGCATGCCGCTGCCGGCACCCGGCGGACCACCCCGCGGCGCCATGCTCGGCATCAACGTCGGCGGCGGCCCGGACCTCGCCGAAGGCGTTGCAGTGATGGGCGTGAGTCCGTCCGGTCCGGCCGCGGCCGCCGGCATGAAGACGGGCGACGTGATCATGGCGCTCGATGGCAAACCGCTCAAGAAGACCGGCGACCGCGCCGCGGGCCGCCAGCTCGTCGAGCAGATGCGCGGCACGCAGCCCGGCCAGAAGGTCAAGGTCGACTACTTACGCGATGGCAAGAAGCTGTCGACGACCGTGACGACGGTGGCCGCCGAGCCGCCGATGGTCCGCATGCTGCGTGAGCACATGCCCATGCTCGAGGGCATGCCGATCCCGCCGGACTGGGAAGAGATGGTCAACCCGCGCGGCCGCGGCTTCCGTGCGCTCGAACTGGTGCCGGTCACGCCGAGGCTCGGCCAGTACTTCGGTACCGATAAGGGCCTGCTCGTGGTCAAGGCGCCGCCGGTGCAGGGCGCCGGCCTGGAGGAGGGCGACGTGATCCTCACGATCGGCGGCCGTCCCCCGGAGAACCCGCGTCACGCGTTCCGCATCCTCGGGTCGTACCAGCCCGGGGAGAAGGTCAAGATCGAAGTGCTGCGCCAGCGCAAGCACCTCGCCCTCGATGTCCAGATGCCGGACGTCGACCCGCTGAACCCGGGCTTACGGCCCCCCGGTCCGCCCCCGCGTGCACCCAACTCACCGGCGCCCCCCGCACCGCCGGCCGACGCGAAGGGCGCAGGCATCTCGTCCTGAGACTCCCGGGATGAGCGGCCGCAGAGGGCCCGTGCCAGCGGGTCCCTCTGCTAGCATGCGCGCCCGTATGCGGCGCACCGACTTCCATTTCGACCTGCCCGATGCGCTGATCGCCCGCCACCCCGTGCCACAGCGCAGTGGCAGCCGGCTGCTCCACCTCGAAGGCGCGACGGGTGCGCTCACGGATCGCCAGTTCCGCGACCTGCCTGACCTGCTGCGGCAGGGCGACCTGCTCGTGTTCAACGACACGCGCGTGATTCCCGCTCGGTTGCACGGCCACAAGCGCGCAAGCGGCGGCAAGGTCGAGGTCATGCTCGAGCGGCTCACCGGTCTGCGCTCGGCCATCGTGCAGTTGCGCGCGAGCAAGCCTTCGCGACCGGGCACCGTGATCGACGTCGGCGGCAGCGACACGCTTACCGTGGTCGAGCGTGACGAGGACTTCTGGCGCGTCGAATTCAGCAGCGACGCGCACGGCCTCTTCGAGCGCCTGGGCGAGATGCCGCTGCCGCCCTACGTGGCCCGCGCAGCCGAGCTCGAGGATCGCGAGCGGTACCAGACTGTGTATGCGCGGGAGCCCGGCGCGGTTGCCGCGCCGACCGCTGGCCTGCATTTCGACGCTGCGGTCCTGCAAGCCTGTCGCGAGGCGGGCGCCGGGTTTGCCTATGTCACGCTGCACGTCGGCGCGGGTACGTTTCAGCCCGTGCGTGTCGACAACGTCGACGAACACCGCATGCATTCCGAGTGGTGCGTCGTGCCTGCGGCCACCTGCAACGCGGTCGCTGCGGCTCGCGCACGCGGCGCGCGTGTCATCGCGGTGGGTACGACAGCGGTGCGATCGCTCGAGAGCGCGGCGGCGTCCGGCCAGCTCGAGCCTTACGCCGGCGAGACCCGGCTCTTCATCACGCCGGGCAAGCGTTTTCGCGTGATCGATGCGATGGTGACCAATTTCCATCTGCCGGAATCCACGCTGCTGATGCTGGTCAGTGCCTTCGCCGGGCGCGAGCACGTGCTCGAGGCGTACCGTCACGCCATCGCGCAGCAGTACCGCTTTTTCAGTTACGGCGATGCGATGTTCGTCGAGCCGGCGCCTGCCGCGCTCGATCGCGGGAGCGCAGCATGAAGTTCGAACTGCTGGGAACGTCCGGCGCGGCGCGGCGTGGCCGCCTGCACCTGAATCACGGGACCGTCGAGACGCCCGTGTTCATGCCCGTGGGCACGTACGGCACGGTCAAGGCGATGACGCCGGAGGAGCTCACGGGGCTCGGTGCGCAGATCGTCCTCGGCAACACGTTCCACCTGATGCTGCGCCCGGGCACCGACGTCATCCGTGCGCATGGCGGATTGCACGGGTTCATGCACTGGTCGGGGCCGATCCTGACCGACTCGGGCGGCTTCCAGGTCTTCAGTCTCGCCGAATTGCGCAAACTGACGGAGGCGGGCGTGAACTTCCGCTCGCCCGTCAACGGCGACGCGGTGTTCCTGAGCCCGGAAATCTCGATGCAGGTCCAGGCCGCGCTCAACTCCGACATCGTCATGGCGTTCGACGAGTGTCCGCCGTATCCGGCGACCGAGCAGCAGGCACGGACGTCGATGGAACTGTCGATGCGCTGGGCGCGCCGCAGCCACGACGAGTTCACGCGCCTGGGCAACCCCAACGCCTTGTTCGGCATCGTGCAGGGCGGCACGTTCCTGGGTCTCCGGCACGAATCGCTCGGCCAGTTGGTCGACATCGGCTTCGACGGGTACGCGGTCGGCGGCCTCGCCGTGGGCGAGCCCGCGGCCGAACGCAACGCCGTCCTCGAGGCGCTCGGGCCCGCATTGCCACGGGACCGCCCGCGGTACCTGATGGGCGTCGGCACCCCCACCGACATCGTCCAGGCGGTCGCCCGCGGCATCGACATGTTCGATTGCGTCATGCCGACGCGCAACGCCCGCAACGGCCACCTGTTCACCTCGCAGGGCGTGATCAAGATCCGCAACGCCGGGCATCAGTCGGACACCTCGCCCCTGGACCCGCAGTGCGCCTGCTACACCTGCCGGAACTACAGCCGTGCGTACCTGCGGCATCTCGACCGGTGCAACGAGATCCTTGGTGCCAGGCTCAATTCGATTCACAACCTGCACTATTACCTGTCCCTGATGGCCCGGCTGCGGGCGGCCCTCGACGAGGGGCGGTTCGAGCGCTTCGTGGCGGATTTCCTGGCAGGCCCCGAGGCTACCCCCGCGATGGCCGCCACCCCGACCGACCCTCGGGTATAATCGGCGGTCATTTTCCAAGCATGACCCCTCAGTTGAGGGGAGACAGGAGTTCCTGATGGACTGGTTGATTTCGAGCGCCCACGCCCAGGCGGCCGCGGGTGCCCAGCCGAATGCGCTGCTGCAGATGCTGCCCTTGCTGCTCATCTTCGTCGTGTTCTATTTCCTGCTGATCCGACCGCAGGCCAAGCGGGCGAAGGAGCACAAGGCCATGGTGGCCGCGCTCGGCGTCGGCGAAGAAGTCGTCACGGCCGGCGGCATCCTCGGCAAGGTCACCGAGACCTCCGATAATTTCCTCACCATCGAAATCGCGAACGGCGTGCAGGTGAAGGTCCAGCGTCATACGGTCACCAGCGTGCTGCCCAAGGGCACCCTGAAGAGCGCCTGAGCAGTCGTCCCGGAGTTCGCGCATGCACAGTTACCCGGCCTGGAAGATCTGGCTGGTCGTCGTCATCCTGTCCGTGGGCACGTTGCTCGCACTGCCGAACGTGTTCGGCGAGGCGCCCGCACTGCAGCTCTCGCGCAATGACCGCACCGCCGTCACCGAAGCGCAGCGGCAGCAAGTCATCGCGACTTTGCAGTCGAAAAACCTCACGGTCGACAACTCGTACCTGGAGGGCGACCGCCTCGTCCTGCGCTTCGATGACGTGAGCACGCGCCTCAAGGCGCGCGACGTCCTGCAGCAGGGTTCGGGCGCCGAATACCTGGTCGCACTGTCCGACGTGCCACGCACGCCGGCCTGGATGCGCGCGATGGGGCTGAAGCCGATGAGCCTGGGCCTCGACCTGCGCGGCGGCGTCTACTTCATGTACGAAGTCGATACGCAGGGTGCCGTGAAGCAGCTGCTCACGAGCATGGAGAGCGACTACCGCACGATGCTGCGCAAGGAGCGCATCCCGTTCACCGGCGTGGTCAGCGACGGCGTCGACACGGTCCGGATCGGCCTGCGCAGCGGCGAGGACGCACAGAAGTTCGCGAGCCTGCTGCGCAAGCAGGACCCGAACCTGTCCGTGGATACCGACACGCTCGGCGAAGGTGGTTCGGTCACGGTCAAGCTGAGCCCGACGCAGGTGAAGCAGCGGCAGGACTTCGCGATCCAGCAGAACATCACCACGCTGCGCAATCGCGTCGACGAGCTCGGCGTCACGGAGCCGATCGTCGCCCGGCAGGGCCTCGACCGCATCGTCGTGCAGCTGCCGGGCGTGTCGGATCCGAACGAAGCACTGCGCGTGCTCGGTGCGACGGCCACCCTCGAGTTCCGGCTCGTCGACGACCAGAATGACGCGTTGCTCGCCGAGAGCACCAAGCGCGCGCCGCTCGGCTCGAAGCTCTACCACACGCGCGACGGCCGCCCCGTGCTGCTCAAGCGCGAGACGATCGTCTCGGGCGAGCAGTTGACGGATGCCAGCTCCGGCTTCCAGCAGGGCGAGCCCGCGGTCATGGTCACGCTCGATGCCCGTGGCGCGTCGAAGATGCTCGAGACGACCCGCCAGAACCTCGGCCGCCCGATGGCGGTGGTGTTCATCGAGAAGAAGCGCGTGACCGAAGCGCAGCCCTGCAAGGGGACGCGCGCCGGCAACGAATGCACGGAAGAGGCCGTGATCAACCAGGCCACCATCCGCGGCGTGTTCGGCAGCAACTTCCAGATCACGGGCGTGATGGCCAACGAGGCGCGTGAACTCGCGCTGCTGCTGCGTGCCGGTTCGCTGGCTGCCCCGCTCTACATCGTCGAGCAGCGCACCGTCGGCCCAAGCCTCGGCGCCGACAACATCAAACGTGGCGTCAACGCGCTGATCCTCGGCCTCGTCGTCACGTTCATCTTCATGGCCGTGTACTACCAGAAGTTCGGCATGGTTGCGAACGTCGTGCTCGCGACCAACGTCGTGTTGCTCGCCGCCCTGCTCTCGATGGTGCAGGCATCGCTCTCGCTGCCGGGTATCGCGGGCATCGTGCTCACGGTCGGCATGGCCGTCGACGCGAACATCCTGATCTTCGAGCGCATCCGCGAGGAGTTGCGCAACGGCGTCAGCCCGCATGCGGCGATCGGCGCGGGCTTCGAAAAGGCGTTCTCCTCGATTGCCGACTCGAACATCACCACGCTGATTGCCGGTGTCGTGCTGTTCACGTTCGGCGTGGGCCCGGTGCGGGGCTTCGCGGTCGTGCTGTCGCTCGGCATCGTCACCTCGATGTTCACGGCCCTCGTCGTCAGCCGGGTGCTCATCCACCTCCTGTGGGGACGCAAACGCAAGCTCGAGCGCCTCTCGATCGGGATGGGGTACTGACCATGGAATTTTTCCGCAAGAAGACCAGCTACCCGTTCATGGCCACCCGCAAGCGGTGGTATGCGGTGTCGGCGATCATGGTGCTCGGTTCGCTGCTCGCGCTCGGCGTGCGCGGCATCAACTTCGGCATCGACTTCACCGGCGGCGTGGTGCTCGAGATGACCTTCCCGCAGGCGGCCGACCTCGAGAAGGTCCGCAGCTCGCTGGAAAAGGCGGGGTACGGCCACGCCGTGGTGCAGAGTTTCGGCACGCCGCGCGACGTGCTGGTGCGCATGCTCCCGGAAAAGGACACCGACAACAACGTGCTCGGCCGCAAGGTGCTGACGGCGATCCAGGCCGAAAACCCCGGTGTCGAACTGCGTCGCACGGAAGTCGTGGGCGGGCAGGTAGGCGCTGAACTCGCCGAGAAAGGCGCGCTCGCCGTGCTGTTCACGTTCTTCTTCATCATGTTGTACGTGTGGGTGCGATTCCAGTGGAAGCTCGGCGTCGGCGCCATCGTCGCCGCGCTGCACGACCCGATCATCATCCTGGGTTTCTTTGCGGTTACCCAGATGACGTTCGACCTGCCGGCCCTGGCCGCGATCCTGGCCGTGATCGGCTACTCGCTGAACGACACTGTCGTGGTGTTCGACCGGATCCGCGAGCGGTTCCTGTCGCTGCGCAAGGCGACGCCGGAGCAGGTCATGGATGCGTCAATCAACGAGACGCTGTCGCGCACGATCATGACCAGCCTCACGACCATGCTGACGGTCTTCGCGCTGCTGTTCTTCGGCGGCGAAATCCTGCGTGGCTTCTCGACGGCCCTTACGATCGGCATCGTGGTCGGCACGTACTCGTCGATCTACATCGCGAGCGCGCTGGCCCTTGACCTCAAGCTCACTGCGCGCGACCTGCTGCCCGTGCAGAAAGAAAAAGACGCCGTCGACGACATGCCCTGAGGGGCGTGCCGTCAACGCGTTCGTTTCATCGCGATAGGTTCAGCTAGCCATGATTCAAGTGGTCTGGGGCGGGTTTCTCGCCCTGTTCATTGGGCTGCTGATCCTCGACCTCAGCGTCCTGCATCGCGAGTCGACGACGCTCTCCGTCCGGCAGGCGCTGTTCTGGACGGCCGTCTGGGTCAGTGTGGCGATGTCCTACACTGGGGTCATCTACGGGCTGTACGAATATCGCTGGCTCGGGTTCGAGCCGGGCCCCGGGGTTGCCGGCGGCACCGATGCGGTCGTCCAGTACGTGACCGGCTACCTGCTCGAGTGGTCGCTGTCGGTCGACAACATCTTCGTCATCGCGTTGATCTTCACTTACCTCAGGATCCCGACGAAGTACCAGTACCGCGTGCTGTTCTGGGGCATCGTGGGTGCCATCGTCCTGCGCGGCCTGATGATCGCGGCCGGCACCACGCTGCTGCATCGCTTCGACTGGATGTTCTACGTCTTCGGCGCGGTCCTGCTGTTATCGGCGCTGCGCATGCTGCGCAACGGCAAAGACACGCACGACGTAGGCAATAGCTTGCCGGCGCGCCTGGTGCGCCGATTCGTGCCGGTTACACCGGAACTGGAGCGCGCGCGGTTCTTCGTCCGTCGCGAAGGCAGGCTGTTTGCGACACCGCTTTTCGTCGCGTTGGTAATGGTCGAACTCACCGACGTGGTCTTCGCGGTGGATTCGATTCCCGCCATCCTGGCGGTGACGCGTGACCCGTTCCTGGTTTTCACGTCCAACGCTTTCGCGATCCTCGGGCTGCGCTCGCTGTACTTCGCGGTGGCGGGCCTGATGGCGATGTTCCGTTACCTGCGCTACAGCCTCGTGCTGATCCTCGCTTTCGTCGGCATGAAGATGCTGCTGGCCGCGAACTACCACGTGTCGAATCTCGTCTCTCTCACGATCATCCTGAGCACGCTCGGGGCGGGCATCCTGGCCTCCATCTGGGCCACCCGGCGCGATGCCGCCAACGGCGGCGAGTAAGCAAGCTGCTCTCAGCGACCGCTCTTGCGCAGCGCGCTGTTGTTGAAGCCGTAGAACACGTAGATCAGGAACCCGACCGCGGTCCAGACGCCGAGCCGCAGCCACGTGTCGTGCGGCAGTGAAACCATCATCGCCGAGCAGATCAGCGCACCGCCGATGCAGACGAGCCACGGCGCGCGCACCCGGAACGGGCGCTTGAGATCGGGCTGCGAATAGCGCAGCACGAGCACGCCGATGCACACCGTCGTGAACGCGAGCAGCGTGCCGATCGACACCAACTCGCCCAGGATCGTCACCGGGAACAGGCCGGCGATCACCGCCGCGAGCGTGCCCGTAATCAGCGTGCCGATATACGGTGTCCTGTGCGTCGGGTGCACCTTGCGGAAGAACTTCGGCAGCAGCCCGTCGACCGACATCGCGTAGAAGATGCGCGGCTGGCCAAGCATCATCACCAGCATCACGGACGTCATGCCCGCGATGGCGCCGAGCTTGATCCAGCCCGAAAGCCACGAGAGTTCCGGATGCCGGTCGAGCGCCAGGGCGACCGGTGCGGCGGTGCCGAGCTGGCTGTAGTGCACCATGCCGGTCAGCACGGCTGAGACCAGGACGTACAGGATCGTGCAGACCACGAGGCTGCCCATGATGCCGATCGGCATGTCGCGCTGGGGGTTCTTCGCTTCCTGCGCCGCGGTCGAGACCGCGTCGAAACCGATGTAGGCGAAGAAAATGATGCCGGCCGCCTGGAACACGCCGCTCCAGCCGAACTTGCCGAACTCGCCGGTGTTTGGCGGGATGAACGGGTGCCAGTTGGCGCCGTCGATGACCCACATGCCGAAGCCGATGAACAGGATGATCACGGCGACCTTGATCGCCACGACCACGGCATTGAAGCGCGCCGACTGGTGGATACCGACGTAGCAGAGGCAGGTCATCGCCGCGATGATCAGCACCGCCGGCAGGTTGATGATCGCGCCGGTGCGCACAATCTCGAAATGACCGGCGCCCTTGGTGAACGGCGCGTTGGTGAGCGCGTCCGGCAGGTGGAAACCCAGTTGTTCGACCAGGCTGACCACGTACCCCGACCAGCCGACGGCTACCGTGCCTGCCGCGAACAGGTATTCGAGGATCAGGTTCCAGCCGATGAACCAGGCGACCCCTTCACCGAGCGTCGCGTACGAATAGGAGTACGCGCTGCCCGAAACCGGAATCATCGCCGAGAATTCCGCGTAGCACAGGCCGGCGAGTGCGCAGCCAAGGCCGGCGATCAGGAACGAGATGACGAGTGCGGGACCCGCGTGGTTCGCGGCAGCCGTGCCGGTCAACACGAAGATGCCGGTGCCGATGATGGCGCCGATGCCGAGCAGCACCAGCGCGCGTGCGTCGAGCGTGCGGCTCAGTTCGTTGCCCGACTCGTCGGCTTCGTGCAGTTCGCCGATGGGTTTGGTCGAAAACAGGCGATGCGGCATGGATCGTGCGCTCGGTGTTGGAGCCCGGTCGGGCAATGCCGCCGGACTCTACCCGAGAAATTGGGGACGCTCACCTATTTCCTCACCTGAATTCTGCCCCGATTTCCGGCTGGAAACAGGTAAGGGAAATAGGTGGGAAATAAGTGAGGGAAATAAGTGAGCGTCCCCAATTTCCCGGGAAGGCCGGGAAGGTCAGGAAGTGGCGAGCGTCAGACGTCGCGCAGGTTCGCCGGGACGTAAGGACCGATGCACGCGACGAGTTCGTCGAACACCTTCGGCGTGCCCGCGACGACGTGACCGCCCTGCGTGTACGGCTGGCCGGTGAGCGTGCCGATGCGGCCGCCCGCCTCGGTGATCAGCAGCGTGCCGGCGGCGGTGTCCCACGCACTCAGGCCGATTTCCCAGAAGCCGTCGACCCGGCCCGCCGCGACGTAGGCGAGGTCGAGCGCGGCGGCACCCGGGCGGCGCACGCCCGCCGTCGTCAGCATCATGGCCTTGAGCATCGCCATGTAGTCGTCGAGCCAGCGCGAGTTGTCGCGCTGCGGGAAGCCGGTGGCGACCAGGGCGCCTTCGAGCGTCGTCTGCTTGCTGACGCGGATGCGACGGCCGTCCACCTGCGCGCCGCCGCCACGCGAAGCGGTGAAGAGTTCCTGCCGCATCGGGTCGTAGACCACGGCGTGCTCGAGCCGGCCGCGGTGCTCGACCGCGATCGACACCGCGAACACCGGGAAGCTGTGCAGGAAGTTGGTGGTGCCGTCGAGGGGGTCGATGATCCAGACGAACTCGTCGCCGCCGCTGCGGCCGGATTCCTCGGCGAGGAAACCGTGATCGGGATGGACACGACGCACCGTTTCGATGATGTCGCGCTCGGCCATGCGATCGATTTCCGTCACGAAATCGTTGCGGCCCTTGGCCTGTATGCTGCTGGTAGGCACCCGGTCGAGGTTGCGCACGATCAGGTCTCCCGCGCGGCGGGCGGCGCGGACGGCGATATTGAGCATCGGCTGCATGTTCATGCGGCTTCTCGACGTTGGCAGGTGGGCAAGAGCGGCAGGGATGAACCCGCCAAAGGACCGCTAGAATACCAGAGCATGTCCATCCGCATCGTCCTCGTCGGCACGTCACACCCGGGCAACATCGGTTCAGCGGCTCGCGCCATGAAGACGATGGGCCTGGGATCGCTCTACCTGGTGGCGCCCGAACGGTTCCCCGCGACGGAGGCCACCGTCATGGCGGCCGGCGCCGACGACGTCCTGCAGAACGCGCGGGTCGTGCCCGACGTGCGCACCGCGATCGCCGATTGCGGACTGGTCGTTGGCACGACGGCCCGTGGCCGGCACTTGTCATGGCGCATCGTCGAGCCGCGTGAGGCGGCGCTCGAGATCGCAGCGGCCTCGCAGGCGAGTGCAGTGGCCATCCTGTTTGGCGCGGAGCGCACGGGTCTGCAGAACGACGAACTGCAGTTGTGCCACACGCTGCTCACGATCCCGACCGGCACGGTCTACACGTCGCTGAACCTCGCGATGGCGGTGCAGGTCGTCGCGTACGAAGTGTGCCTGGCGCTGCGCGACCGTGACACGGCAGTGACGCGCGGCGAGGGGCCCGTGCCGCTCGCCAGTGCCGCCGACATGGAGAAGTTCTATGCACACCTGGAGCAGGTGCTCGACGAGATCGACTTCAAGGACCGCACGGGAGCGGGCCACCTGATGGCGCGTCTGCGCCGGTTGTTCCAGCGCACGGTGCTCGACCAGAACGAGAACAACATCCTGCGTGGAATTCTTGCGGCCGTGCAGGGCAAGCGCCGGCGCGCGGGCGAGCCCCACGCGGCCAAGGCAGAATCGGCACCATGAGTTCACGACCGATCTACCTCGACAACGCTGCGACGACGGCCGTCGATCCGCGTGTGATCGCGGAGATGAATTCGTGCCTCGGAGCGGGCGGTGACTTCGCCAATCCGTCCTCGGCCAACCATGTTTACGGACGTCAGGCCAGCGCACGCGTCGAACGGGCGCGCGCCGAAGTCGCAGCGCTGGTGAATGCCGCGCCGGAGCAGATCCTCTTCACCTCGGGCGCGACGGAAGCGAACAACCTGGCGTTGCTTGGCGCGGCACGGTTCCACCGTAATCGAGCACGACACCTGGTGACGTCGCGCACCGAACATCCGGCAGTGCTCGACGCCTGCCGCCAGCTCGAGCGCGAAGGGTGCGCCGTCACGTACCTGAATCCCGGCCCTGCCGGCATCGTCGAAGTTGGGCAAGTCGCCGCAGCCCTGCGTCCCGACACGCTGCTCGTGTCGTTGATGCACGTGAACAACGAAATCGGCGTGAGCAACGACATTGGCTCGATCGGTCGCCTCTGCCGCAACAGCGGCGTGCTGTTCCACGTCGACGCCGCGCAGAGCGCCGGCAAGTTGCCGATCGACGTACAGAACGACGCGATCGACTTGCTGTCGCTCACCGCACACAAGCTTCATGGGCCGAAAGGCATCGGCGCGCTGTGCATTCGCCGTGAGCCGCGCCTCGGGCTGGTGCCGCTGCAGTTTGGCGGCGGCCAGGAGCGCGGCCTGCGTTCCGGGACGTTGCCGACGCACCAGATCGTTGGTCTCGGCAGCGCGTATCGCATCGCGCGCGAATCGATGAGCGTGGACATCCCGCGCATCGCCGGTCTGCGTGAACAACTCTGGGGCGTGCTCGCCGACATTCCTGGCGTTGAGCTCAACGGCGACCCGGTGCGACGGGTGGCGGGCATCCTGAATGTCACGATCGACGGCGTGGAGGGCGAGACGCTGCTGCTGGCGCTCGCGGATCTCGCCGTGTCCTCGGGCTCGGCCTGCGCGAGCCTGCACGCGGAGCCGTCCTACGTGCTGCGTGCGCTCGGTCGCAGCGATCGGCAGGCACAAAGCTCGTTGCGGTTGAGCCTCGGGCGCTTTACGACCCCTGGGGAGGTCGAGCGGGCCGGCTCGCGGATTCGTGCAGAGATCGTCAGGCTCAGGGCGGGTGAGCCTCGCCCCGGGGCCTTGCTCGATCTGGCCGACGACCCCCGGTACAACGCCGAGGTTCGGCGCCGCCTGGACGCTTTGCCGGGTTGGGGGGATCTGCCAGACGGCGCAGCCGTCGCCAAAGGTCGGGCGGGCGACCGGGAGCAGGGAACTGAAGTCGAGATCGCGCTCCGGATCGAGCAGGACCGGGTGGCCGAGGCGCGCTTCCGGGCATTCGGTTGTCCGCACCTCCTGGCCGCCGCTTCCTGGGTGGCGGAAGCCGCGCTGGGCCTGGATTGCAGCCAGCTGGCTGCCTGGGACTGGCAGGACGCCGCCCGGGCGCTGGATGTTCCGCCGGCCAAATTCGGGCGGTTGCTCACGTTGCAGGACGCAATACGGGCCGTCGTCCGGAACTGGCCGGGCGCGGCCCGGTCTACGGTGTAGAATTTTCCAGTCACATCCGCCGAGGACGCCACCGCATGCCGATCTCCCTGACTCCCGCAGCCGCCGAACGCGTCCGCACGTTCATGGCCAGCCGAGGCAAGGGCATCGGATTGCGGCTCGGCGTGAAGCAGACGGGCTGCTCTGGCTACGCCTACGTCGTCAGCTACGCCGATGAACTCGGCGCCAGGGACGTCGTCTTCGAGGTGTCCGACGTCAAGGTCGTGGTCGACGCCGAAAGCCTCAAGTACGTCGACGGTACCGAAATCGACTTCGTGCGCCAGGGGCTCAACGAGGCCTTCAAGTTTCGCAATCCGAACGTCAAGGGCGAGTGCGGCTGCGGCGAGAGCTTCAACGTCTAACTGCCCGTCCGGGCTATGTTTTCTTGGCCGGTGGGTCCCGTCCGGGTATACTGCACCGTTACGTTTTCAGGTTGGCCCCGTCCGGACCCGCGCTTGCGCGGGTTTCAGGTTTTTGGGGCCGGTTCGTCACAGCCGGCAGGCTGGCCTGCCGGGCAATCATTCCAAGGATCCGTATGTCCCTCGAACGCTCGCTTTCCATCGTCAAGCCGGACGGTGTCCGCAAGAACGTCATCGGCGACGTCTACCATCGCTTCGAAAAGGCCGGCCTGCGCATCGTCGCGGCCCGCATGATGCAATTGACGCAGGCCCAGGCCGAGGCGTTCTACGGCGTGCACCGCGAGCGTCCGTTCTTCAAGGACCTGGTCGCGTACATGGTTTCCGGTCCGGTCATGGTGCAGGCCCTCGAAGGCGAGGGCGCCGTGCTGAAAAACCGCGACGTCATGGGCGCCACCGATCCGAAGAAGGCTGCGCCGGGCACGATCCGCGCCGATCTCGCCGACAGCATCGAGCAGAACGTCGTGCACGGTTCGGACAGCGCCGAAAACGCCGCGCGCGAAATCGCGTTCTTCTTCTCCGAGACGGAGCTCTGCCCGCGCTGAGCGCGGGCGAACTCGCGCTGCGGCGCGTGGTCCACGAACCTATGGGCGAAGCAACGACGTCGACTGCACGCACCAACCTGCTCGGGCTCACCCGGGCAGGGCTGGAAGCGTTCGTCGTCGCCATGGGCGAGAAGCCCTTCCGCGCCCGCCAGTTGTTCAAGTGGATGTACAAGCGCGCCGTGGGCGACATCGGAGCGATGACGGATCTCGGCAAGGATTTCCGGCGTCGTCTCGCCGAAATCGCCGAGATCCGCACGCCCGACATTCACGCGTCGCAGGTGTCGGCGGACGGCACGCGCAAGTGGCTGCTCAAGCTCGAGAGCGGCCAGGCGATCGAGACGGTGTTCATCCCGGAGCCGGGCCGCGGCACGCTGTGCATCTCGAGCCAGGTTGGCTGCCAGATGGACTGCGGCTTCTGCTCGACGGCGCAGCAGGGTTTCAACCGCAACCTCGACATCGCCGAAATCGTCGGACAGGTGTGGCTCGCCAACCGCGAACTCGGTTATTCGCCCGATGGCGACCGCGTGATCACCAACGTAGTGTTCATGGGCATGGGCGAGCCGCTCGCGAATTACCGCAACGTCGTGCCCGCAGCGGAAATCATGATGGATGACCTCGGTCTCGACCTCTCGCGCCGCCGTGTCACGGTGAGCACGTCGGGCCTCGTGCCGCAGATGATCCGCATCGCGGACGAGACCAACGTCGCGCTGGCCGTCTCGCTGCATGCGCCGAACGACGAACTGCGGAGCCAGATCGTGCCGATCAACCGCAAGCATCCGATCAAGGAACTGCTCGACGCCTGCTGGCACTACGTCGAGAAGCAGAATGCGCGCAGCGTGACGTTCGAATACGTGATGCTCGACGGCGTCAACGACAAACCGCAGCACGCCCGCGAACTCGCGCAGCTGCTGCGCGGCCATCCGGCCAAGGTCAACCTGATCCCGTTCAATCCGTTCCCCGGCACGACCTTCCGGCGCTCGAGCGAGGAGGCGATCGAACGCTTCCGCGACCTGCTGATCAAGGGTGGCGTGATGGCCACGATCCGTCGCACGCGGGGTGACGACATCGACGCCGCCTGCGGCCAGCTCGTCGGTCGTGTCAACGACCGTGTCACGACGCGGCTCGGTCAGAAGACCTTCCCCATCGCCGTGGTGCAAGGTTGATGCGCCGTCCTTCATGCCTGCCCTTGCTGGCCGCCTGCGTGCTCGCAGCCACGGTGCCCGGTATGCCGCGCGTCGCCGATGCTGCCGCGCCCGGCAGTCGCGAGGCGATCGACCAGGCGGCTACGGTCAACACCGAACTCGCGCTCGCCTACATGCGTGAAGGCAACCTCAAGGCCGCACGCGAGAAGATCGACAAGGCCCTGCAGCAGAACGCTCACACGGCCGGCACGCAGATGGCCGCGGGCTTCGTCTACGACAAGCTCGGCGACAAGCGCAAAGCCATGTCGCACTTTGAGCAGGCCGTGAAGCTCGGTGGCAAGGACAACCCCGATGTCGTCGCGAACGCGGCCGTTTACTTCTGCATGAACGGTGAACCGAAGCGTGGCGAGCAGTACATGCTGCAGGCGGCGGCCAGTCCGCTCAACGCACGCCCGGACGTCGCGTATACCAATGCCGGCCGATGCGCCCGGGGTGACGGGCGGCCAAGAGACGCCGAGCAGAGTTTCCGCAAGGCGCTCGCGCTCAACCCGAAGCATCCCGATGCGCTGATGCAGATGGCGGAGCTCGCGCAGGAAGGCGGCAACGGGCTGCAGGCACGCGCGTTCCTCGAGCGCTACACCGCCGTCGCGCCGGTGTCGGCGGCGACGCTCTGGCTCGGCCGCAACATCGAGCTTGGCCTCGGTGATGCCGCGCAGGCCGCGCGCTACTCGCAGCGCCTGAAGAACGAGTTCCCGACGTCCGAGGAAACCGCGCGGCTCTTTGAAGCGGAACGGGCGAAGCCATGAACCCGCCCGACGCCGATGTCACCGAGCTCCCCTCGAGCCCGGGCGCGCGCCTGCGGAGTGAACGTGAAGCGCAGGGCATCAGCCACCAGCAGGCGGCGGAATCGCTGAATCTCGACACGATGGTGCTTGCGCACCTCGAAGCGAATGACTTTGCCGCGCTCGGCGCGCCGGTCTTCGTCAAGGGACACTTGCGCCGCTACACCACGATGCTCGGACTCGACGGGGACGAATTCGTGTCGCTGTACGAGCACTCCAAGCAGCAGCTCGGTGAGCCTTCGCTGGTGCCGAAGTCGCGGCTCGAAATGGCTCCGGTGCGCGGCAAGCCGCGTTGGCCCTGGGTCGTCGGCGGCGCAGCGGCGTTCTTCATTGCCTCGGCACTGTTCGCGTA
>Ga0315275_10001405_pt1 | contig 21170 bp, 20 predicted proteins | sample YL17G03_0_MG_FD_205557 | JGI IMG/M metagenome (GOLD analysis project Ga0315275, IMG submission 205557) | Sediment microbial communities from Yellowstone Lake, YNP, Wyoming, USA - YL17G03_0 | ecosystem: Environmental > Aquatic > Freshwater > Lake > Sediment | place: USA: Wyoming | collected...
GGTGGTCTGCGCTTTCCCAACGGCAAACCTCCCGTCTTCCAGCACCACAAAGGCATCGGTCATGGTTCCACCGGCGTCGATGGCCAACACCCGTGCTTCCGTCATCTAGCTCCTCCCACCAGACGTATCTGCACACAACGGAGACGTTAAGAATTCAACCGGGATTCCCCATTTAAACCTAGCGAGCCCAGATGAGGATCGGTCCCGGATAACGACATGCTACTTTCGGCTACAGAGCGTGTCAACCTTCTCCTCTCTGCCAATGAAAGGGGGTTTTCTTGTACGTTCGTCCTATCGTGACCTGCCATCCTGGCCTATGCAGTCTCCGCCATCACCATTCACCCGGCTGAGGCGCAGACCTCTTCCGAGAGCCAACGTCCGCCGCCGACCGCAGGTGTTCCCCGTCAGCATTAATGGGACACTGCGTAAGCAGTTCCTCATGGACATGTAGGCGGTTGCCCTCGCTCCCCAAGGGCGGTAGAGTGCTGCCCCAGAAAGGAGCGAATGGTGACGGACAGCGTGAGCATGGCGGAGGTGCAGGCCCAGCGGCGCAGCGAGGAGACCCGGGCCTTCGTCCGCCAGGTTCGCGGCCAGCCGGGCCAGGTTTCGGCCGGCGTTCTCCATCATCTGCAGGAGGCCGATACCGTACTCATCGATCATCAGCCGGTCGACCTCCCGCATCTGCTCCACAGTGACGGCGGGTACGCTCAGTTCTGCTGACATCGGCGCTCCGCCTGTCAGATAGGGAGCGACCCGAAGGCCCGCTGCACCACCTCGGGCAGCGCCGGGTGGACGTAGATCGACTGGGTGATGGAGTCCGTGGTCAAGCGCATCCTCATGGCGTTAGCCACCTCCTGGATCAGGATGGACGCCTCGCTGCCAATGATGTGGCAACCCAGAATCTCCCTCGTCTCCCGGTGCGCCAGGGCTTTGACAAAGCCATCTCGGTCCTCGATAGACGAGCCGTAGGCGGTATCGTAGTAGCCGTAGGTGCCGGCCGCGTAGGGCAGGCCCTGCTCTCTAGCCTGCTGCTCTGTCAGACCAACGCTCGCGACCTGCGGCGAGGCGAAGACGGCGTGGGGCATGGCGTGGTAGTCTACGGCCACTTTGTTTTCAGGGTTGAAGATGTTGTGGGCCGCGTACGCGGCCTCCAGGTTGGCGCTGTGCTTCAACAGGTACCGGCCCACGATGTCGCCCAGGGCCCAGATGCCCGGCACCTCTGTCTGCAGGTACTCGTCGGTCTTGACGAAGCCCAGGTCGTCCGTCGTCACGCCCGTCTGGGCTACGTCCAGCAGGTCTGTGTTCGGCACCCGGCCCGTCGCTACGAGAAAGGCGTCGATGGTCAGGGTTTGGTCCTGACCATGCGAAGCTAGCTCCAGAACGATCTCTTCGCCGCGGCGGTAGGCCCGTCTAATGACCGACTCGAGGAGCATGGTGAACCGGCGTTGATAGACTTCGGTGAAGCGGGCGGATACGTCGTCGTCCTCCAGCCGGAGCAGGCGCGCCCGCGGTGGACGATGTTGACCTCGGTTCCCAGAGCGCCGTAGAAGTGGGCGAGCTCAGCGGCTATGTACCCTCCGCCAACGACGGCCAGCCTTCGCGGCTGTTTCGGCAAGCGGAGCGCCTCGTCTGAGGTTATGAACGGGACATCGACCAGGCCGTCGATGTCTGGTATCCGCGGCCGCGTCCCAGCGGCGATAACGATAGTCTCCGCGCTGATGCGCTCGTCGCCTGCCTGCAGGACTTTGTGTCCCACGAACCTCCCGGTGTCCTTGAAGACGGTGATGTTCGGGTGCTGGCGGTTCCCTTGCTCTATGGCCTCAGCGTCGGCGTCGACCGTGCTGACCGCCCGCTTCACGATGAAGTCCCAATCCACGGCCGACACCTGGGTGGTGATCCCGAAGAGTTCCGCCCGCCGGATCGTCTGCATGACGTCGGCGCTGTGGATCAGCATCTTGGACGGGATACAACCGCGGTTCAGGCAGGTTCCCCCGAAAGGTCCATGCTCCACCACCGCCACCGAGAGCCCGCGATCGGCCGCCTCCGATGAAACCTCAAGGCCGGACCCCGAACCGATGACTATCACATCGAACGACTGCATCCGATACCTCCTAGTGAGTAGCGGCGCGCTGAAAGCCTGCGCGCGTCGGCGCAGCAGTGACCTCGGCGACGATCGCCAAGCTGCGGGCACCCACGCGAGCAGCCGACAAGTCGTCGGCAGCGAGCATCTTCCTACCTCTCGGGCTGCTGAAGAAGGGCTGCTCTCAGCCTATCTTTCTCCGGCACGACTCCCTGACTGAACAGCCGTCCGTTGATGGTGACCACGGGCGAATGCCAGCCGCCGCGTCGCAGGGCCTCCACCAGGTTGTTCAGCCAGGGCTTGACGTCAAGTCTGATGCCACGGCCCTCGGGCTCGATCTCTTCAATCACCCGCTGGACCAGGCGCAGCGTCAGTTCGCACTCGCGACAAAAGCGGTCCGGCACGTGGAAGAAGAGCTGCCGGCCGGCTATGGGGTAGACGGTGACAGCCACGACTCCGTCGCCCCTGACGCTCTTCACAGCCATATCCGACCTCCCAACGCTATCGCCAGCCCGCTACGATCCCTGATATACGCGGGTGTCCGGCCGGAAGACAGACCAGGAGAACCAGAAGTGATTCCCGTGCACCACCGGCTGGAGCTGCTTGCCGGCCAGGGGTCCGCTGCAGAGACATGCTCAGATCTTCGCCGTGGATCGGCCGGGTTGTGGTCTGAGCGACGCCTTCGATTACCGGGCCGTAGATCTGCGGAACCACGCGGCGGACTTCGTGGCCTCTCCCTATCACCCCCAAACGAACGGTAAGTGCGAAAGATACCACCGTACGGTGAAGGAGCAGGTGAATCTGGTGTTGTACGACTCACCCAGTGCTCTAGAGCACGCCGTGCGCTTTGGCCTGGGCCGCTGCGCTTGGGTTGGGGGCGCTCGCCGGATGGGTGGGCGAGAGGCTGCGAGCATGAAAGCACGGCGCACTGGAAGCCTAGACCGGTGAGAATGAAGAGGAGGACGCGCGGATGCAGGTGCCCTCCTATGAGATGCCGAAATGTCTCGTCCGTACGCGGACGATCGGCGCCTGAGCCGTTGGATCGGACTTCAGTCTGTTGGGTGCCCACCGACTGCTAATGGCTACCACTTACTGATTGACAATCCGGGCTGCCTGCCGGCACTGATCGCCAACCGACGATTTCCTGCTTCTCAGGCACGTGCTCGGGGTAGCTCCAGGTCAAGCCTCAGGTGCTAAAGCTCTAGGCAGGGGGAGTCCCGACCCAGAGCCGTCGAACCGTACTCAAGATGCTTGACAAACCCGCGGATAGGAGCTACGATGTAGGAAATTCTAACTTCTGGAAAAGAGGAACGCTGTGAAAGGGAACCCAAACAGCGCAAGCAAGATCGCCAGGCCGCTTCCCAAGGGCCAGGTGACCATTCCCGCTGAGTTCCGTAAGCGTCTCGGTATCGACGAGTCAACTCTCTTGAACATCACCCTGGTCGGCGACCATCTGGAGATCACGCCGTTGCGGGTAGGAGAGGAGGCGCGCCTGCGCCGCTACAGTGACGAGCAGATCGCCCGGTTCCTGAAAGAGGACAGGATCGATGCTGCCACGGCGCGCAAGGTGCGCCGGCTTCTGGGGGGCATATAGCAGGAGCTGACTTGGCAGAGAGGGCACGGGTCTTCATCGATGCCAGCGTCTATGTAGCTGCCGCCCATTCTCCCACGGGCGGCTCGTCGCTTGTACTGGAGATACTGAGTGCCCATCCTAACTATCGCGGGGTTGCCAGTCGATTGGTTCTGCTGGAGGCAGAGCGGAATATCCAGGCGAAATTCGGCGACGCTGATCTTGCTCGGTTCTACAAGTTGCTGGCCGACCTCGATCCGGAGATGGTGCCGACGCCGCTTGTTGATACGCTCAGGGTGGCCGCCGCCTTGGTTGGAGAAGGGGACGCACACGTGCTAGCCGCTGCCCTCGCCGCCGGCTGTGCCTTTCTGGTGACATTGGACCGCGCGGCCTTCCTTACGGAACGGATGCTCAGCGCTGACCTGCCGCTGCGCTCATTGACGCCGGGCGATTTCTTGAACCAGGTCCTCAGTCAACGATAGCTGGCACGCTGGCTGGTGCTCTCGGGCGCGGCCGGAGCGTTCGGCGCAGCTTGCCCATCTCTTGTCCGCACCCACGCTTCTGGCTACTATGATCGAGGTCAAGAGTCAGGAGGAGCCTCATGGATGACATTGCCTTTCTGGACGCCACCTCCCAGGCCGACCTCGTGCGGCGCAAGGAGGTCAAGCCCATCGAGCTCGTTGATGCCGCCATCGAGCGGATCGAACGCTTGAACCCCACCCTCAACGCCGTCGTCACCCCGATGTACGAGGAGGCCCGCAGGGCTGCCCTGGGGCCCCTGCCCGAAGGGCCCTTCGCCGGTGTGCCGTTCCTCCTCAAAGACCTTATCGCCTCATACGGGGGCGTTCGCATGACCGCGGGCTCCGCTTATCTGCGCGACTACGTGTCCAGCCACGACAGTGAGCTCGTGGCCCGCCACAAACGCGCTGGGCTCATCGTCCTCGGCAAGACCAACACGCCGGAGTTCGGCCTCGTTCCCACCACCGAGCCGCGCCTGTTCGGCCCCACGCGGAACCCCTGGGATAGCGGCCGCACGCCGGGAGGCTCCAGCGGTGGCTCGGCCGCGGCCGTCGCCGCCGGCATTGTCCCGATGGCCCACGGCAACGACGGTGGCGGCTCGATCCGCATTCCCGCTTCCTGTTGCGGACTCTTCGGCTTAAAGCCCACCCGCGCCCGCAACCCCCTCGGCCCCGACTTCGGCGACTTCATGGACGGCCTCGTCTGCGAGCACGCGCTCACCCGTTCGGTCCGCGATAGCGCCGCCCTGCTCGATGCGACCTCCGGCCCCGATGTCGGCGATCCCTATTGGGCACCCCCACCGGCGCGGCCCTTCATCGAGGAGGTCGGCGCCGATCCCGGACATCTGCGTATCGCCTTCACCACCGAGGCTCCTTCCGGCCCTCCGCTCCACCCCGATTGCGTCGCCGCCGTCAAGGACGCGGCCGCCCTCTGCGCTGACCTTGGGCACGACGTCGTCGAGGCCAGCCCTCCTCTCAACGGGCCGATGATCACTCAAACCTTCACCACCGTCTGGCTCGCAAATTGCGCCCTCACCATCGATGGCCTGGCCATGGCCACCGGCCGCACCGTGAGCCAGGAGCAGTTCGAGCCGCTGACCTGGAGCTTCTACGAGAGGGGCCACCAAGTGACGGCCTCGGCATACCTCATCGCCATAACCATGCAACAGATGATGTCTCGCGCCATCGCCCGTTTCTTCGTGGATCATGATCTCTGGCTCACGCCCACGCTTGGCGAGCCTCCGGTTCCCCTCGGCACCTTCGACTCCCCACCGGACGATCCACTCCAGGGCTTCAGGCGCGCCGCCACCTTCGTCCCTTTCACGCCGATCTTCAACATCACGGGACAGCCCGCCATGTCCGTGCCCCTGTACTGGAACGGCGACGGTTTGCCGGTGGGCGCGCACTTCGCGGGCCGTTTTGGGGATGAGGCTACCCTGTTCCGCCTGGCGGCCCAGTTGGAGCAGGCGCGGCCCTGGGCCGGGCGCCGTCCGCCGATCTCGGCGGCCAAGTGAGCAATGCGATAGTTGCCCCGAAGAAGGAAGGAGTCAAGCCATGGTGCAAAGCAGCAGGGACAAGCCCTATCACGACCTTCAAAGGGTCTATGCTCGTCATCCTCTGGGTGCACCCGAGAGCGAAACCTTCATCGAGATCCTCAAGTGCTACTTTGACCCCGACGAGGCGCGCCTTGCGGCTGGCATGAGCTTCGAGCCGGAGCCGGAGGACGTCATCGCCCGCAGGGCGGGTGTGAGCGTCGACGAGGCCGCTCCGATCCTGGCGAAGATGGCCGGGCGGTTCTTTGTGCGGGGCTTTCGGCGCCCCGACGGTGTGCGCACGTTCCGCCTGCACATTCTCGCGTTGGGTGTGGGGTTGTTCGAAGAGCCTTTCATGATGCGCGAGTCGTCGGTGGATTTGGAACGCCTGGGTGACTTGTGGAACAAGTACTACTTTGAGGGCATGGGGCGGGCGATCCATGGCAACGGCATCTCGCTCATCCGCGCCTTGCCGACGGTCAAGACGGTAAAGGAGAGCGTTCTGCCTCATGAAGACGCGCTTCAGCTCGTGAAGAACGGCAGGCCGCTCACTTTGAACCATTGCGCCTGCCGAGTAGCGTTTCGCAACTGTGACGACCCGGTGGAGATCTGCATCGGCTTGAGTTTTGGGGTGCCCGGGGGCCCGGAACCGGGCATGCCTCTGCTCGACCATCATCACGCTGCGGCTCTAGTGGGGCGCCTGGCCTCCATCGACGAGGTGGTCGATGCTCTGGAGCGAGCTGAGGAGGCCGGCCTGGTGCACATCAGCATGAACGTGAAGGACGACCCCTGGTTCATCTGCAACTGCTGCCGGCACGCCTGCGGCCTCCTGCGCGGCGTGACCGACCTGGGCATAACCCATGCCGTGGCCCCCTCCAGCTACTGGATGATCGTTGAGGAGGACATGTGCAGCGGCTGCCAGTTGTGTGTGGACCGCTGCCCAGTCGGGGCCATCAGCATGGGAGACGATGGTGTCGCCCACGTTGCCCATGAGAAGTGCTTGGGCTGCGGCGTCTGCGAGATCGTCTGCGGGCAAGGGGCTATGTCTCTCCAGAAGCGAGATAGCCTCATCTTCACTCCCTACCAGGACGATCGGGAGCTCTTCATGCTCGTCGCCGAGAAGAAGGGCATGGAGTACCCCGTGCATCACCACCAGCCATAGCCGGCCTTGTTCACGCAGGCTAGCGCTTGCGGTTGTTGTGGCTCTTGAGGGGGACGTGCCCATCGCTGCGGGCGTAGGGCAGGCAGACGAGCTGGCCGGTGGCCTCGTCCGTGAAGACGTAGGCGTCCACGCCGAACACCTGGCGCAGCACCTCCGGCGTGAGCACGTCGGGCGGCGCGCCGTCGCGGAAGATGCGGCCGTCGCGCAGGGCGATGACGCGGCGACTGTAGCGGGCCACCTGGTTCAGGTCGTGCATGGCCATGACGATGGTGAGGCCGCGGCCGTTGAGCTCGGCCAGGAGGTCCATCACCTCTAGCTGGTGGTAGTAGTCCAGGAAGCTGGTGGGCTCGTCCAAGAGGAGCACCTGCGGCCCCTGGGCCAGGGCCATGGCCAGCCAGGCGCGCTGCAGCTCGCCGCCGGAAAGCTCCGCCAGCCGGCGGCCCCGCAGGTCACGCAGGTCGCACTGCTCAATGGAGCGCTCCACCTCCTCGACGTCGCGGCGGCTGGCGCCCTGGAGCCAGGTCTGATGGGGATAGCGGCCTCGCCAGACCAGCTCCTCCACCGTCAGGTCGGGCGCGCCCTCGGAGGTCTGGGTGAGGACGGCCAGGGTGCGGGCCACCTTCTTAGTGCTGGTGCGATGGATGTCGCGATTGTCCAGCAGCACTACACCTGTGCGCGGGTGGAGCAGACGGCCCAGGCCCCTCAGGAGCGTGGACTTGCCGCAGCCGTTGGGCCCGATGACCGCCACCATCTCGGCGGCATCGATGTCCAGGCTGAGGTCGTCGATGACCTCCAGCGGCCCGTAGGCCAAGCCTAGCTGCTTAGCCTGCAGCTTCATCGCACCTGCCTCAGCAGATACAGGAAGAACGGCGCCCCGACGCCTGCGGTGACGACGCCGGCCGGCAGCTCGGTCTCGCCCAGGATGTTGCGGGCCAGCGTATCGGAGCCCACTAGGAGGATGCCTCCCAGGAGCGCCGAGGTCACCAGCACGTAGCGATAGTCCTGGCCCACGAGGGCGCGCGCGATGTGAGGGATGATCAGCCCCACGAAGCCCATGAGCCCCGCCACGCTCACCGCTGCCCCGCTGAGGACCACCGCCAGCACCACCGCGATGGCCCGCACCCAGCCTGTGCGCACCCCAAGCTGAGCGGCCGCGTCCTCGCCCAGGGCCATGATGTTGAGGGGGGCGGACGCGCCCAGCGCCAGCAGCAGGCCCACCACCGTGTAGGGCCAGACCGCGCTGAGGTCATCCCAGCCACGGCCGAAGAGGCTGCCGCCCACGAAGTTCAGCGACTGCTGCGCGAACAGGCGAGAGCTGGCCAGTATGGCCGTAGTCACGGAGATAAGCAGGAAGGACACGGCCACCCCCGCCAGGGTGAGGCGGGTTGGCGACACGCCGCCTCGCCAGGCCATGGCGTAGATGAAGGCGCCGCCGCCCAGGCCTCCCAGGATGGAGAGGGCGACCTTCGCCTCGAGCGCGATGTCCACGCCGCGTACCAGGAGCAGGGCGCCCACGACGCCGCTGCCGGCGGAGATGCCCAGCAGGTGCGGGTCGGCCAGGGGGTTACGCGTCACGCCCTGGAGCAGCGCCCCGGCCACCGCCAGGTTGGCCCCAACCAGGACCGCCAGGATGACTCGCGGCAGCCGCAGGTCCCAGACGATGATCCTCTCGGTGCTGTGGTTGGGGTTCGTCAAGCCGTCCCAGACCTCGGCCAGGCTGAGCCTCTCCGATCCCAGGCTCACCCCCACCGCCATGAGCGCCAACAGCACCAGCGCCGCGCCCACCAGCACCCAGGCGCGGCGGCCCGTCAGGTCGAAGAAGATGCCGTGACTGGTGGCGGCGCTCGTTGCGGTCTACCCCCCTGGAACGACCGGTGTCTTCCCGTACAGCAGCGAGAACATCTCCCGCAGGGCGTCGATCACGCGCGGGCCCGGCGCCTGCAAGAAAAGATCCACGTCCAGTTCGTGCACCTGACCTGATTTCACTGCGTCCAGATCGGAGTAGCCGGGCACGTCTTTGAGAACCTCCGAAAGCTTTGGCGCTGGCGCCGGCGCAGGGCTGATGGTCAGTATGACGTCCGGGTTCTCGGTGACCGCCTGCTCGGCGCTAAGGAGGACATAGCCGGGGTAGGGCCCGGCGGCGCCGGAAAGGCCCGCGGCCGGGTTCTGCGCTTTCAGCAGTTGGGCCAGGGAGCCCACGTAGGTCTCCGGCTTGGCGGCGTAGATCCGGCGGTCGGCGTCCATGATCAGGATGAGGGCCTTCACCTGCTGTGCCGGCACCTGCGCGATGAGGTCGTCGCGGTCCGACTCCATCTTCGTGATGGCGCTCTCCACCGTGCTGGAAAGGCCCAGGGCCTGGGCTACCAGCCGCATGGCGGTCTCCACCTCGTCAAAGCTGCCCGCGCCGACCATGAGTGCGGGTACTCCCAGGGTCTCGAACTGCTGGACGAAGCGGGCCTGGTTGATGCTATCGGCGATGACCAGGTCCGGCTCCTGGGCGACGATACCCTCGAAGTCCGGCGCGTAGGCGCCTCCCACGGTAGGCAGGCCACTCACCTCCGGCGGGTAGTCAGAGCTGGAGTCGTGGGCGACCAGCGAGCCGCCAACGGCATAGACCGTCTCCACGGTCGTGGGGCTGGTGGCTACGATTCGCTGGGGCTTGGCCGCGATGGTGACGCTGCGGTCCATCATGTCGTTCACCGTCAGCGGATAGCCTTCGGCCGCTGCCGTGCTTGTCGGCGCGGCAGTGGCGGCCGGCGTGCCGGTCGGCCGGACGGTGGCGGTGCCCGGCGGCGTCTCCTCTTCCTCCTCACAGGCGGCGGCGAGCAGGATCAGCGCCGTCCCCAGCAGCAGCAGCGAGAGGAGTCTCTTCATGTATGGTCCCTCCAGGAAAGCGAATGGCGTGGTCAGTAAGGCTCACTAAAAGTTACGAAATCTCTGGAAAAGTCCCAAATCTGCTATCTCGCGCCCGTACTGTCTAGATTTTAAGCATATTGGAGGGCTGGTGTCAACGGCGTCGAGAATGTTGGCGCCTCACGTTTGCGGTACAATGGGCGCGATGGACGTTGAACCCTTTCGGCGTGATGGCCACCAACTGATCGACTGGATTGCGGACTACCTGGCGCACCCGGAGCGCTATCCGGTGCTGGCCCAGGTTGAGCCCGGCCAGGTCAAACGGAGCCTACCCGCAGGGCCGCCGGAGAGCCCCGAGTCCCTGGAAGCCATCCTCCGCGATGTGGAGGAGATCATCGCGCCTGGGCTGACGCACTGGAACCACCCCGGCTTCTTCGCTTACTTCGGGATCACCGGCAGCGGCCCGGGCATTCTGGGCGAGCTGTTGAGCTCGGCCTTCAACGTCAACGCCATGCTCTGGCGGACGTCGCCCGCGGCCACCGAGCTCGAAGAGCTGGCACTGGACTGGCTGCGCCAGCTACTGGGGCTGCCGGCCGAGTTCGTGGGCATCATCAACGACTCGGCCTCTGTGTCGAGCCTCTGCGCCATCGCTATCGCGCGCGAGGCGTTGGGCCTCCGCATTCGGGAGGAAGGACTGGCCGGCCGGCTGGACCTGCCCCGACTCCGTCTCTACACCTCGGAGCAGGCGCACTCTTCCATCGAGAAGGCCGCTATCGTGCTGGGTCTCGGCCAGGCGGGCGTCACGAAAGTCGCAGTCGACGACGAGTTCCGGATGCGCTCGGACGCCCTGGAGACCGCGATCAAAGAAGACCTGGAAGCGGGCTGGAAGCCCTTCTGCGTTGTAGCCACTGTGGGCACGACGTCCACCACGAGCGTCGACCCGGTGCCGGAGATCGCCGAGGTCTGCGAGCGGTACAAGCTCTGGCTCCACGTGGACGCAGCCTACGCCGGCGCGGCGGGCATGCTGCCGGAGAAGCGCTGGGCGCTGGCCGGCTGTGAGCGCGCCGACTCCATCGTCGTCAACCCGCACAAGTGGCTTTTCGTACCCATCGACTGCAGCGCCTTCTACTGCCGGAAACCCGAAATCATGAGGCAGGCCTTCAGCCTTGTGCCTGAGTACCTGCGCACTCCCGAAGAAGACCGGGTCCGCAACTTCATGGACTACGGTATCCAGCTCGGCCGGCGCTTTCGGGCGCTGAAGCTCTGGATGGTGCTGCGGGCCTTCGGGGCGGAGGGCCTGCGCCAGCATCTGCGCGCCCACATTGCGCTGGCCGAACGCTTCCGGGGCTGGGTCGAAGCGAGCCCGGACTTTGAGCTGCTGGCGCCGGTGCCGTTCAGCGTCGTCTGCTTCCGCCACCACCCCGACGGCCTGCCGGAGAACAGTGAGACGGAGGCCTATCTGAAGGGGCTCAACGAGGGGCTGTTGGAGAGCGTCAATGCGACGGGTGAGGTCTTCCTCTCACACACACAGCTCAACGGGAAGTTCACCCTCAGGCTGGCCATCGGCAACCTGCGCACGACGGAAGAACACGTGCGCCGGGCGTGGGAGCTTTTGCAGGAGCACGCGCGCCAGCTGGACGCGGAGCTGCGTCCGGCGGCGCTCGGGGCTTAGCGTCAGCTCTTCTTGCTGCGTTCCCGCTCGATGAGCTCGCGACGGAGGATCTTGCCGGCGGCCGACTTGGGGATCTCCGTCACGTACTCCACTTCGCGGATCTTCTTGTAGGGCGCTACTTTCTCAGCCACGAAGGCCATTAGCTCTTCGGGGCTGGCCTCGGAGCCCTCTCTGAGCACGACGAAGGCCTTGGGGATCTCGCCGCCCTCGAGGTGGGGCTTAGGGATGACGGCGGCGTCGAGGACGGCCGGGTGTTCGTGGAGGACGGCCTCTAGTTCAGCCGGAGCCACCTGGTAGCCCTTGTACTTGATCATCTCCTTCTTGCGCTCGAGGAGGTGCAGGTAGTTGTCCTCGTCCAGCCAGCCGATGTCGCCGGTGAGCAGCCAGCCATCCTGGCTGAGGCAGTCGCTGGTCTCCTGAGGGGCCTTCCAGTAGCCCTTCATCACCTGCGGGCCCTGAACCGCCAACTCGCCGACCTCGCCGGTGGGCAGCTCCTGGCCGGTGTCCAGGCTCACGATCTTCTCGAAAGTGTCGGCCATGGGCGGCCCGCAGGACTCCAGCTTGATGCGTTCGAAGGGGTTCGTGTTGACAGCGGGGCTGGTCTCGGTCATGCCGTAGCCCTGCGACACGACGCAGCCATAGATGGATTTCGCTCGCTCACCGATCTCCGGAGGCAGAGGCGCCGCCCCGGACTGGATCACCCGCAAGGAAGAGGTGTCGAAGCGAGAAAGGTTCGGCACGTTGGTCATGGCCAGGATGGCCGGCGGCGCTAGATAGAGATTATTGATGTGATACTTGCCTATCAGGTGCAGCATCTGCTCCAGATCGAACCGCATCATCACGATGCCAGTGGCCCCCAGGGCGACGCCAAGGCTCAAGAGTACCGTCATCCCATAGATGTGGAAGAAGGGCAGCACGCACAGGTTGACCGAATCCGAGTCCGCCTGCTTGACGGCCAGCCCCTGCTTCACGTTAGAAGCGATGTTGTAGTGGGTGAGCATGACTCCCTTGGGAAGGCCCGTTGTGCCGCTGGAGTAGGGCAACGCGGCCACGTCCTCACGGGGGTTGATGGCCACCGGCCGGTACTCCTCCGAAACGCCGCCCAGGAGGTCAGGCAAGCCGTCTATGGGCCAGACGTGTCGTAAACCGGGGAGATTGCGGCGGGCGGCCTCTATCGGGGCGGCCAGGGGGCTGAAGGCAAAGATGGCGACGGCCTCGGCGTCGCCCAACTGGTGCTCGATCTCGCGCTGCCGGTAGAGGGGGTTGAGTGTGGTGACCGTGGCGCCAGCCAGGAGGGCACCGTAGAAGACGGGGGCGTAGTCTACGATGTTGGGCGAGAAGATACCCACCTTGTCGCCCTTCTCGATGCCGTGATCCTGCAGGAAGCGCGCCACCTTGCGGGCGTGGCTCCAGAGATCACGATAGGTGCGCGTGGTGCCGTCGGCGGCGATGAGGGCGGGCTTTTCACCGAAATTTTCCGCCGACCGGCGCAGCAGCTCCGGCAGAGGGAACTCCTCGTAGGGGGTCTGACTGGGCCAGTATCCGGAGACGACCATTCGGCAACCTCCTCCAGGCTCGACACGGTGGGTCTGTCAGGTGGCACATTACTAGCCTGTGGAAGGGCTTGTCAAATCCCGCTGTGGGTCAGCAGCGCGTTTTCCCTTGTCAGCCCTCGCTGCTACCGATAGGATAAGGGTAGTACGTAGCCTAGCTCTTTAATGGAGGTGGACAATGGGCCCTCGCCGGGTGTTCGGTGCCTTGGGTGCATCGGCGGCAGTTCTGGCGGTGGTGCTGCTGGCCCTGGTGGCCGCAGCCTGCGACGGTGGTGAAGAGGAGGAAGGGGCCGCCAACGCCACCCGCACGCCGACGGCCACGGTTGCTGGCACCCCGCGTCCCACAGGGACGGCCGCCGTCACCGCAGAGGCCACCCGCACTCCCGTTGGCACGCCGACGCCACCGGCAGACGGCACGCCGACGCTGCCGCCGGGCGGTACGCCGGCGCTGGCGGCGGGCTGGACGAAGATCGAGCCGGGTGGGGAGACCGTCTGCGCGCAGGGCACCCCCTATGCCTTCTACGTCCATCCGGGTACGGTCAACCGCCTGGCGGTCAACTTCCAGGGCGGCGGCGCCTGCTGGGACGAGAACACTTGTTCGAACCCAGGCCGGTACTACGTCGATGCTGTGGACGAGACGGACAACCCGGCGAACAACGTCGAGGGGATGGCCGACCTGGACAACGCTGAGAACCCCTTCAAGGACTGGTTTCAAGTCTTCGTCCCCTATTGCACGGGGGACATCCACTGGGGCAACAACGTCGCGACTTACCAGTTTGGAGGCGCGGACCACACCATCAACCACAAAGGGTTTGTGAACGTCAGTGCGGTGCTGGATTGGGTACAGAGCAATTTCGAGAACCCGGAGAAGTTCTTCGTGTCCGGCTGCAGCGCCGGTGCCTACGGCTCCGTCATGGGCGCGGCGTATGTTCATAACCTCTACCCCGACGTGCCCCTCTATCAGTTGGGCGACGCCGGCGCTGGTGTGGCCACAGAGGCCTTCCGCGACAGCGGCTACCCCAACTGGGGCACGGACTCAACCATCCCAGACTGGATCCCCGCTCTTCAGGTCGACTACACGGAGGTCACGCCGACCAAGCTCTACACGGCGCTGGCCAACTACTACCCTGACGACCGCTGGTCGCAGTACAACACAGCCCACGACCGGACCCAGACGCTCTTCTACGGCGCTATGGGCGGCAGCGGCGACTGGGGCCAACTGATGATGGCCAGCATCGACGAGATCCAGGACGCCGCCACCAACTTTGCGGCCTACATCGCCCCAGGCGCCAGCCACTGCATCACCCCGACGGACGCCTTCTACACCAGCGAGGTCAATGGGGTGAAGTTTACGGACTGGTTGGAGGCCATGGTCAACGATGAGCCGTGGGAGAGCGTGGAGTGCACGGAGTGTGATACCACCGGAGCGCGGTAGGCGCTTCGGGGCTGAGTCAGACAGTGTTTGCCAGCGGCCGCCAATCCCCCGCTCATGGTGAGCCCGTCAAACCATGAGCGCGTCCTCCGCTCATCCTTCGACAGGGCTCAGGACGAGCGGCAGATTGGGCGGTCGCTCGCTTTCCTGGTCCTTGTGCGGCGAGAGCGCGTAGTATACTCGCCGCATGAGCGATGGAGCCTCGCGGGACCAGCCGCGCCGGCGGCCGTCGCGACGCGCGCGGGGGAGGCTGGACAAGGCTCGGCGCCGCGCCGACCGCTTCCTCGATAGGGCGCAGGCCCGCGCCTTCCGGCTCTTCTGGCTGTTTCTGCCGGAGCCGGCCATCGCCAGGAACCTGCGTTTCCAGCACCTGCTGGCCTCGCGCTTCCTCTCCGACGCTGGACAGCAGTCGCTGGCCTTTGGGGCGCTGGTGAGCGTGACGCGAGGCGGCGCCTCATCGTTCGAGGTGGTCCTGGTAGGGGTAGCCGCGCTGCTGCCGCCGGCTGTCCTGGGGCTGTATGGCGGCGCCGTCGCCGACGCCTTGCCGAAGCGGGTGGCGCTGGCCGGTATCTACAGCCTGCAGGCCTTGCTCTGCTTCCTCGTGCCGATCCTGCTGGGAACGGAGCTCTTCGACGTCCTGTTCCTGCTCCTGGTCGTGAACAGTCTCGGACAGGTGTCCGGCCCAACGGAATCGGCGGTACTGCCTCTGGTGGCTTCGAAGGAGGAACTGGCCAGTGCGGCGTCGCTGATCAACCTGGCCTCCGCTGCCGGCATTGCCTTCGGCACGGTGCTGCTGGCGCCGATCCTGGTACGCGCTGCGGGCGTCGAGCCCGTCCTCTATCTGGCGGGCGTCCTTCTTCTTCTCGCGGCCAGCCGTGTCTTCGACCTCCCTATCCGGCGCGGACCGGAACGACCGAAAGTGAGCTATTCCCTTCTTCATGTGAGCGTTCGCGATGCCATGCGGTGGTTGGCTGCCCATCCCGCCGTCGCGACGATGATCGTGGTCGCGGTAGTGTCCGGCACGGCAAACGTGGTGCTGCAGACGCTGGCGCCGCGCTATGTGCAATCGGTGCTAGACGTCGATCCGGCCGACGCGGCTTACGTCTTCGCGCCGTCGTCCATAGGGCTTGTCCTCGCCCTGGTGGTGGCGCCTTCTCTGATGAAGATTCGCGGCGAGCGGTTGGCGGCGCTGGGCGGGCTGTTGCTTACTGCTATCGCGCTTTTCCTGCTGGGCATCGTCGGGGGCGTTTCCGTAGTTGTGGATCCGATAAACCCCCTGCGCGTGGTGGGCCTGGTGGGGATCGACCTGGGCGAGCGGCTACGGACGGCGGGGTTCATAGCCATGCCGCTGGCGTTCGGGGTTTCGCTGACCGCCACTGCGGTGCAGACGTACATCAACCGGCGCGTGCCCATTTCGTACCAGGGGCGGACATTTGCCATGCAGAGCTGGCTGAAGAACGGCTCGGCAATCGTCCCGCTTCTGCTGGCGGGCGCGGTCGCCACGCGATTTGGGGTCGAGGGTGTGCTGATCGTGTCGCCCATCCTGCTGGTGGTGCTGGCCTACACGCTGATATTGGTCAGCATCCGCCTCGCGGGGCTGGCGCCGCCCTCGCGCCTGCAGGTGATGGAATCGTTCTGGGAGGAGGCGGGGGATGCAGCGGCGCCGGAAGGCGAAGGGCAATGAGATTTGCCACGAGCGCAAGGATCGGTTAAACTAACGGTGAGATCGTTATTTCAAGTGCTTCCGCTCTAAATCTCCGGTTGGTCGTCTCCAAGGTCGCCCCCCGGGACGAAAGGAAAGTTGTTGTCTTCTTTTCATAGCTTTGGCCTCCGCGTATCCAGTCGCGAGGCCCTCACCGCCATGTCCATCGACACCCCGACAGCCATTCAGGAGCAGGCTATTCCGCTGCTCCTCGCCGGCCGAGATGTAATCGGCCAGGCGTACACCGGCTCCGGTAAGACGCTCGCCTTCGGCTTGCCACTCATGGAGCGCTGCGATGCGAGCCAGCGTCAAGTCCAGGCGCTGGTCCTAACGCCCACGCGGGAGCTGGCCCGCCAGGTGGGTGGCGTTCTTGCCGAGCTGGCCACGGGTGCCGGGCTGAACGTGGCGCTTATCTACGGGGGACGCGCCTTCGGGCCGCAAGAGACGATGCTCAATAAGGGCGCCCAGATCGTCGTTGGCACGCCCGGTCGCGTCCTGGATCACCTCGGGCGGCGCACGCTGCGCCTCGAACAGGTACGCATGCTGGTGCTGGACGAGGCCGACGAGATGCTCGACATGGGGTTCGCGCCGGATGTCGAGCGCATCCTCGCGATGACGCCTCGGAGCCGGCAGACGGCGCTCTTCTCGGCAACGACGCCGCCGTGGGTGCACACCATCGCCGCCCGCCACTTGGCGGACCCCGCTGTCATCACATCTGCTGTTTCTGAAGAAGTAGAACCGGATATCGACCACGTGGTGATTGAGGTTTGGCAAGGCGACAAATTCCAGGTGCTGCGACAGCTGTTGGACGAAGCGACGGACGGTGCGACCCTGGTTTTCGGCCGCACGAAACATGGCGTGCGCAACCTTGGCCGCCGCCTGGAGATGGCCGGATACAGGGTGGCCGTGCTCCAGGGCAACCTCAGCCAGGAAGAGCGAGACCGAGCTCTGGAGCGCTTTCGCTCCGGCCGGGTGCCGATCCTGGTGGCGACTAATGTGGCAGCCCGCGGGCTCGATGTGCTGAGCATCGAGCGTGTCATCAACTTCGAGTTGCCGGAGACGGCCGACCTATTCACCCATCGCGTCGGCCGGACGGGGCGGATGGGGAGGTCTGGTCGCGCTATCACGCTGCTCAGCGCTGCTGATCTGCCCAAGTGGCACGACATCGAGCGCGGTCTGGGGCGGCGCCTGGCGCGCGTGACCCCCACCGGCCAGGCCGTGCCCGTCCAACCCGTTTCCGCCCCGGCGGGACGCAGCGCGGGGGGCTGGCGGCGGCGGCGCTGGTCACGGGCGCGAATGTCAGCTTAGGGGACTGAGAGTGAAGAGCCTATACGTCGGCAACCTGGCCTACGGCACAACGGAAGCAGATCTTCGAGCGGTGTTCTCACCGTTTGGCGAACTGGTGTCGGTGCGCATCGCCAGCGACAGGGCGGGCAGGCCAAAGGGCTTCGCCTTTGTCGAGATGGCCGACGAATCGGCGGCAGCGGCCGCGGCGGAGTCGCTCAAGATGACGCAGCTCCACGGCCGCACAATGGATATCGTCGAGTCTGAGCCTCCGGGCAAGCGGCGCAGTAATCGGGGCCGCAGCCGGCCCGGCGGGCGTCGTCACTAGCAGCGCGTCGACACGCGCGCGAGCGTCGGATCCCTTTGAGATCGTCGCAGGGAGAGGAGCGAAGTCTGCCATGGGTCGCAAGCTGTACGTAGGGGGCCTCTCGTTTGACACGACGGATGCTGAGCTCAGGACCTTATTCGAGCAGGTGGGCACCGTCGAGTCGGCGACCATCATCACCGACAGATTCTCGGGCCGCTCCAAGGGATTCGGGTTCGTCGAAATGTCCACAGACGACGCAGCGCGGCAGGCGATCACCGAGCTGAACGGAAAGACGCTGGGAGAGAGGACGATCACGGTCGAGGAGGCGCGTCCCCCTCGTGAGGGTGGCGGCGGGCCGCGCGGTCGATCAGGTGGGGGCGGCCGATGGTAGAGCTAGGGAGCGACACCGCGATCACGGCCGTCGTCAAGGCGCAATGCTCCAGTAGCGCTCACCACTGGCTGATCCGGAAGCCGGACGGTCCGATCAGTGAAGGCGTCTGCAAGTGGTGTAACGCACACCGCGTTTTCACCAACGAAGTCAGCCGGCGATACACGACCCAGAATCGAACGGCTCAGAGGTCGTCGGCCGCCCCGTCCAGTTAACCGCGGCACACGCAGGGGTGCACTCGTCCCAGTACGGACGGCGGTTTTCCTTCCGCTTGTCCTGTCTGCCCGCCTCCGGCGGGAGCCCGTCGAAGGACGGGCGGCCCTGCTCATGGGTGCGATGGGCTCACCATGAACAGGTCAGCACTTCTCTAGCAAGGCTCTTTGCCGTGCGCTATAATCCGAACACGAAGGCCGCCAGCGGGCGGCCGTGTCCTTTGCCGAAGGGAAAGCGAAGATGACGGAAGCGCAGTCCGGCCATGGACTGGAGCGACATGGCCTAAAGAACGTCTCCTCTGTCTACTGGAACCTGCCGACGCCCAGACTCTATGAACAGGCGGTGCGCAGGTGGGAAGGGATGATCGCCCACCTGGGGCCCCTCGTTGTTCGCACCGGGCACTACACCGGCCGCTCACCCAACGATAAGTTCATCATCCGCGAGGCCTCCAGTGCCAGCCGCGTTTGGTGGGGGTCCGTCAACCGCCCCATGGACCCCGTGAAGTTCGACGGCCTCCACGAGCGGCTCCTGTCTTACCTGCAAGGGCGGGACGTCTTTGTCCAGGACTGCTTCGTGGGGGCCGACCCGCTCTATCGCATCCCCATTCGGGTGATCACCGAGGCCGCCTGGCACAGCCTGTTCGCCCGTAACATGTTCATCATTGGGACTCCGCCCGCACCCAGGATGCACGGGCCGCAGATCGTCGTCATCGCCGCGCCGCATTTCCACTCCCGTCCCGAGGTGGACGGAACGAACTCCGAGGCCTTCGTGATCCTGGACTTCAGCCAGAACGGCATCTTCATCGGGGGGACCAACTACGCTGGCGAGATCAAGAAAGCGGTCTTCAGCATCCTGAACTATGTGCTGCCGGAGAGGGGCGTGCTCCCCATGCATTGCTCGGCCAACCAGGGGCCGCAGGGCGACGTGGCCATCTTCTTCGGCCTCTCCGGCACCGGTAAGACGACCCTCTCAGCCACCTCCGATCGCGCGCTCATCGGCGACGACGAGCACGGCTGGAGCGACCAGGGCGTGTTCAACTTCGAGGGCGGCTGCTATGCGAAGGTGATCCGTCTCAGCGCCGAGGCGGAGCCGGAGATCTACGTGACTACTCGTCGCTTCGGGACGATTCTAGAGAATGTCGCCATTGACAGCGAAACGAGGCGGATCAACCTGGACGACGACTCGTTGACCGAGAACACGCGCGGTTCTTACCCCATCTCCTACCTGCCCAACGTGGTGCGCTCCGGCATGGGCGGTCACCCCCGGCATGTCGTCATGCTCACCGCCGATGCTTTCGGGGTGCTGCCGCCCATCGCCAGGCTTACCCCGGAGCAGGCCACCTATTACTTCTTGGCCGGGTACACGGCCAAGGTGGCCGGCACCGAGCGCGGCATCACCGAGCCCCAGGCGACCTTCAGCGCTTGTTTCGGCGCGCCGTTCATGGCCCTGGACCCTATCGTCTATGCCCACATGCTGGAGCAGAAGATCAGTCAGCACCAGGCCCAGGTCTGGCTGGTGAATACCGGCTGGAGCGGCGGCCCCTACGGCGTCGGCGAGCGCATCAAGATCGCGCACACGCGGGCCATGCTGCGCGCGGCGCTGGCGGGGGTGTTGGACAGCGTCCCCTATGAACGCGAGCCGGCTTTTGGCTTGCTCAGACCCACCGTCTGCCCCAACATCCCTCCTGAGATCCTCGATGCGCGCAGCACCTGGCAGGACGTCGAGGCCTACGATAATCAGGCCCGAAAGCTGTCGGTGATGTTCGCCGACAACTTCCGGCAGTACGCCAGCCGCGTCTCTAAGGAGATCGAGGAAGCAGGGCCCCGCGCTTGAACCGAGGGCCAGGGAAGCGGCGCCAGCCTAGGCCCGCTTGAGTATGCTCTCCATCTCGGGGTCGGTGAAAGCGCGCATAGTCTCGCTGTGGACGTTGCCCGCCTCCGCGATGTTCAGCAGGCCGGCCGCCATCGCTTGCTCGTCCGGGGCGTCGACGATGGCGACCAGGTCGTACTGTCCCTGGGTCCAGTAGGTGCCGACGACCTTGAAGCCGCGCTGCTCGTTCTGGCGGCGGATCTCTCCGGCCCGCTTGACGGTGTCCTTGATGCTCTTCAATCCCTGATCAGAAAAGCGGTACAGAACGACGTACGTGGGCATTGTGGACTCCTCCTTCTAGATTCCCGCCTGAGTGGTCAATTTTACCATGAGACAGCAAGGGATTGGGCAATAATCGCTGCCATTTTCGGTAGTTCTGTGCTTCCCTGTCCTGGGCTCGCGCAGCCGTTGACAGGCTGGGCTCGGCCGCCGACAATAGATATAGACGCCTCGTATCGAATCAATCGGGCGCTTTCATGGGCTGAATCGAACGCCTTAATAGACCGGGTGGGGAGAAAGGGAGGTAGTGGACGCTTTCGACTTAGTGGTGCTTGGTGGGGGCACCGGCGGCTACACAGCAGCCATCCGCGCGGCGCAGTTGGGCCTGGGGGCGGCCATCGTGGAGGAGGACAAAGTCGGCGGCGTATGCCTGCATAGGGGCTGTATCCCCACCAAGGTGATGTTGGAGAGCGCCGAGGCGCTGTCCCTGGTACGGCGGGGCAACAAGCTGGGGATCGAGGCGGAGAACATCCGCCTCGATTTTTCGTTGGTGGCGCGCCGCCAGCGAGAGGTGGTGGGAGGGCTGCACAAGAACCTGCAGAACCTCATCCGTAAGCACCGCATCGAGGTCATCACCGGCCACGGGCGCTTCCTTTCGCCCACCGAGATCGCCGTCGATGGGATCGGGCGCAGGCTCTCCGCCCGACATGTGGTCATCGCCACCGGGTCGCGATCCAAGGACCTGCCGGGGCTGACCTGCGACGGCCAGCACATCTTGACCAGCGATCACGCCCTGGCTCTGGAGTCCCTCCCCGA